>ENA-OVFO01000044-OVFO01000044.1-human-gut-metagenome-genome-assembly--contig:-NODE-44-length-73230-cov-7.992525_pt1 | contig 73230 bp, 57 predicted proteins | sample MGYA00237761_ERZ505401 | MGnify/ENA primary metagenome ERZ505401 (study PRJEB26158, sample SAMN06016330) | human gut metagenome | biome: human gut; feature: ankylosing spondylitis patient; material...
TGAAGGTCAGGAAGATCACAGGGTACTTGCCCTGATAATCCCGGTACTTCTGGCCGCAGGCCCAGATCTTCTTATCCCGGAAGTAAACAGAGGTATCCTTGTCGCTCTTTTCAAAGTAGGTGCGCAACATATCCATATTCAGCGTCTTGCCAAAACGGCGGGGACGGGTGAACAGCGTCACCATCGGGCGTTCGTCGATGAAGTCTTTAATCATCATCGTTTTGTCGATGTAGTAGTATTCTGACGACGCAAGGCAGTAGTTGGACACTCCGATGGGCAGGGGCAGCTTCGGCGCACGCTCCGTCTTGCGGAAAGCGCCCGTCTTGAGCCGCTGATCCGCCGGCTTCTGCGTGTCAGCCGGAATCCGCCAACGATTGCCCTGCTTTTTCGCACCGGCAATTCTCCCATCTTTACAGAGCGTCGCCACTCTCCGCTCCGTTATATTCCAGCGCACTGCTGCTTCTCTTACCGAGATCATTTCAGCCATAGGGGACACCTCCACGCATAAAATCACAAGTACATTATACCCGAATAAAAGAATAATGTCAACAAAGTTCGGAACAATGCCGTTTAAAAACAGCATTGTTCTTTTCTGCACACAAAACAAGCGGAGGTCATCGACCCCCGCTTGCTCGTTACCCATATACAATTTCCTGCATCACGATCTCGTTCGCTCGGTTTCGGATGCCGTTCATCTTCCGCACCCACGCCTGCGGGTCATTGGCCTTTGTCACACCCTCGGCATCTGCGTATTGTTCTACCAGCCAAAGAAAGAGTTCCTGCGCCTGCTCCTCGATGTCTGCGAGGTGTCCGTCCAGCGTCCCGGCGGTCAGCAGGTTATAATACAATACCCGATGATGCTCCTTCAGATAGGCTCGCCGCCGCTGCCCGTAAATGCCGATGGGGCGTTCTTCTTCGGGCGGTAAGCAAACATCCGGCAGGCAGTAGTCGCCCTGCCTTGTGTAAGTGCCGCCCAGCTGCTCAAATAATGATTCCATATGTGATCCTCCCATTTAAAATTTCCCCGGCAGGTCTGCAACGCAAAATGCACCTGCCTTTCGGTTACAGTCTACCAAAACCGAAAGGCAGGTGCGAGTGTGCGAATTTCAGAATCGCACGGTCAGCTGTCTCTATTTAGAAAACAAAGTTTTTGCCCTGAAATGCAAAAACTTTTGAATTCTTCTTGAAAAATGCAGTGCTCATCCATCAAGCAGCCAATCGATGAGGTTTTCAGATTCAAGAAGTTAGGGATGACATCCGACTGATCTGTGTACTTGTATCCCAGTCGTAGAAATTATCGTAATATTTGTTCCAGTCCATCTCTATCTATCCCCCGAAAATCGCCTCAATCGTGTACAAAAACCACACGGGGCAAGTGCCAATTCGTAATTCATGGGCTATGGTTGGTGAATTATAGGTGGCAAAGCGATGCTTGACTCGTTAGCGACAGAGATAATCTATCTTGATTTTCTCCTTTGTTCCATCCGGATACTCAAAACATCTATCATCACGATTAAATACTGGGTTTAGCCTGTGAATAAGCCGATGATGATTGGGGCATACGATAATAATATTCGAAGCATCATTGTTATGAGATGACGCAAAATACTCTATATGGTGTGCTTCACAAATATCTATCGCCTTGAAGTTTTCAAACGGAACTGCGCCACACAGCTGGCAATGTCCCTTATACAGTCGTTTCAATTGACTTATTATTGCGGTTTTGTAAATTCGGATTTTATTTGTTCCTACATGGACAGATATGGATGCAGCAGGATCTTTTGCATTTAATGCTCTCTCTAAATCTTCTTCGGAAAACTCTTTATAGATTTCGGTTGGGATGTCGCCCAAAGCCTCTTCAGTATCAGTATTGTTGCTCTGAGTATTTTCTACCAATGCTTTAACTATCTCCGTCAATTCGTCAAAAGAGAACTGCCTGAGATATTCGCTTGTCGTTATTATCCGGGTCCTAGGGGGTCTATTACGCTGCCCTTTACGGGAACTACTTGTCACAACATCGTATTCATCCCGAAGTCGACGAAGGTAATTTCCCCCTTTATCAAAGAAAGAAGCTATTTTTTCAAATCCTTTTGCTTGACTTGTAAAACCCAGTGTTTCAAAAGCTTTGGCGTCAAATTCTGACAGATAATATGCAATAATATCCATTCCTTTTCTACTTTCCATAGCTATCTTTTCTCCAATATCTGTCTTAATTGACTTTCCAGCCTTTCCAATGTTGCCTGCTTTTTGGAAGGGTGCAATTCACATTCCCAGACAATCATCACATTCCATCCCATATCCCTTAGCTGAGCTTCTTTCCGCCGATCTCTTGAAATATTCGTTTCAATCTTTTGCCTCCAGAACTCAGCGTTGCTTTTGGGCCAGACAAAGTATTTGCACCCTTCATGTCCATGCCAAAAACAGCCATTTACAAAGATTACCGTCCGATACTTCGGAAGCACCAAGTCAGGAGTTCCCGGAAGTTTCCTTACATTTTTTCGGTATCGGAATCCCTTTGAAAACAGATACTTGCGAACCAGTTCTTCAGGCTTCGTATCTTTTCCCGCTATTCTGGACATATTGTAACTACGGGATTCCTTTGTTTTAATATCAGCCACAGTATATCAATCCGCCCTGCATCTCGTTTTTTTCGGATTCTTTGAGGCAATCGACTATCCAGGGGAGAGTTTGATCTTGTCTGATTTCGCTCAATTCGCTATTTTTGACGAAAATCGCATTCCACCCCATATTCAATGCCTCATTACAGCATTGCTTCGCCCTTGTGAACATCTGGTCAGAGTGTCTCTGCCAGTACCGTTGTTCACACAAGCCCTCAATCGAATCTCCCTGATATTCGCAACCGACGACATAGATTGCTGTCTTGTATTTTGGATAAACTACGGTAGCATTTTTCGGATGCTCTTCATTGGTAATGCGGCTTCTGATTCCCCTCTTGAATATATATGAGCGGATTATTTCAGAATAGCTGGATTCAGGAGAAAAAAGAACCGTAACCGATTTGTTGCGGTTCGGATGACTACAGAGCATATCATCGATTTGGAGGATCTGATAGAAGACACCTTCCAGCAATTTCACCGGAATACTGTTACCCGCCAATCTGATTATTTTGTCTCTGGCAAAAAGTGCATCGCCTTTATGGAATTCGATATTGTTGTATTTGAGTTTTCTATAGTCTTCATCTGTAAATCCCATAAAGAGCAAGCACTCCCGGGGCGTCAGATATCTGAATTTGCTACGGCCGTCTATGCCGCTGTCAAAATACAGATTACCAGAGTTCGGGTTCCGGTCTTGTTTGGTAGTAATGGTCCGTACAGCGTCAATTGCCGGATTGAAAGATCCGTCCGGTAAAATGATCTGCGGATTATCCTGCCAGATTTTTCTTCTGGATTCGGTATCGTTTGGCGTACATTCAACCGCTTCTGCATAGATTTTCTGATTTTGATAATTGGTTCTCAACAGTTCCTGGACGGAATATTGTATAAAATATTCCGATTCCCGGAAATCCTTGATAATATCTTCAGGAGCTTTCTTTGCCGAAAAATACTCATTGACTAACCGCCAGTCATCGATGCAGTCCCCGACATAAACGCTTATCATCAGAAGGCGAGGCCGGTTTTGGGGCAGTCCGAAAGAACTGGCATTCAGCTGGTAATACTGACTGATATAGCCCAGATCTTCAAGATCAGAAATCCAGGTCGAGAAATTTTTGAAATGTCTTTTTGAAAGCAGGGTGGGAACATTTTCCATCAGAAGAAACCGCGGAAGATGCTTTCCGGCAGCTCTCATTTCTGTGAGGATTCTGCCAACCTGCCACAGCAGACTTGAACGACTTCCGGAGCCTTTGTCAATTCCCTTATTGTAACCGTGGAAAGCACCAACATTGGAAAGGTCCTGACACGGAAACGAATAGGTCAGTATATCAATATCATCCGGAAGCAATTTACCATCGAGGCAGCTGATATCTACAAAATTTTTGTTCCGGAGAATACTGATGTATATGCGGCGTAACGCTTCAGCGGAGTATGTCTTGAATGAGTTGTAATCCAGTGGTTCCTTTCCGGAGTTGCTGAAAGTATAATTACTGAGAATACCAAGGAGTTGTTCCTTACTCATACTTTCTACTTCAGCAGGAATTTCCGGTGAATTGTGAATGACATCGTATGCAGCAATTGCATGGACATCCCATTCGCTGGTTCCCAATGTATTCACTTTTATACCAAGATTCTTCAGTGCCTTGGCCTGACTTCCGATTCCGCTGAAAAGCTCCACTAGATTGTATGTCTTATGCATTATACCGAGATTCCTTCCGAAATTAGTTTCTCTTCCGCAGCAAGAGCAAGCTTTACTGCCGTCATAATTTTGATAGGCAGTTTTCCGCTTTTTGAAGAAGGAATATTGCCTGTAGTTGCGATATTGATTATTTGCATGACCGCATTTTTTTCCTGGTATGAAAGGCTTGAAGATCCTTTCATCAGCATGGAATTCCAATATCCGGCGCCTTTTGCGATCATATCCATAATCGTCTGCAAGTCATTGGTTTCCTTCTGGTCCCTTTTCGCGTCTTTTTCCGCTTCTTTTAACATGGATTCCGGAATCAATTCTGCAAGGAAGTCACCGGAAAGCTCATACTTGACCTTATCCCTGTACTCTTCCCATGTGGACTGACGTTTACAGTATTCCGTAACAATGACCCCATGACTATCGCAAATAAAATCATTGGTCATCCGTGTTACAATTTCAATTTCACGTATGAAGGCCGGAGACAGTCTTTGCTTATCCCAGATATCTTTCCAATTCAACGTGTACCCATTGGGAATAGAACTTAGAATTTTGGCGATTGTGTAGGGGACAATATTCAGCTTATATCCACCGGTTTTATACCAGAAGCCAGTCGGTTTTTTTGCACTGTCCTTGTTTCTCTCCAGATAATCGTCGATTGTTCTGAAGATAATGGCAGCACAAATACACCGTTCAAAATAGAATTCGTTGAAACTTTCTTTATGGGCTTTGAATTCTTCGCTGATAGCTGCTCCGAACTCTTTCATAGCCCAGTTCTTGCCCTTGGAGACAATGTGTGGCTTGCAATAAAAAACAGCGGTGTAATACATGGCCAACTGTTCCTTATTGATGATCTGCTTTTTGGGGAACTTCGCCTGGAACCGTTTGGCATCATCGCCACGCAATTTAAGCTGTTCCTGCTGATACCGCTTTCTGGACCGTTCATAGTACCATCCGGTAGGAATTGTAAACAGCCTGGGCGGTGCCAGGTGCTTTTTGGACATTCTTTCCATCCAGACATGGAAAGGCTCATTCGAGAAAAGATCTGCTGCGGTTACTTTATTCTGGCTGTTGGCATACTTTGCAATCGCCTGAACCATTTCGTCGTAAAACCGAACTCCATCTTCGTTTTCAGTTTCTCTGTCCTCAATTACGGTCAGTTTCATTGGAACATAGATACCATTGAGTTCTACATTTGTTTTTTTCAGAACAGCTTCCGCAAGAGCTGCCGTTGTCTGACCGCCGTTGATTATCTGCATATCAACGATTCTGGTGATCATTAACTTACCATCAACAGACGCGACGTCAACATCGGCAGCCGTTACCGCGATGCCATTGTTGTACGTAAAAAACTTGGTGGGGTCAGTGTTTATTGTTTTGCGGATACCGCTATTGACACTTTTGGATCCACCGGTCCCCAGAAAGGCACGGACATTCCCCTCAAGAACCTTACTGCCGTGTTCAATATAAATACTTGCCAGAAGCTTGCCGGGGATAATCGCTATGTATGCGTCATAACCAAGACCTTCGCCAACATTGCCTTTTATGCATGGAATGCCGGTGTAGTTAAGATCAGGAAAATCGTGGGCAATATCGATGACAATCGGCTCGGAACTGTTTGAAATTTCCATCTCGTAAAACCGTTCCAGATGCCAGAGATTTATCTCGAGCGGTTTCCCGTTAAAGTCCTGCTTCTTGATTTTCTTTGTGGCTTTGGTTGTTTTTTTGGTACGTCCTTTACTTTTCCGGACGTTTGTTTCGAGCAGGTTCGCTTCAAGAAGGTTTGTACCGAGGTCCTTGTTAGTCAGAATGAAAAACTTGACTTTAAGAATGCGTTCCTCATCATCGTCAGCTGCATTTATACGATTTTTTATCAAACGACCGATTTTCAGAACATCGTCAGAATCATCAAAGTAATCATTCAGGGAGCCATTGCATGATTCATCCAGGAAATAGTAAAGCCTCCAGTATAATTCATCGACTCTGCTCATATTCAGATTTTCTGGAGAATAAGAATCCTGAAAGTCACTGATAAGCAGGATAAGGCTATGATCAGTTTCGTCAAATGCGTAACCATCGGCACGCATCAGACGCCCACCACGGCCTTTTTTATCTCCCATACCAATCCTGACAGGATCTTCTATTTCATCAAACTCTGAAAGGATGTCCAGAGTACGACCGACAAATTCATCCTCTGTATCGGAGCCGCTGATTGCTGATTCATTTCTGAGTTCAGTAAGAAATTCTTTTTTGTATTCCTGATAATCCATGGCTACTCCTCCGGCTTTTTCAGCTCACCTCGAAAGAAACCAGGTCTGTCAACGAAATTTCATAAGAGGCTTTCTTTATGGATGGGGCGACATCTTTGGTCGTCAGGCGCGGAAATCCTTCAGTGACCTGATATCGCTTATAACCGCTGATTTCATATACATACTCATCATACAGGTCGTGATACTCATAGCCTTGTAGGGCAACGCGGGACATAAATTGATCGCGTTCATCGGACGTAGTAAACATATCCCGTGTTTGAATAACAAGCTTGTTCAATGTTATCCCGTTATAAGCCATGCTCATTTTTTCCAATGAGAATACTGCGAGTTCACCATCATATTCACTGTCCAACTGCTCAAGGGACGAAATCTTTACAGTCTGACCACCACTTCTGACCGTTTTGACCTCTACCCATGTATCATCAAACGAAAAGTCCTTGTGCGTCAGTTCCTGTCCGCTCCAGCTCTTCAGTGCATTATAGAGACCAATTCTTTCTGCCAGTGTTCCTTTCAGATATAGGATTTCGCCAATCAAACCCATTATTTCAGGTTCCGTCAGCAGGTTTCCCTTGGAAGATACAAACATCTTCTTCCACTGGAAATACCTGTTTACGATAGCTGTGTAGCCTTCCGAGCGCTCCTTGACATCTCTGGTCTGTTCCACGAGGTCCTCACAAAACTTATAGAACAGTCCACTGACTTCCTCATCGCACAAAGAAAATCTGATGGTGTTGTAATCCGGTCTCGTGTATTGATTCACTTCGATTGCTGAGGTACCGGAAACTTTCCGGGGAGTGAATTTCCCGCGGAATTCAATGGCTTTCCGACCTTTCTCATCAAGTCCGACATGAAGCTCGAGGATATGAATATTATCTACACGGGAAAAGAAATTTGCATTACTGAATTTCTCAAACAATGCCTTTATATCTATCATTCTTCTTCCTCGCTTTCTGCCAGAATATCGTCCTGTTCAAACCAGTTATACACCTTGTTCGCCTTATATTTGGTTGCACTTTTCGCTGCGTTATCATTCCTTGGCAGACCCATCGCAAATCCGACAACCGGTGTACCGGCCATCTGCGCTCTGAACTCGTCCATCCGGTTTTTCTGATCGCTGTCAGTGAAGACATCCATCATGTAAACGAGTAATAATGGGCGACGCTTTTCAACATAGGCAAACCACGTTCTTGATGGGTATGTACGGTTATCAGAGAACTCAACACCCTTGATCCGCTCATAATCTATACGGTAAAGGCGCTTTGCTTCCTCAAGAATCTCGTCGGCGCTGGAGCCATCGAATCCTACGATGCCGGTTCTGCCGTCTCCGGGACCCCCAAGTTTTCCTCTCTGGCCAATTCCTAACCTTTTGGTTTCATAGTTGATTATACAATGATCGCGATGGACTTTGGGAATCGTCCTTCCGCTGAGAGTTACATTGAGGGTTTCATCGTCTGTCGGCTTCCCTTCCATGAAGGCAATATCAAACAGGTCTATACTTTTGTCAGTGGTATTCTCCAGAAATTCAGCTATCTGACTTGTGCTGAAATCCGAGCTGTATTTGGAAATTTTCAGATGACGGATGTATTCTACGATGATTGCCTTTGGGATGCATTGAATTATATAGTGCCCTCGTCCTGCTTCCGTCCGTTCAAAAGAAAATCCCTTCCCAACAAGTCCTGCAACCAGCTTTTCTGTTTCCAGAAAATTCTTTTTCTGTATCTCCGGATCGAAAATCAGATAAGGAGTTTCAACAATCCCGCCGAAATAGCTGCTGAACTCAAATTCGTTGACTGCATTCCTCATCTTGTTGTATGCAGTAATACTCAATTCGGCAGAGTCATTTCTTACACGAATGCCGAAATCCTTCGGACGTCGCTTAAGATCATGCATCCTGTCCATATCGGCTTTCAATCGATCCGTTGCATCGGAAATATCTGCATACCATCTGGCAGACGATTCATGTGTCCATATTCTGAACAGATCTTCATAATTTTTCCGATAACCGAACCAGCGTCCCATCTGCATTAGGACATCATATGTGCAAGTGTTGCGGTAGAAATAACTGATGACCAATCCTTCCAGTGTCAATCCTCGTGAAAGCGCAAGACCACCTATTGCGATTACACGGAGAGATTCGTTTTTGGGATATTCCAGTTTTTCCGAACTTCTGGAACTGTTAACTACTTTAATCTGTATCCGTTCCATTGCACTGAACAGAACGTCTACAATATCGTCCCAGTCATATTCAAGCGAGGAGTATTCCTTGTTCCAGTTATCATACAGCCTTTTCAGGACAGGATCCTTCATGGACTCGTCAAAGTCATGACTGAGGTTATATTTTATGGATGTATAAGCACGTGTGTGAATAGCATCTACTTCGCTTTTTATATATTTCTGCACTCTGACGAACCGTGATATATTGATCAACATAGACCTGTGATCTTTGATATCGCCTCTGAGATCTCTGAGTGCATTGGCCAGGTAGAATGTATAGATTGCATCGGTGAGACTTTCCGGCAATTCGTCCTCCCATTCTTTCTTGTGCTTGAAATAGAAGGGATATCCATCATCTTCTTCGCGGCCTGCGTCGGTAATATATCTTAACTGCGAATGGAATTCGCCGTTTTCCGCAAATATCCTGTTAGGACCTACGTAATTACTCGGCGTGGGTAACGCTACAATAAAATCTTCAGGGAATAAATCCTGCGTCTCCATCTTTTCTGTCGTCTCAGGATCAATAAATACGTTTGCAAAAGGAGTGGCAGTAAACCCGACATAATTTGCTTTCGTGAATATACTGGCCAGTTCTCTTATCAACCTATTGATTGTCGTGGGATCTTCTTTGCTTTTGCTGGTATTGATGGAAGCATTGTCTGCCTCATCATCGATCATAAGCATCGGGATATCGATTTTTCCGGTACTCGGATCTGCGTTTAATGAAACGAGCCAGTCTTTTAGTTTTGTCAGTACATCTTTCTGCTTTTTGATGACAAAAACAACCGCATCCTTATCAGATAACGCTACAGCAATTTTATTGGAGTCACCCGCAAAATCGCCTATCCTTGAGGTCAGCGCCATAGCAAGTATAGGCTTATTATCTTCGCCAACCCCCACTCGTTTTCCACCAGTAGCGTTAGCTGACATATCAATTCCAACAAAGCCTTCTTCTACGCGCTCCTGCGTTTGACGCCGCAGAGATTCAATCGTACCTGTCAGGAGGATGAACACACGATAACCTGCATCAGCAGCTTTGCAGATAAAACCAATATATGTGGACGTTTTACCGGACTGGACATCGCCGATAATCAATCCTCTTTTCAGAACCGGCGTAGGGTATGTTGCTTTTGGATTCAGGATGTATTTCATCAGTTTCTGGTCAAGCGTATCGTCACCTAAGGTACTGACCACACTGGGGCTGAAATGCTTTTTGTCAATCAGGTAGTCTTTATAGCGCGTCCAGAATACAGGAGTAATATCACTCTTTGCATCTTCATACCAGTCTGCTTCATCATAATCCGCAAGAATACTCTGCCCAGGTGTGGTAAATATCTGATATTTCCAGGTAATGTCACGTTTGGCTGCGCCAAGTTCTTCTTCGCTGTATGTGGCACCACTGATCGAAAGTGCCTGTTTGATCATTTCATCGATAGTCTTTTCGTCAAGCTGGTTTTCTGCTTCTTTTATCTGGATCAACCTATCCACAAAGCCAACGAGCTTTGCTACTTTTTCTATATCTAAGCTCATTTCAGCCCTCCAACAGTTTACTCTTCAATGACGGATATTTGTTGAATGGTTCCGCCTGGAAAAGATTTTCAACAACTTGTTCGCGGCTGTTTTCACCCATATCCAAAGCCATCTTTATCAGCACTCTGGCTTTGGCTTCAATATCCGCTACCCTCTCATCATCGATATAATCATCGATCCTGTTCTGAGATTTATCTATATAAATCTGCTGATACGGCACTGAATCCTCAATTTCCTCGAGTACCATATCAATGCGGCTCCATGTTTCGTCATCCACCTGCTGCCGGATCAGATCAAAAATTCTGGAATTGCGATTGATTTTATATGTAAATTGGTCACCGCGTTCTTTGATCCGATCCCAGATGTAATCGACTTGTTCATCTATTTTTTCTATCCGTCCACGATACGTCTGAGCCTTGATTGCAGTATCCATTGCATCATCTACAGCACGGTTCAGACGCTGCCGGATGGATGCCGGAATTTCAGCACTTTGTTTTTTTATGTCGATTCCCCAGATATCATCAAGCGTATTGGGGATGTCGACTCTGATCCGGGCATATTTTGTGAGTTCATCCCGGTGGCGTCCAAACCATTTGCCCCACACAATCAAGCGCTCGTTTCTATAGATATAAAATCCTTGCCGTGATCTATAATTTTCAATTCCACCAGAAAGGCGTTTGTCTTCGTCAGTCAGATCTTTTTGAAAGGGGAGGACGAACGGCTGTACAACAACCATCCGCTCAACCCCGCTGCTGTCCATAATTGGAATCCGAACACACTTTCTCACATTCGTTTTGTTGTGGTTTTCCAGGAATGGATCCAACCCGGTAAGTTTGTGATTATTGATTGAAATTTCAATGCAAGTGGTTTTGGGGCGGTTAAGATACCTGTGGAAGATCAGCGAAAGATAATTATCTACAGATTCCTGATACTTGGTCAGAGTAGAATAAACGCTGCCTGTGGATTTCTCTAAAAGGTCAAAGTTTTCCCAGACAACAATCGTACCGTGTTCGTTGATTTCCAACCATGTAATTCCGTTTATCTCTTTTATCTGATCCTCTGTGCATTCGATGATATACCAATCCTTCTTTTGCTCAACCACGTCCAGATCCCACACATATGCTGAGATGTGACCGTCTTTCTTGCTCGCCACTGTCAGCTTTCTGCATTGGGACAAGGAAGCTGATTTCAAACCCAAGCCGAAACGTCCGAGGTCAGATTCTGAACGACCAGTCCGTTTTTGCTCACTTCCATATTTCATTGCATCGAACAGTTCTTCGGATGACATTCCATGACCGTCATCACAGATTGCAACATACAAATTTTGGGGGTCAATTGCAAATCGTATTGAGATCCGCTTGGCTTCAGCACTTATGCTATTATCAACTATATCGGCGACCGCACTTTCAAAAGAATACCCCATAGCACGCATGGACAACATGAGAATATCCGCAGTCGGTTTGTTTTCTCGTAGGTTATTCATTTTGATATCACCTTTCTGTAGATTTTACAGTGCCCTTTATAATTATGATAGCATTTGCTCTGTCCTATAAAGCAGACTTATTTTTTCGTGCTTTCGTCGGCCTCGTAAATATACGTATATGTGGGCTTGACGGCATCTTTGGGAATCAGATAATTTGTGCCTACTTTGAGCAACCCTTTTATACGACCCTTTTTGCAATAATTCTGGACTTGACGAACTGAAATGTTCCACAATTCAGCCGCTTCTTTAGTCGTCATAAAGCCGTTCATTATAGTCCCCTCCAAATTTTTGTATAAACGCTCAGCATTATTATATATTCGTTCAAACGAAATCGCAATGCGTTTACACGAAATTATTTGTAAATTTTTGTCGAACTATATTTGCAGGAAAAGGCATCGAGCAAAAATGCTCGATGCCTCAATTTTCTATTCAAGCTCACTATTCTCACAATCCTTGGATGCCGTCAGGCTGAGATAGCTGTCCACGTTCGCCTTGATGGTGTCGAATTGTTTGACTTTCTTCTTGAACTTAGCTCTTTCGTATAGAGCTATTGCTGCTTTGATTTGAGGAAAGCGCACAGTTTACAGAGAATACCTGTACCGTCCGACCCCCAGCGTGTGCCTGATGAATGACTGGATCTGCTTACCGGAGGTGTAAAATGTCCCGAATAATATATAATACTCGGGACAAAAGGAGGTGAGCATAGTGGTTCCAAGGCAGATATAAGAGAGCATTGGAAACTCAGTCGATGGCACAATTAAAGAAATCACCAACTTGTCCTATATGACGAGTTTGATGATTTAGGCTCTGAAAACTTTGGATAGAACCAATGTTTACGTCAGAAATCATACAGACACTTTCTGAAAAGCTGTCCGAGGACAAAAAACAAATCTGCTTGAAAGAGGCCAGCGCGAACTGTTCCGAAATATCACCAATAGAAACACTGGACATAAGGTATGGCAGCTTCTTGATAAAAACAGCTGTGTAGCTTACGGTTATACCATGAAAAAAGACTACTTCCGCTTCATCTTCCTGCTGAATTCATTCAGCGTCTGAATATGCCAGAGGCTTTTGCGGGTGATGGAGCGGAAGGTCAGGGAGCAGAAGAAATCCACAAGAAAGATTTTCGGAATGCAGAACTTCAGCCCCTTCTGGAAGGCTTTCAGTGACCCACGGCTGCACCAGTTGTGAACGGTGGTCAGGGTGTAGCCGGTCAGGGTCACCACATCCTTTACCGTGACCACATCCGGGTATTTGCGCAGCAGCTTTTCATAGTAGCCGTGCATCTGCCGCAGCGTGTCCTCCGGCAGCTCCTTGGAGAGCCTCGCCACATAGTGGGTGCCGTACCAGCCCTTCGGCGCAGAGTAGAGTTCGGGGAAAATCGCCCGCTCCTCCAAATATGCCTTCACATCCTCTTTTCGGATTTTATAGCACCGGGTTTTCTTACCCGACCACTCGCAGGGCACCTTGCCGCTTTTGAGCAGGTGCAGCGCCGTGGACTTGCTGATGTGGCATATTCGGAAGAATTGCTCCTTGTTCATCACCTCGGGAACGCTGTCCCAGTTAACGGGGAATACATCCATTTGTAACACCTCAAAAATAAATTTTCGTCGGTTAGAAGCTCTATCCTGCGGTGTATGGCCGTCTCCCGGTTTTTCTCTCCTATCTTCCCGCATTTCTCTCCAAAATCGGGAAAAATGCCGATTTGAACCCACTTTCAAAAAAGCCCGTCCCGCAAGGCTTTCCGAGCGAAAAAGCCTGATTTCAAGCGGCTTTCGGCGGGTACGGGGCTTACAGAAACGACCCCAAAACGGACACCCCCGTCACAGTTGCATAAAAGACTCGAAATCAGGTAGTCGCGCAAGCGGCTCGTGGGTTCGAATCCCACCCTGTCCGCCAAAAAAGCCTTCACGGTTTTGATAATCGTGAAGGCTTTTCTTCATTTTATTAACAAAAGTTATTTCAAATTCAACAAGATTGATATATAATTATTTCGCAGATATTTAAATACAGGTGGTGAAACGCGTGAACTCAAACAGGCAAATGATAATCGCCAACGGGCGGATAATTACGGAAGATATTATCGAGCTGAAGTACAATGCCACAACCCAAAAATACGAAATAACATTCAAGAATCAAAAGACATATTCATATAACCCGAAAAATGTTCATTGGCTGAAAGAACCTGTTGTTCTCGATCCATCTAACTACCATTTATCGCATAACGGAACTGCGCTTTGGAATATACGCGCTATCTATGTTTTTGCGGACATCAACCGACGCTATTGGCACATATGCTTCGAAAACGGCTCCGCGCGTGACTATGCGGAAGAGGATCTGCAAATAGAAAAGTCTGTTTTTGATAATGAGGCTGCAAAAAATGTTTTCAACTATCTGCAAAGATCGGCAGAACTCTGTAATCTGAAAACAGAAAACGGTGAAAAACTTTTACCGTTGCAATATGAAGGAATAGATTTTATCGACGAAACATCCGCATTGGCAGTTTACTTAAATCCCGATCTTTATGGCGAAATTTCGGTAAAACTTCCATATCTTATTTTTCCGTTTGGTTGCAACGCGAGCCAATTCAATGCCGTAAAAAATGCTTTAGAGAATAAGCTCAGTGTTATTGAAGGTCCTCCCGGAACCGGAAAGACTCAAACGATTCTGAATATTATCGCTAACATCGTCATCGCCGGCAAAACAGTACAAGTCGTATCCAATAACAATTCGGCAATACAGAATATATACGAAAAGTTTTCTGAATACGGACTTGATTTTATTATAGCATCACTCGGCAGATCATCAAATAAAACTAAATTTCTGACCTCCCAAACAGATTTATATCCCGACTTCAGTAGCTGGTTTTCTGCCGAGGCGGAAAGTCCGGAATTTGTTGAAGAAATAAAGACACTTTCCGAACAGCTTGTTCGTGTTTTTGATTTACAGTCGGAGCTTGCAAAAACAAAGCAGGAACTCAATCAGATTATTCTTGAGCAACGCCACTTTGAGAAATACATTACGGAAACAGATCTGCCGGATCGCACAAAAATAATAATGCGCAAAACCGTCAATTCCTCCGATATCCTCAAACTATGGGAAAGATGTCAAAGGTATGCAGACAGCGAAAAAAGTGTTTCTTTCTTTTTCAAGCTGAAAAGCAGATTCAAGTACGGAATGTGCAAGTGGGATTTTTATAAAAACAAGCCCGAGCATATAATATCAGCACTTCATGCACTTTTTTACAGAGCCAAAGAAGAAGAGCTGCAAAGAAAAATCAGTTTTGCAAAAAGCTCATTAAAAAGCATAAATGCGCAGCAGCTTTTGAACGATATGCAAGCAAAATCAATGCAATACTTTAAGCATCGGCTGTACATTAAATATTCAAAAAATGAAAGTCGTCCGATTTTCACCGAAGAAGATCTTTGGAAAAGGTCTTGTGAATTTCAATTTGAATATCCGGTGGTACTCAGCACTACATTTTCATCCAGAAACAGTTTGTACCGCAAGGCTAAATTTGATTATGCAATAATGGACGAAGCTTCTCAGGTCGATATTCCTACGGGCGCATTGGCGCTTTCAAACGCAGGACACGCAGTAATAGTTGGGGATTCCAAGCAACTGCCAAATGTCATAACCGATGGCGACCGAAAAATTGCAGATGCAATATTCCGCTCTTTTGATCTCTCCCTCAGTTATAATTTTGCAAATAACAGTTTTCTTTCATCGCTTTGCAAAGTTATTCCTGATATTCCGAGAACTCTTCTTCGTGAGCACTACAGGTGTCACCCGAAAATAATAAATTTCTGCAACCAGAAGTTCTATAACGGCAATTTAATAATTATGACAAACGATTGCGGAGAATCAAATGTTCTTTCCGTTGTGAAAACCTCCGTCGGCAATCACTCAAGGGGACATATGAACCAACGGCAGATAGATATTCTGACTAAAGAAATATTACCGAAAATCAACTCGGAGCCAAACAAAATAGGAATAATCGCGCCGTATAACGATCAAATCAACACGATAAAAGAACAGCTTCCAAGCAGCGACATCACGGTAGCTACGGTTCATAAGTTTCAAGGACGCGAAAAAGATACAATAATAATGACTACCGTAGATGATAAAATAACCGACTTCACGGACAATCCCTATCTTCTCAATGTTGCGGTATCAAGAGCTAAAAAGCAGCTTGTGCTGATAACATCCGGTAATTACCAAGGAGACGGGCAGAACATCCGCGATCTTATCGAATACATTGAATACCAAAACTGTTCAGTCAGCAACAGCGCATTGTATTCAGTATTTGATTATCTCTACAGTCAATACACGCAGGCACGACAGGATTACCTAAAGAAGCACAAAAGAGTTTCCTCTTATGATTCTGAAAATCTCATGTATGCACTCATAACAGAAGTTCTGACCGAAAGCGAAAGAAATGATCTCGCTGTTATCTGTCATCAGCCGCTGAAGATGCTCATAAGAGACCCTCGGTTGCTAAATGATGACGAATGTCGATATGCAATGAACAGCTCAACGCACCTTGACTTTCTGATATTCAACAAAATCTCAAAGCAAGCGTTTTTAGCAGTCGAAGTTGACGGTTATTCATTTCACCGACATGGCACAAAACAGTTTGAGCGCGACAAAATGAAAAATGATATCCTGGACAAATACGGAATACCTTATATCAGATTCGCGACAAACGGAAGCGGTGAAAAGGAAATATTGCGACAAAAGATAAATAGTCTTTCGTAAAATGCATTTTCAATTCTGCTTCAATATGAATGACGCGCAGTGATAGTTCGAAATTTTAAGCACCTGCCGGTTGCTTGCGCCCGATAACACGCAATACTTCCCAAAACGCCGGCATATAACAAAAGCAATGCCGTCTCAGTCGAAGAACCGATTGAGGCGGCATTAAGCAGTTTGGTTATCTTATATTTTTAAATCTGTTTTAAAGCTGTACTTTCCGCTTTGAACCTCGTGCATTTCGCCGTCGGGCAGCGTGATGACAGCGCTCGTGTTAAACGGAACATTAATCGAGAGGACAAAAACGCCGTTTTCAAAATTCCAATTGATTTTGATAGTTCCGCTCGAAAGCTTTTTGAAACATGACACGCTCGTGAGTCCGCCTCCGACGAGGGGTGCAACCTTAAATTTTTTGTAGCCCGGCTCAATCGCTTCGAGCCCCGCGACGCGCCTATATAACCAATCGCCGACTGCACCGTTCGCATAATGGTTGAAAGAAACCATTCCTCCGCCGACAGCGTTTATCAGGCCGCTTCCCGGATCTTTTCCGAGATTGACGGTTCCATCGGGTCGAAGCGCGTCCCAACGCTCCCAAATTGACGTTCCTCCAGCTTTGACTTCATACAACCACGACGGGACGGTATCCTGAAGTAAAAGGTCATATGCTTCATTTATATATCCGTTGTCCGAAAGGGCGAAAAGGAGATATGGTGTTCCGAGGAAGCCGGTGGAAAGATGATTATCGGCTTCTTTCACGAGTCTTAAAAGGTTTTCAGCATATTTTTTTCTTTCCTCTCCACTCACCATTCCAAAATACAGCGGGCAAACATAGGCCGTTTGAAACTCGTTTTTGAGCGTTCCTTTTTTGTCGGTAAAAACGTTCCGATATGCGTTTTCGATGCACTTTCGCTTTTCTTGAAACGCCTTAGCCTCCTCTTCAAAACCGAGAATGGTCGCAATTTTTGATGCGAGGGCGCAATCGTTGGCATAATATGCGGTTGAAATCCACTTCTTTTTTGCCATCCATTGCTTTTGATTTTCGTTCGGAGCGCACCAATCGCCGTAGGAAAATCCGTGCGACCAAATGTATCTATCTTCCCCCGATGAAAACGCCGCCGCTTTCTTTTCGACTCCCGAAAGATATCTTTTCATCATCGGATAAAACTTTTCAAGAATGGTTTTGTCCCCGCTGTTTTGATAAAGCGCCCACGGGACAAGGAAAACACAGTCGGACCAGCCGGCCGTAATCTTTGTTCCGCCGAAATGTTTGACCCGAGGAACAACGACGGGGATTCCTCCGTCTTTTGTCTGCTGTGCTTTCACATCAATAAGCCACTTTCTAAGAAAGCGGTTCATATTGAAGTTGAAGCACGCCGTCGAAGCAAAAACGGAGATGTCGCCCGTCCAGCCGAGTCTTTCGTCGCGCTGAGGACAGTCGGTCGGGATCTCAAGGAAGTTTGAAAAACCGCTGTATCTTATATTCTTTTGAAGGCGGTTAATGCTTTCGTTGGAGCAGAAAAAGTCTCCCGTTTCCTCGTCAATCGAGGAAATAACCTTCATTCTGACCTTGACGTTTTCAGGCTCAATTCCGCAAAGCTCGGCATAACGAAAACCCATAAAGGTAAATTTCGGGCAGTAGGTCTCTTCTTCTCCGCCGCAAACATATTCAAGCTTTGCTTTCGCCGAACGCAGCGGCTTCGTAAAAAGCTCGCCGTTCAAAAGAACCTCCGCATGTCGAGCGGTTATCCTCTGCCCTTTTCTCCCTTTAATTTCAAGTTCGAGAACTCCGGCGCAGTTTTGACCAAAATCATAGATATAGCCGTTTTGGCTTTTTTGAATCTCTTTCGGTTCGAGCGTTTCGATTATTTTTGCAAATTTTCCGTATGATGCGACGAGGCGCGGAGAAATACGGGGCTTCTCTTTTTCGGCATTTTCAAAGATCGCCTTGCTCAAAGTTTTCGTTGCGTCGAATATCTCTCCGTTATAAAACGACACGTCTCTGACAGGCCCGTCAGCGGTGACGAGCCAGCTTTCGTCGGTTTTAATTTCGTCTTTTCGCCCATCGTCATATTCGATTTGAACAAGCGCTTTGAGCGCGAGCCTGTCGGCGCCGAGCTTATTACTTCTATTCAGGCCGAAAATCCCGACCGCCCAACCGCCCGCAACGGTGAAAACCAATTCGTTTTTCTCTTCGAGAAACGGCGCAATGTCATAAACCTGATATTGAAGTCGGTCTTCAAAGCTCGTGAAACCGGGAGCAAAGCGGTCGTCGGAAATCTCTTTTCCGCAAAGCGTGAAAGAATAAATTCCGAACGCGGTTGAATAGAGCCGCGCTTTTTTCACCTTACCCGAAAGCAAAAACTGACGTTTGAAGACGAGCGGAATGGGGCTTTTTCCGAAACCGACGTGATAGTTCGGCTTCGTTATCCACTCCGCAGGAAAATCACCGGAAAGAAAGCCCGTTTCAAACTCCGCCGTTTTTTCGGCTTTGTTTCCGTAATTGTCACAAACCGTCGCTTCCACCGTATAAACCGTGCACGGGAGAAGAGCTCTTCCGCCATAAACGATATTGTCGACAGTAGAGCTTTGCTCTTCTGTCTGCCAAAGGACAGCTTCGTCACTTTTGACCTTAAGGGAATATGAAGAAATAAAAGCGTTTTCAAGCTCGTTTTCGGTTTCAAGAGTGAAGCGCGGATTTTCACTGTCTGTCACGGCAAAGCCGCACAGATCATCGATTCGGATATTTTTAAGTTTCATTTTCCGCCGTCTCCCGTCTTTCCGAAAGCACCGCCTGAATTTTTTCAGCTTCCGCATTGTTGATTCTGTAGAGCAACAAGAATACAATCGCACCAACAAAAACCACTATACCCGGAATCAAGCCGTCAGCAAGGCTGAGGCCTAACTTTGTGTATGAGCCGTCGCCGTTTGCTGTCCATGAAAGAACGTAAAGCGAAAAAGCTGCGCCTATTCCGTTGCTGATTTTTGTAATCATTGAGGTCGCTGCGGCAATCACGCCCTCAGTACGCAGGCCGAGCTTGTAGTCCACATAGTCGATATTATCCGCCTGAATCGAATAATACAAAAGCTGTGCAAAGCTTGTTCCGCAGCTGCAAATTGCGCTTGAGATGCAGGCGGCGACAAGGCCGCTCGTTTTGTCGTTGACCGCAACAAGGCGAACGAGACAACCGATCGCCGTGACGATCATTCCGCAAACATAAATCCTGCGCTTTCCAATCTTCTTCGCGAGCGGAACGGCAAGCAATGAGACGGGGCCGCCGACAATTGCGACCGTATTCATAATCGTGAGCTTTCCGATCGAGCCGAGCGCGTGCGTTGCATAATATGGATTCGACGTTGCAACGAACGCAAGTCCCGTCTGAACAATGAGTCCTCCGATAAAGAAAGCGACAATCGGCTTCAATTTAATTATTCTTAAAACATCCTTTGCTTTATATCCGGCATCCTTGAGCGGTTCGACTCGCTGATGAATGCCCGTGATTCCGCCGAGCGAGCACGAAAGGATGATTCCCATAGCAAGCAGATTCATAATATTATAGCCCTTGACGGAAGAGTTGAACTTTGCGAAAACAATAGGAGCTATGAGATTGAGTCCACCGCCGAGACCGTAAGCAAAATTTTTTAGCATTGCAAGGAAATTTCGCTCCTCCATATCGTTTGTCATTACAGGAAGCATACTGTTGAGTGAAATGTCCATAACGGGGAAGGTCACACCGAGAAGCATATATGAAATATAGGCAACCATAACCTTCATCGAGTCCGAAACATATGCCGGACCCATCCATACCACGGCATAGTTCAAGGTACAGATGATCGTTCCGACAATAAGAATCCGTCTGAATTTTCCGAACTTTGAGTTTGGTGCTCTGTCAATGAAATAACCAATGAACGGGTCATTCACTCCGTCAAAAACTCTTGCTATCAAAAACATTGTTCCGACGACCTTTGCGTCCATACCGAGTGTGTCGGTATAGAAAATCGAAAGGTATGCGTTGACCATGGTCATTATAGGGATGTTTCCGAGGTTCACGAAGAAATATGACACGCGTTCCTTCCAAAGCGGCTTATTCCCGAGCTGAAGCGTGGCACCCAATCCGGAAAGCCTTGATTTCTTTTCTTGGTTTTCTTTCATTGTTATGACCGTTCCTTTCTGCTGCGTGTAAGGCACAAAAGGCTCGGAAAGCCTTGCACCGTAACACAGCATTAAAAATCTGTGTTGAGACATGCTTGAGAATTTATATTCATTGCAGAGTACGTGGATGTGAGTGGGCACAGCGAAAGCTGAACCGCATTGTTGTGTGTATCAGCTGCTCTTTCAAGCACAAATTACATTATTACTCCTATATTCAACAACGCATCTTTTCAATAAAAAGAAAAAGGCGGCAAAAAAATTATGATTCATCTTTCCTCTTCATAGGAATTGTAACATATCGTTGTGATTATTTCCACCACTTTCTGAAGAAATATCCGCAATAAAAATCGCAATCAGCGCCTTGAAATGCTGTATAAGACATTTCGAGGCGCTGTTCATTCTTTTTATTCTACATATTGCCGGGCGAATGTCACCCCGCATTTGAATTTTATTTGCATATATTTATCGCAGATGGTTATCCTATCGACCGTCTGCTTGATGATGAAGCCGTTCTGCGTGTTCGGCACTGCATCTTTATTATTTTCTGTATTTTTTGATTAACTGCTAAGAATCGCATTTTTCCTTTAAAATTTCGATTTTCCTCAAGTTCCAATCACTTTTCGTTGTGAACATTCCTGTATTCATTCGGCGTCATACCCGTAGACTTTTTAAACACGGTTTGGAAATACGCCTGACTCGAAAAGCAAAGATGAGTGCTGATCTCCGACAGACTTCGGTTAGAGTATCTGAGAAGCCTTTTGGCGTCTCTTATTTTACTTTTTATAATGAAATCTGTAATGCTTTCTCCGGTTTCCTGCCTGAATTTTTTTGTTACATATGTCCTGCTCTTTCCGATGAATCCCGCAACATCATCTATTCCTATCTGACAGTTTGTGTGATTTTGAATATACTGCATACAAGCATATATCTCTTTCGACGCATTCCGCGGGGCCTTCACTTGTGCAACCCTGTCCGTAAAATCAAGAAGCATGTTATACTGCAGCACTTTAACCTCCTCTGTTGAGGAGGTCTTTTCACACTCCTGGATATACAGATCGATAAGGCGATAAGTCTCTTCAACTCCGAGTCCGCCGCCGATAGCGCCGACCTTGCCGACCATGGTTGCTACGCCTATCAAAAGATTTTTTGCCTGACGCAGCGGCGCTTCCGCAAGCTTTCCCTCCCGCAGGTGCGTTGTTTTCGCGGTGGAGGTCAAAAACGCATTCAGTTTGTCTGTCTCGCCGTCCCTTATAAATGAGAGTAGCATATTTTCAAACTGATATGTTCCGTGCAGAACCTGCTCGTCCTGCGATTTGTACAAATTCTCGGTATATGTAACCGCAAGCTTGTTTCCTACATCCGACGATTCTTCGAGAAACTGCTCCGCAATGTCAAACATCTCACCGTTGATAATAAAATTCAGAAGCGCGGTAAGGTTCACAAACTGATTATATGAGCAATTCGGAATGGAATACAGAAATTCCGCCAACGCATCCATATCTTTTTTATCCGTTAAATTTCTTCGCGCAACAGTCATAACCGTATCTTCCGTGATAGGCGTCGGAAAAACCGGACCGAGAAGTACTCTCATCGGGCTGTTTTTTATTCTTATCTGCCCATATGTCCCCTGTTCAGGCAAAGTCAGGATATACATAGTCTGCTCGGCGGAAAACGACTGAGCCTCAAACAAAGAAAACAAATCGAGACTGCTGCCCGCCGACGAAAAAATATGTACTATAGTCCTTTCTTCATACACCGCCAGCGGTATATAATGTGAAGCGTAAAATAAACTGCATATATTATTTATTCTGTCATCCACAAAGAACACCCCCCACGAACCTTATTTTATAATATTATACCCGATAGTGAAATACCGTTCAACTGTTTTTGATTAAAATCAATGTATAATGATTATTTTTTGCAGACTTTGTTGACTGATTTTGGGCATTGTGTGTTTGCCGCGTCTAAAATCACAGCAAAAGAGCAAAATCAAAAACAGGAGGATCATATATGAAAAAATTTATCTGCGCGCTTCTTTCACTGGCGATGCTTGCTTTATTTGCAGGCTGCCGCGACCAGAAGAACATCGAAACCGATACCACCGACGCATCCTCGGGAAGCGTTGAAGCTCAAGTTGAGGACACGTCTGCGGCTCCGCAGGACTCCACTGCACCGCAAACAGATTCCGAATCCGCATCCATTGAAGAGACAAAAGCAGATGCCTCTTCAAGCGGAACAACAGCCGTCCCGGCAAAACAGCCGTCTGTTTCTGCCGGCAAATTTGCCTTCGTAAAGGATAAAAAAGGGGACATTCTGCGAGTCGATTCCGAAAGCAAGATATGGGCGGGAGTTGTCGGCGATGCGTACATACTGCTCAAGAACATCTCCGCCCCAAACGAATGGGGTGAAAAAGGCAGAGTCTACGAGCTCCACTGCGCTCAGTTCGCAGGAAAATATTCCATGTGGAGCGACGGCTACTGGGAACTCAATGATGATGGGACAGAGCTGACCCTCACACCTAAAAACCAGAGTGAAAACGGCAGCATAGGCGTTGCCGCCGGAAAAAGCAAGACATTCAAGGGTCAAAACGGCGTTTTCTCCGTTCCGGTAACATTTGAACAGGGCGGAAAAACAACTATCAAAATAGATTTCAACAAAGTATCGAAATAACACTTCGACGGCACATATTGATAAAAGGGTGAACTTATGAAAGAAATATCCTTGCTTGAAAAAAGCATACTAAATACAAAGTTTTTTGATTCAAAGATAAAAACCTGCTCGGTGTCATGGAAAGAAAAATATCTCGGACACCTTATCGGTCCTCTTGGACTAATTCTCGTTGTCAACACTGTCGCCGCGCTCGTTGAGAAGTTTTTCACCCAACAGGTCGGCGCAATGTACGGCGAAGGCAACGCCGCGATGATATCCGCAATGGGCAAAAAATATGAGATGGTAATGACTGTTGCAAAGATTCTTGCCGTCGCTACAGGTCTCTTGGTGTCGTGGCTCATTTCGCACACAAAGTCAAAGCAGGGTAGACTCCGTCCGTGGTATCTGATCTTCGGATTCTGTTCCGTTGCAATAGCGGCGACCATCTTCCTGTTTTCGGGAAATACTCTGGGTGATAACTACTGGTACTATTTCTTCACCCTGCTCATATGCTATCATACAATCGGAACCTCCTACTTTTACCTGTTCCGCGACAACATAGTATCTCTTTCAACTCACAACGCCAAAGAGAAAGCTCAGCTGACTTTTATACGCAAAATGTCGTGGACTCTCATTTCCGGCATACTCATCGGAATGCTTGTCTCTTCGGTCATTATCCCGTTATGGCTCCAGTATGATATCAAAGGATATGCTATACTTATGATAATCCTTTCGATAGTCGCCGTTCCGCTTGTGCTCATGGAGTACTATTTCACCAGAGAGCGCATTATCGAAGATATCGCACTCGAACAGGGCATTGACAGAGAAAACAATATTCCTCTTAAAGAACAGATGAAAGCACTGTTCACCAACAAATACTGGGTCATTCTGACTTTTCTTGGGCTTCTGGGAGGAATTGTTGACAACTATAAGGGCGGAAACGTTCAATATTTCTATATTCAATATATGCTCGGCGGCATCAACAACGATTTCATGCAGATGATCTATCAGATCGTAACAGGAGTTCCGCTCGGTATCGGTGCATTCCTGATATACCCGATATCCAAAAAAGTCGGAATAAAGAATCTGACCGTCGGCGGATATTCGCTCGTGCTTATCGGCAGCATCATCGGCTGGATATTCCCGGATAAAATGATTCCTGCTCTGATAGCGGGACTTTTAAGAAACCTCGGCTGGCTTCCCAACGCATATATATTTGCAACGCTTACCTGCTTTGCATTTGACAGCATCGAATACAAGTCGCATATCCGCCTTGAGGGACTTCTCGGCACAGGTATTGTCACTGCTGTTATGACTCTTATATATGCACCGTTTGCCGGCGGATACGAATCGGCTATTCTCCGCCTCGGCTTCGTTGATATTGCCGGAGTTATGCCAAACGAAAAAGTCAGAGCATTCATGACCCTCTCATTCTATCTGTTCGATATTATTCTTTCTACAGCGTTCATAATTCTGCTTCCATTCGTGGATGTAGAAAAGAAGATGCCCGAAATTTCCGCCGAACTGCTCCGCAGAAAGAGAGAAGCTGTCCTTGCCAAAGGTGAAGAGTGGATCGAACCGGAAGAGCTGGACAGACTGGAGGCAGAACGCGACGAGCGCGAATACGAAGAGAACAGAATAAAGGACCTCAAAGCCCTCTGTGAAAAGAAGAGACTTGACTTTGAGGCAGAAAACGCCAAATATCTCGCCGCAAAGGCAAAGAAAGAACAGAAAAAGGCGGCGAAGCTCGCCAAAAAACATGGTGAATCCAAATGATATTCGATTTTAACGACGGCTGGACGCTGACAAAGGAAAATGGTGAAAGCTTCTCCGTTTGTCTTCCGCACGATGCGATGCTCGGCGAAAAGAGATATGCTTCGTGCAGAAACGCGGTTCAGAGCGGATACTTTCCGGGCGGAAAGTACAGATACACAAAAACATTTCAAATCAACGAAAGTGACATCGGCAAAAATATACGGCTGCACTTCGGCGGTGTATACCGCAATACAGTTGTGAGCGTAAACGGCGAAGCCGTTAAAGAAAACAAATACGGTTATTCGCCGTTTACCGCCGACCTCACCGAGCAAATCACAGTCGGTGAAAACACCGTTGAGGTTCTCGCCGACAACAGTCTTGTTCCAAACTGCCGCTGGTATTCGGGCAGCGGAATATACCGCCCCGTATATCTTGAAATTTCAAGAAAAGATGCCCCGACTTTTCTGAAGATAAAAACCGTAGGCATCTCACCCGCCGTTATCGAAGTTGATACCGACGACGGTGCGGAAATACAGATTTTCGATGCCGAGGGCAGCCTTGCCGCCAGAGGTCTAAAAGGTCGATTTGAGATTAGCGGGGCGCACTTGTGGTCCGCAGAAGCGCCTTACCTCTACACCTGTAAGGTCTCGAGAGGCGGCGAAGAATTGACAGAAAAATTCGGCATACGCACTCTCGAATGGAGCGGAAAAACCGGGTTGCTTGTCAACGGCCGTGAGACTTTGCTTCGCGGCGGATGCATCCACCATGACAACGGTGTTCTCGGTGCCTGTTCTTTTGCCGATGCCGAGGAACGCCGCGTAAGAATACTGAAAAGCCAGGGCTTCAATGCTCTGCGCATGGCGCATAACCCCGCTTCCCGCTCACTTCTCGATGCCTGCGACAGAATAGGAATGTATGTCATGGACGAGGCATTTGACGGATGGTATATACCGAAAGAATATCATGACTATTCGCGTGATTTTCTCTCCGATTACAAATCCGTTCTCGCTGCAATGGTCGAAAACGACTACAACCATCCGAGCGTTATAATGTATTCTCTCGGCAATGAGGTAACAGAAACAGCTGCGAAACGCGGGATCGAGCTATGCGCCGAAATGCGCGATACAGTTCACTCGCTCGACGGCACCCGTCCGGTCACTTGCGGAATAAATGTCCTTCTCGACGTCTATGCGCGTCTTGGCATCGGCGTTTACAGTGACAAAAAGAAATACAAAAGAGAACCTCTGCCGGAAGGCAAAGGCTACAAAGAAAAGAAATCCGGTTCGGCATTTTTTAATTATTGGGCAGAAAAGCTCGGCAAGTTATTTTTTGTGCTGAGCGATACCCGACTGGCAGAAAAAGCAGTGCGTGACATATCCCCCGCCCTTGACATTGTCGGACTAAATTACGCATCCTCGCGCTATGACAAGGATGCCGAAAAATATCCCGACCGGCTGATGATAGGCACAGAGACAATGTCCGCCGATTTGCCGTATAACTGGAACCGCGTTCTCAGGCACAAGCAGCTGATAGGTGACTTCGTATGGTCAGCATGGGACTACATAGGCGAGACCTGCATGGGATGGACATATCAGTCCTACAAGGGGCTTCCGCTCCTCTCCGGGCAGGGAATGATTGACATTACCGGTCTGCCTTTGGCGCAAATGGCATTTCTCCGAACCGTATGGGGAACGGAAACCGAGCCGTTTCTCGCAGTCAGGCCGCTCAACCATAGCGGAGAAACGCCGAGCAAGGGCGCATGGCAGTTCACAAATGCGCTCGACAGCTGGACATGGCACGGCTTTGAAGGAAAGCCGACCGTCGCAGAGGTTTATACAACAGCCGACAGCGTCAGACTGGAGCTCAACGGTAAGGTTATAGGAACAAAAAAAGTCCGCAAAAACAAAGCTCTGTTCTCCGTGAAATATGCCCCAGGTACGCTCACTGCGATAGCCTTGGACAGAAGCGAGAACGAGACGGGGCGCACCCGACTTATCAGCGGCGAAAAAGCTCCGATTCTGACAGTCAAGCCCGACCGCTCGGTTCTGCCCCCCGACGGGCAGGCTCTGTGCTTTGCGGAAATTGAGTTCACCGACAAAAGCGGAGTGCTTCTTCCGTATATGGAACAGCGCGTTGATATAAAAATTGACGGCGACGCGGTCACTCTGCAAGGTTTTGGCAGCGCGCTGACAAAAACCGACGAAGTTTTTATCCACCCTTATCATAATACATACCGCGGAAGAGCGCTCGCTGTGTTCCGCGCAGGGAAAGCCGACGGCAAATCAACCGTCACGGTATCTTCCGAAAATACAGAGCCTGTCTCGTTCTCCATAGAAGTGACGGGCGGAAAAGAGGAATAACAACATGGTGCAATTATACTGCAATCCGCTCGAAATAGCATATAAATATCAACATCCGCTGTTCGGGAAATATGCCTACAAGGAGGCGGCCGATCCGACTGTAATTCTCTTCAATAACAAATATTTTCTTTTTACCTCAAAGTGCGGAGGCTTCTATTATTCGGACGACCTGTTCCACTGGGACTTTCACGAGGACAGAAAGCTTGAAATACACGGCTATGCTCCCGATGTGAGTGAGCACGACGGATGGCTGTATTTTTGCGCCTCTTCTTATTCAAAAAAGAGCAGGATACTGCGCACACGCGACCCCTTTAAGGGCTTTGAGCTTGTCTCGGCGCCGTTTGCATTCTGGGATCCGCACCTTCATTTTGAAGACAACAAAGCGTATCTCTATTGGGGCTGTTCTTCGAAAGAGCCTATCTACGCGATTGAGATGGATATAAAGACGATGACTCCCATCGGCAAAAAGGTACCGATAGTGTTCGGCGACAAAGAGAACCACGGCATAGACAACAAGGATATCTATGCCGACAAAAAAATCAGTCTGTGGCAAAAATATATCAATCTGTTTGTCGGAGACGGCGCGTTTATCGAGGGCGCATTTCTCAACAAAATAAACGGCAGATACTATTTTCAGTATGCAACTCCCGGCACGGAGTTTCCGACCTACGGCGATGCAGTTCTGATTTCAGATAACCAGCTTGGCAAATTTGAATGGCAGAAGCACAATCCGTATTCCATTGTTCCGTCCGGATTCACCTGCGGAGCCGGTCACGGCAGCACATTCAGCGACAAATCCGGAAATCTTTGGCACGCCTCCACGGTCTGCGTGGGTGTCAACCATAATTTTGAACGCCGTCTCGGTCTTTGGCCTGCGGGAGTTGACAAAGACGGATTACTGTTCTGCAACCAGTATTTTGCGGACTATCCAAAGAACATCCCTGACGGAAAATTTGACCCGCTGACCGTTGAGCCGGAATGGATGCTTTTGTCTTATCATAAGACGGCGTGCGCCTCCTCAAGCCGCAGCGGATTCGACCCGCAGAACGCCTTTGACGAAAGCATAAAAAGCGCTTGGTCGGCAACCAGCGGAAACAGCGGAGAATGGCTGAGCGTCGATCTCGGGAAAGAATATAATGTTGAAGCGGTACAGGTAAATTTTGCCGACTGCTTCACAAAAAAGAAGCGCGCCCCGATGAAAGAATACGGCGGAACGTTCACCCAGGAGAGATATATCGAAGAAGAACTTGTCCGCTATGAATACAGAATAGAATACAGTTCAAACGGTACCGATTGGGCTCCTTACGAAGAAACGCAGAACACGGTTTTTCCGCACAAGCTCATCCCTCGCCGCGCAAGGGCGCGTTATATCCGCATAGTCTTTGCAAGTGCTCCATACGGGCAGAATTTTTCGATATCCGGGCTCAGAGTATTCGGTCTCGACAATAATAAAAAGCCCTCGGCTGTTTCCGGCGAAAATGCCGAGAGAACAAGCGCCACCGAAGCAAGGCTCTCATGGAACAGTCAAAACGATGCTATGGGATATTGCATCCGTCTCGGAATCGCCCCCGATAAGCTTTATAACAGCATTCTTTTATATGGTCAAAATGACTATACGGTAACATTTTTAAATAAAGAAACAGAAAAGTATTATTTTGCAGTTGATTCATTCAACGAAAGCGGAATAACCAAAGGTTCGATAAACGAGTTTTGAGGAAACACTATGTTTGAAATTGATGAAATAAAAATAGAACACTCAAAAAAGGATGTAGTCACCGACAACACTCAACCGGTACTGTCTTTTTCTCTCCGCTCCGACGAGGACGGGTGTGAATTATGAAGCGGGGATTGCCTGCGTGCTGTACGGAAAACAGGGCGCGTGCAAAACAACAAAGACCAACAAGCGCTCTTATCCGTACATAACCCAAAAAGGAGAATACCGTGAATGTGATCCATGCCAATATATTGCAAATATAAAAGACAAAACTGTTACCGGTTATAAATATCTTGATTTGTCCGATGCCGCCGGCATCATTGCTTCTGTCAGCGGCAGAGCACGCGGTAAACTTCGCCTGTTCACACAGATCGACGGCGATTGTATCGGAGAAATAGATATTCGTCCAAATACACGGCAGGCAAAGACAGGTATTCGTTTCTCTCTTGCCGAGTCGGCCTTGTATTTTCGTTTCGAAGGCTCCGGCAAATTGAATCTGCTGAACTTCACCGTTACAACAAGCAAGGAGGATAACTCGTGAGCAAAAATGCTTTTCCCGACGGCTTTCTCTGGGGAGCCGCGACAGCCGCACCGCAGATCGAGGGCGGATATGATTCGGACGGCCGAACGCCCAGCATATGGGATGAAGCTCCGAAAGAAAAAATAAAAAACGGCGACAACTGCCATGTCGCCTGCGATCATTATCACAGGTACAAGGAAGATATCGCTCTGATGAAGGAGCTGGGGCTGAAATCATACAGGTTCTCCGTATCCTGGCCGAGAGTTATCTCCCAAGACGGCAAGGTCAACCCCAAGGGACTTGAATTTTACAGCAATCTCGTTGATGAGCTCATTAAAAACGGAATCGAGCCGCTCGTTACGCTCTATCACTGGGATCTGCCGCTCTGGCAATATAAAAAGGGCGGCTGGCTGAAAAAAGATATTATAGATGACTTTGCTTTCTATGTAAAAGCAGTCGTCGAGGCTCTGTCCGACAGAGTAACATACTGGATAACCTTCAACGAGCCGTCCTGTTTTCTCATGAACGGCTATATGCAGGGAGTTCATGCGCCGTTCAAGCACCGCTATCTTGCCCTGCCGAAGTTCACGAAGATATTTATGCTCACAAATCGTCGGGCGGTCGAAACCATCAGAAAGTACGCGAAAAAGAAGCCGCTTATAGGTCTCTCTTTCGCGTCGGGCGCATTTATCCCGAATGATGAATCAGACCCGAAGAGCATAGAGGAAGCTTATAACAAATCGTTCAATGTGACTATGGGCACGATGAACAACCGTTGGTGGATGGATCCCATTCTTCTGGGAAAGCCCGTCACCGCATACGGAATTTACGCGACGCATAAAAAGGATATGCCCCGCTTTAAAACAGATTTTGATTTTCTTGCCGTCAACCACTATGAGGCATTCAATTATTCCGCCTGGGGCGGCGACAAAAGCATTGACAAATCAAAGCTCAACACCACCTCGCTCGGCTGGGTAATAGACGGACGCTCGATTTACTGGACCTTGAAGTTCCTTTATCGCAGATACTGCCTGCCGATAATCATAACCGAAAACGGCATGGCAAACAACGACAGCATAACGGACGGAGAAGTCAGGGACGATGTGCGCATCGGCTTTATGAATGACTACCTTTCAAATGTCAGAAGAGCCATCGATGACGGAGTCCAGGTTTTCGGATATCAGCATTGGTCGCTTATGGACAACTTTGAGTGGGCAGAGGGCTACGAGCCGAGGTTCGGGCTCATATATGTCGATTATAAAACGCTCAAGCGCACACCTAAAAATTCCGCGTACCATTATAAAAAGATTATCGAAACAAACGGAGAGATAATACCATGAATCCGCTTTTTCCATTAAATGAATATATTCCCGACGGTGAAGCTCATGTTTTCGGTGACAGGGTATATCTATACGGCAGTCACGATGCCGAAAACTCGGACCGATTCTGTGTGCAGGATTACTCCGTCTGGTCGGCTCCCGTCTCAGACCTTTCATCTTGGAGCTGCAAAGAAAAAGTCTACCTGAAATCTCAGGATCCGAGAAGCCGCGACGGTCGCCTTGCAGATTACTATGCACCAGATTGCGTAAGGGGAAATGACGGGAGATATTATCTCTACTATTTCGCTGCGGGGCTGAACACATCTGCATTCGGTCCGATGTCTGTCGCCGTTTCGGAAAGTCCCGACGGTCCGTTTGAATATCTCAGCGATATCAAATATAAAAACGGCACTCCGGTTTTGAAGTTCCTTACAAACGACCCCGCAGTCATAAACGACAACGGCAGAATATGGCTCTATTACGGATGGGGGCTCGGCAGAGATTTCAGAAGTAAAGTGTTTTCTCCGCTCTACCGTTTTGTGCTCAGCAAACTGACCAACCGCTCGTATCGCGAGGTGACGGAAACAAAACCAAGCATACTTTCCTGCGCAGTTGTCGAGCTTGAAAATGATATGTGCACGGTAAAGAGCGAACCGAAGGCGGTTCTCGACAGCAAGACTACTGTGGATAAATCGAGCGAGCTTTATCGCCACCCGTTTTATGAAGCTCCATGCATACGAAAAATAAACGATTTGTATTATCTGATATACTCATCCGGCGAGAACAACGAGCTTGCCTACGCGACAAGCAATTTTCCGGACAGAGGTTTTCAATATCGCGGCGTTATTATTTCAAACAGCGACCTCGGCTATCGCGGCAACAAGCAGCGAAAAGCCCCCGCAGGGACGATACACGGCTCGATAGAACAGATAAACGAAAAATATTATGTTTTCTATCACCGCTGCACGAACAATACGGATTTCTCCCGCCAGGCCTGCGCAGAGCCCGTAACAATAGACGCAGACGGAACAATAAATCAGGTTGAGATAACCACACAGGGTGTCGATGCTCCCCTGCCGGCAGCGGGCGAATATCCCGCCGCTCTGTGCTGCAATCTGTATAACCGCCGCACTAAAAATGTTCAGGGAAACGGCAAAGGAGACAGACAGCCCAACATCGCGTCGCGAAACGGCGAAAGCTTTGTAACGGCAATTACCAATGGCACCGTCATCGGTTTCAAATATTTTGATTTCAAAAAGCCCGTCTGCATTTCTGTTACTGTCAGAAATGCAAACGGCAGGATGGATATAAAAATCGGAGACAGAACTGTTGGAATTATTTCTCTTTCTCAATCGACGGAATGGAAAACATTTTCCGTCAAAATAGATCCCGGAGAAAAAACTGATGCCCTGTATTTAGTATATCGAGGCAAAGGAAAAGCAGATTTTTTGAAAATGGAGTTGAAATAAAATGCCACTGTTCTTCACTGTACTGGCAAAAAAATATAATCCTTATGACATTGACAACGGGATGTTTGCAATGAACTGTGCAGCGCCCCGCAGCCTGCCCATAGTCTGTACAAAAATGATAGCCGACGACGGCTACGGAACAGCAACGGTAAACGGCAAGCCCGTTTCAAAGGGCAAGTGCGTCAAATTTGATTTCTCACCCCTGCCCATATATCTCCTGCCCGTCGGCGAAGCGGCTCAGGACTTTGACAAGACCTACACCGTAAAGCTCAGCGGCTATAGAGATATTGACGGCAGACGTTTTCCCGACTGCACCTTCAGATTCAAAACCCCGCCCAAACCGATTGATGACGGTCTGCACAAAGAAAATGAGCAGGCGGCAAAAGAGGTTTCCGATGAGGGCATCGTCCTGCTCGAAAACAACGGCATTCTCCCGCTTGGCAGCGGCAGTTCAATAAAACTGCTGGGGGCTTACAATGATTTTCGTATAACGGCAATCGGTGCAAGCCTCATAAAGCCGCGCTGGACGCTGACCGTTCCCGAAGCCGTCGAACATTCAGGGGCACTCAGCATACGCGATAACGCCGAGACGGCTCTGTTCTTTATTTCCCGCGGCTCGGGTGAAAACAAAGACAACCGACCGATAAAGGGTGAATATTATCTGACAGACGAAGAAAAGGCGGCACTCAGCGAAGCCGCCGCAAAGTATAAAAATCTTATAATCATTCTAAACACCGGATATCCTATCGAGATGGGGTTCATCCGCGGTCTCAGTGCGTCGGCTGTTATATGGACAGGCTTCAGCGGCCAGCGCGGCAGCGAAAGCCTTATTGATATTCTCTGCGGAAAAGTCAACCCCTCCGGCAGGCTTGCCGACACATGGCCGATAGACTATTACGACTCGCCGTCCGCAAAAAACTTCATCAATCTCGATGACAACTCTCCGCTCTACTCCGACGACGGAAAGCGCTTCGGCGCAAGCGTATATTACGAGGAACAGGAATTTGTCGGCTACCGCTACTTTGACTCGTTCAAAAAAGACGCCGCTTATTACTTCGGTCGCGGACTGTCTTATTCCGACTTTTCCATCCGCTCCTCCGCATCATTTGAAGGCGGCATACTCTGCGTCAGCGCAGAAGTTACAAATAACTCCGATGTTCCCGGAAAGGACTCTGTTCTCGTCTATGTTAAACCACCGCGCGGGAATGAGCCGAGAGCCGCAAAGCTGTTCTGCGGCTTTGAAAAGACAGCACTTTTGAAAAAAGGCGAAAGCCAAACACTGACGATCGATATACCGCAGAAAGATTTTTCGCACTATGACAAAAACATTCACGCGTTCATTCTCTCCAAAGGTCAATACGATGTTATGGTCGGCGGCGAAGCGGACAAGATAAAAACAATTTGTTCTTTCGTCCTTGAAGACGATGTAGTCTGTGAAAAAGCCGTATCCGTCTGCCGTGAGGCAGAGAAAATAACAGGTGTTGACGAAAACGGCAATGTCCGCACGGACAAGACAAAAATCACTGAGGCTAAAAAAGCCATAGCAGTTCACGCCGAATATACAAGACCTTCTTACAATGAGCTGCCCCGATACAGAGGCTGTACCATAACGCTTTCCGATGTCAAGAATGATTTGACTAAACTTGATGACTTCGTCTCACAGTTTTCGCTCAGAGAGCTGGCGGATTTTACCGTCTGCAACGGCTCCTGTTGGGGTCCCGGCAAAAGCGGAGCCGCCGGAAAACTCGCTTCAAGCAAGCGTCTGGGCGTGCCGACGCTGTACATGAGCGACGGCAACTGCTGCGTCAATCTCAACCGTCCTACGACCGGATTTCCGTCAAGCAATCTGCTCGCCGGAACATTCAACAAAAGCCTCGCATATAAAGTGGGCAAAGTGCTTGCGGACGAGTCAAAAGAGAACGGCATTTCAATAAATCTCGGTCCCGGCGGAAACCTTCACCGTAACATTCTCTGCGGACGCCATCCGGAATATTACTCGGAGGATCCGATACTGACGGGAACTTTAATGGCATATCAGGCGAGAGGGCTAGAGGAAAACGGAGTTATAGCGACATACAAGCATCTTATCGCCAACAACATGGAGTTCGAGCGCAAATCGGCGCACGGGATAATTGACGAGAACACCCTGCGCGACCTTTATCTGCGAGTATTTGACAAAGCTTTCTCTCTGTATAAGCCAGGCTGTGTCATGACATCATACAACCCGGTAAACGGCATCTATCCATGCGAAAACGCCGCACTGCTAAACGACCTTCTGCGCGGCGAGTGGGACTTTGACGGCTTTGTTATGACAGACTGGGGATCCTATGACACCGCTGACAGCATAAGAAGCGTCTGTGCCGGCACGAATCTGCTCACCCCCGGCAGCAAAAAACACTTCCGTATGATATTAAAAGCTGTCAAACGCAACGAGATATCAAAAGCCGCACTTCAGCACAGCGTCAAGCAGATAGCGAAAGTTCTTGTGAGGTGCATATGAAAATCACAGTAAATAAAAACGCAAAAACCATTCCTACTAATTTTTCCTGGCAGTTCGGAGTCGGCAACGATCATGCCTTCCAGCTGCACAGAAAGGATGTTTGCGACCATGTAAAACTCGTTCACGATGAGCTCGGCATGAAATATATTCGCTTTCACGGCATTTAAAATTCTTTCTCAACTACATAAAGTCAGGCTCGTCCTGCCCGAAAGCCGCAATTCCGACATAGAATACGCCGCTTTTACCGACGGCGAAAAGGTTCAGGTGCTGATATATGCGCAGGATAATGATTACAGCAAATCTGAGAAAACGGAAATTGAAGTTGAAATAAACATTTCCGCAAAATCGGTAACAGCGCAAATTATAGACAACAATCACTGCAACCCAAAAGCCGAGTGGGAGGATCTCGGCAGCCCGGATATCCTGACAAAGAGTCAGGTGGCGGAAAAAAAAGCAAAAACTGCCCTTAAAGCAGAAGAGATTCCGTTTTCGGCAAGCGGCGGCTCAACAATTGTAAAACTGGCCATTGAGACAAACGATGTGATTTTGTTGAGCTTGGAATAATATAAGCGACATCCAAGCTCGCGGACATTCAGCGCTTAATAAACCGAGCAAGCTTTTATCAATGCTAAAAAAAAATCAAGGCAGAAATTATACATCTGCCTTGATTTTTTATTCTTATTTGCTTACCATCACTCTTTGATTTTGGGATACAGCTCCGACCATTTTGAGTATTTTTCACCGTAGTATTTCACGAGCTTTTCATCCGACAAAATGCGGGTATAGCTTGATTTAACGCTGCTTTTCAGCCGCTCATATCCGTCATCCGGCAGGCAGGCTCTCGCACCTAAGAGCGCGGCGCCCAAAACAGCTCCGTGTTCAACCTCGGGAAGCAAAAGCTCAATGTTCAGAACGGACGCTATAATTTTTACCCACTCTTTATTTCGCGTGCCGCCGCCGCAGATTTTTGAAGTTTCGATATGTATTCCGAGATCCCGGATAATATCGAGATTTTGTTTTATCGCAAAAGCGACCCCCTCTAACACCGCAAGCGTCATTTCTTCTTTTGTCGTATTGAGAGACAAGCCGAAAAAGGCCCCGCGAATGCTTGAATCGTTAATCGGTGACCGCTCGCCCATGAGATACGGCAAAAACATAACCTGACTTTCGCCAATATATTCCGTGAAGCCTCCGTCATATGATGATTTTGTTATGCCTTCGACCCACCATTTTTGGCAGCTTGCCGCCGACAAAATACACGCGAGATAATGATATTTGCCCGCCGCGGAGCAAAATGTATGTATGGCGCCGTTCGGCACATAATCAAACTCGTCGCTTGCAACAAAAATTGTGCCCGAGGTTCCGAGCGAAATGTTGCAGTCCCCGCTTTCAATTGTATCCGTTCCGATTGCGGATGCCGCATTATCTCCCGCGCCGATAACTATTTTCACATTTTCATTCAGTCCGAGTTTATCGGCAACGGATTTTTTGAGCGTCCCTACCGTCTGATAGCTCTCATACACTTTTGGCAGATTCTTTTCGCTTATGCAAAGCACGGACAGCATGGTTTTAGACCAGCAGCGGTTTTTCGTGTCAAAATACAGTGTGCCCGCAGCGTCTGAGCAATCGGTCGCAAACACACCGCTGAGTCTGTACGCCACATAGTCCTTCGGCAGCATTATCTTTTTTATTTTCTTGAAATTCTCCGGTTCATTGTTTTTCAGCCAAAGTATTTTCGGCGCGGTGAAGCCGGGAAATGCGATGTTTCCGGTATTTTGCTGAAGCGTCTTTTTGCCGATAATATTATTAAGATATTCGGTCTCAAGCGAGCTTCGGCTGTCATTCCACAAAATGGCGGGGCGGATCACATTATCGTTTTCATCGAGCACGACAAGGCCGTGCATCTGCCCCGAAAAGCTGACAGATGCAACGCTGTTTTTATCGATATCGGACACAAGCTCTTTTATTACGGATATGCTCCCGTCATACCAATCCTGCGGGTTTTGCTCGCTCCAACCGTCTTTTGGATAATAGAGGGGATACTCTCTTGACGCAGTTTTGACAATCGCCTTTTCGCTCAGCAGCATTCCCTTTACCGATGAGGTTCCTATATCAAGCCCTATGAAATAATCCATTTACCGCACCTCATTTAAACAGAATCCGATTTATTTCACCTTGAATTTTTTCCTGTCTGCCGGAGCAGGGCGTCTCGCAGGACTTTTTCTCGCAGGCAAGCTCGGACAGCTGCGAAAGCGTCGCTTCTCCGCTCCTGATTTTTTGACCTAATTCCGAGTTGAAAGAAGCATATTTTTCCTCGATAAATCCGTCAACTGTTTTGCTCTCTATGATTTCGGCGGCCTTTATTAAACCGAGGGCGAATGTGTCCATGCCAAGAATATAGCCATAGAACATATCCTCTGCGGTGTTGCTCGTTCTGCGGTTTTTAGCGTCAAAATTGAATCCGCCGGTAAGTCCGCCGTTCTTGAGCACCTCATACATACACATCGTTGCACTGTATGCATCAAAGGGGAACTCATCGGTATCCCAGCCCAAAAGCAGATTTCCCTGGTTTGCGTCAATGGAGCCGAGCATACCGTTTACGGCAGAAATTCTCAGCTCGTGCTGGAAGGTGTGACCGGCAAGCGTCGCGTGATTGGCCTCGATATTCAGCTTGAAATCCTTGTCGAGTCCGTACTGTCTCAAAAAGCCTATTGCCGTTGCGGCATCGAAATCATATTGATGCGTCATGGGCTCCTTCGGCTTGGGCTCGATATAGAAATCTCCCTCAAATCCGATGCTTCTGCCATATTCCACAGCCATGCGCATAAGAGAAGCTATATTTTCCTGCTCAAACTTAACATCGGTGTTCAGCAGAGTTTCGTAGCCCTCTCTTCCACCCCAGAACACATAGCCTCTGCCGCCGAGCTTAACGGTAATATCAAGCGCCTTTTTTATTTGTGCCGCAGCAAAGCAATAAACATTGACATCGTTGGTGCTGCCGGCGCCGTTCATAAACCTCGGATTGCCGAACATATTTGCCGTTCCCCAAAGGCACCTGATATCCGTGCCGTTCATTTTTTCAAGAATATAGTCCGAAATTTCATCAAGACGCGCGTTTGTAACATTTATGTCCTTGTCCTCGGGGACTAAATCGACATCGTGGAAGCAGAAATATTTGATTCCGAGCTTTTGCATGAACTCGAAGCCGGCATCTACCTTTGCCCTTGCGTGTTCCATCGTACCGGGTATCGCTCCGAAAGACTTGTCGGCCGTACCGACGCCGAACATATCCGCGCCTGCCGCGCCCAGATTGTGCCACCATGCCATGGCGAACGGCAAATGCTCGCTCATTTTTTTGCCAAAAATCACTCTGTCGGGATCATAGAACTTGAAAGCAAACGGATTTGAACTTTGCTCGCCCTCATAATTTACTTTCTTTACAAAATCAAAATATTCCATAATATCAGTCTGCCTTTCTTATATAATAAATTTGTTCAATCAAACGCTGACCGTAAGCTTATTGTTCATTGCGTCCGCGCTGTCCTGACCGACATAGAATGTGTATTCATTCTCCAAATACCATTCTCCGGCCTTTTCGTCATAAAATTTAAGGTCATCCTTATAAACAGTCACGGTCTCTTCGATCTCTTTTCCCGCCGGGACATTGACTTTTTTGAAGCCTTTGAGCAGCTTCACGGGATGATCTCCGTTTGCTCCCGCATAGACCTGAACGACCGTCTTTCCGTCGAAGCTGCCGATATTCTTGATTTTCAGCGACACTTCTATGCTACCGTCTTTATTTTCGGCATGTATATCGGAATACTCAAACTCGGTATAGGAAAGACCGAAGCCAAACGGGAACGCAGCCTCTTTACCTTCCTTGTCGAGCAATGTATAGCCGTGGTAGTAGCCGTAGTCGATAACCCTTGTTTTTTCTCCGGGGAACAGGAACTTCGGATAATCATTTTCATCCTTGGCAATTGTAAACGGCAAATGGCCGCTCGGAACCGCCTTGCCTGTCAACATATCCGCAAGCGCGTTTCCGCCCTCCATTCCGCTGTAGAAAGAATGAAGTATAGCGGACGCTTCGTCTTTCCATTCTTCAATGACATACGCACTTCCTCCGACGATATCAACGATTGTGTTCTCACAATCTGCGCAGATGCGGTGAATAAGCTCCACCTCGTTTGACGGAATACGCAGCGAATATCTGTCGCCGCCGTGCGCCTTTTCTGCCGTACCATCCTTGCTTGAGAAGTTCGCGAGATTTTCGCCCTCCTGCTTATAATCGCTGCCTACGCAAATCAAAACGCAGGAGAACGACTTGATTTCATCAAGCTTTGACGATATATCAAGGCTTTCGCAAAGGACAACATTTTCTTTTCCGAATGCATTGCAGAGGCCTTCATACGGAGTAACCGTATACGGACTCGCAACGCTGCTCGAACCATGATCGCCGACATTGATTTTGTTGGCATATCGTCCGACGACGGCGATTTTTTTGATATTTTTAAGCGGAAGTATGCCGTTGTTTTTCAGCAAAACCGTGCCCTCGCACGCAACCTTTTTTGCAAGCATCGAATGGGCTTTGCACGCGATAACATCTTTGGATTGACGCTTGATTTTAGGCGTTATCTTTATTAAGCCCGCCAAAACATTTTGAACCGCCTTGTCGATATCATCTTGCGATATTTTCCCGTTTCTTAAATATATTGGCAGCATGGTATACAGTATCTTCATCGGCATCTCGACATCCATGCCTGCCTTAACAGCTCTTTCCCCGTTTCTCAGGGCAAACAGGAAGTCGGTAATTGCAAAGCCCTCAAAATGCCACTGATCGCGCAAGACATCCGTAAATAAATACTTGCTTTCGCAGCAATGCTCCCCTCTAAGAAGATTATAGGCACCCATAATGGACATCGCGCCGGCGTCAATGCACTTCTTGAAATGGGGGAAATATACCTCCTGCAAAGTCTTTTCATCTGCATGGACATCCACCGAAAATCTGATGTTTTCAATGCTGTTGCAGGCAAAATGCTTTGGACAGGCGATAACGCCGTTATCCTGCACCGCTTTTGTCAGTGCAGCGCCCATTTTTCCGAGCAGAAACGGATCCTCGCCATATGTTTCCTGCGCTCTGCCCCAGCGGGGATTGCGCAAAAGGTTAATACATATACCGGCAAAATAGTTGGCGCCGCCTGCAATCACTTCTTTTGCAATGGCTGTGCCGACCTCATATTCAAGCTCATCGTTAAATGAAGCGCCTCTCGCCATTGAAACGGGGAAGCAGGTGCTTTTACCCATAACAACGCCGCGCGGACCGTCCGAAAAGGCAACCGTCGGGATTTCCAAGCGCTTAATTCCGCCCGCAATGCACGGTCGGTAGTTGTACTTTCTGCCCTTTGTAAGCAGATCATAGCAATTTCGCATAGCAAACTGCCTGCCTGAAAGCATTTTCAGCTTCTCTCTTAATGTCATTTCGCTGCACAGCTGTTTGCAAACCTCCTTCAATGTCTCACTTGTCGGAGATTTTTGGTATACCGCTACCGCATCATTATAATTCATAATCGCGCTCCTTTACAGACATATTTTTGTTTTATCCCATGTTCATTATATAAAATTAATCTTGATTATAAAAGAAATATGTTTTATAATAATGGAAATATATTTGCACGGTGATTAAATTATGGTCGTTTATGAAGGACACAGAAGCGTAAAAGGCGAGTATCTTTATAATCAGGTAGACAAAAATCTGAACTTTCAAAAGCACACACATTGCAACTATGAAATTGTGTTCTGCCTGGGCGGTTGTCTGGTGTGTGAAGTGGGAAATAAAAAATACGAGCTGCACAGCGGCGAGGGAATGCTTATCCTTCCCGGATATATTCATTCTTTCTGCACACCCGAAGAAAGCGAGGATTATCTTTGCGTTTTTTCAACCGATCTTGTCTCCCTATTTTATGAAAAAACAAAGATGAAATCACTTTCCGACACGAGGTTCTCGTTTGACAACAGAAATGACATCGATATTCTGACGGACGAGAACAGAAGTATTTTTGCAAAGCAGGCTGTCCTTTACAGGCTTTGCGCCGCCGTGTTTGAACAAAGCGAAATAGAAAAAATTGATGAGTCCTATTTTGCACTCACCAATTCTCTCTCAATGTATATTCAAAATAACTTCACCAAAAAGCTGCGGCTTCAGGATATAGCAAAACAATTCGGCTACGATTACAGCTATCTGTCTTCCTTCTTCAACAAAAATTTTGACATGGATTTCGCCTCATTCGTCAACAAATACCGCATTCAATTCGCCTGCGAGCTGTTGAAAGACACCAACGACGATGTGACCCAAATCGCAATGAAATGCGGATTCTCCACCATACGAAACTTTAACCGCGTTTTCAAGAACGAAACGGGACAAACGCCCAAAGCCTACCGTAAATTAAACAGCTCAAATTCGCCATCAGATTCGGAACAGCGGGAAGACAAATAAAAAAACCTGCAACGCATCTCAGGCGGACTGTCACCGTTCAAAACCGCACCCCGTTTATCAGGCATTGCAGCTTGACAAGCGGGGTGCGATTCACATATTTACGGGGGATTACAGAAAAGATCAAGTCAGACTGATTTTATCTATTCGTTCGAGCTCATCGCTCGTAAAAGATGTGTTTTCGATTGCTTTTATATTATCGAGGATTTGCGACGGCTTTGACGCGCCTATCAGAACGGAGTTGACAATTCCGTCTTTCAGCACCCATGCCAGAGCCATTTCTGCGAGGGTCTGATTCCTCTCCTTTGCAATTTCCGAAAGCGCACGGACTTTTTTGAGCTTCTCTTCGGTTATCGCGTTGACAGATAGAAATCTGCCGTCGGTCATAACCCTGCTGTCGCTCGGAATGCCGTTTAGGTATCTGTCGGTCAGCAGACCCTGTGCAAGCGGACTGAAGGCGATAATGCCCTTGTTCAGCCTTGCGGCGGTGCTTTTCAGACCGTTGTTCTCGATTGTTCTGTCAAATATCGAATACCTGTTTTGATTTATCACAAACGGGCATTTGAGGTCTTCGAGAATGCTGCACGCCTTTTCGAGATTTTCGCCGTCATAGTTGGACACTCCGGCATAGAGAGCCTTTCCGCTGCGAACCGCCTGCGCAAGCGCACCCATCGTCTCTTCGAGCGAAGTCTCGGGATCGAGGCAGTGGTGATAGAAAATATCAACATATTCAAGCCCCATGCGTTTGAGGCTCTGATCAAGACTCGCAAGAAGATATTTGCGGCTTCCGTTTCTGCAGCCGTAGGGTCCCGGCCACATCTCATAGCCCGCCTTCGTGCTGATTATCATTTCATCGCGGTATGCCCTCATCTCGTTGGCAAAAATTTTGCCGAAATTCTCTTCCGCGCTGCCGGGCGCCGGGCCGTAATTATTTGCCAGATCAAAATGCGTGATGCCGTTGTCGAATGCGGTGAAGCAGAGTTCTTTCATGTTTGAATACTGCGCGTTATCGCCGAAGTTATGCCAAAATCCGAGCGACACCGCCGGCAGCTTCAGACCGCTTTTTCCCAAGCGGTTATACTGCATTTTCTCATATCTCTTTTCGTTTGCAACATACATATTGATTCTCCTATATATCCATGTCACTCTGCCTTATCCCAGCCGGAATAGAGGGTTATGCTTTCGTTGACCGTATCCTTGCTGATGTCAAATGCTTTTGTGCAGTCTCTGTCGCTGTACCAACCGGTGAACACATAGCCCTCTTTGACGGGGTCGTTTTCAACATTGACAAGCTGACCGTGCATAACCTTCTGATTCTCTATCTGAGAGCCGCCGTTCGTGTCGAAAGTTACCGTAAAACCCGCATGGCTTATTGCAAAAACTACACAGGCAATAAGAAGAACAATACCCACGAGTATAAGCCTGTCGGCGGTTTTTACAGATATTCTGACATTTCTGTAAAGCCCTCCCGGCTTTCTCTCTGTCGTAAGACCCATTGTGCTTTTTTCGTTATCCATGGTTTCACAGCCTTTCGGTTTCAGCATTTATTATCTGCGCGCGAGATATTTACGCATATCGATAGCGCAGGCAATAAGGATTATCATACCCTTGATGATATAAAGCATATTGGCGGACACGGAGAGGAAGTTGAGTCCTGCAAAGATTATCTGTAAAAGCAGAACGCCGACAACTATTCCGCTTATCTTTCCTGTACCGCCGACGAACGACACGCCGCCTATAACGCAGGCCGCGATGGCGTCGCATTCATAGTTGAGTCCGGTGTTTGCGGAGCAGGAAGCGATACGCGCACCCTCGATGAATCCCGTTATGCCATACATAACGCCTGCAAGAATAAACACAATGAGAATAGTCACAAAGACATTTACGCCCGAGACTCTTGCCGCCTCTTCGTTTGAGCCGACCGCAAACATATTTTTGCCGAACTTCGTCTTATTCCAGACGACCCACATGACAGCGGTCAAAATGATTGAATAGAGAACATATTTCGGGATCGCAACGCCGTCAATCGAGAACAGCGTGCCGGTGATAAATTTAGTGTAGGACGGATCGAGACCGGAGAGCGTCTGTCCGTTGTTTCCGCCTATCATAAGATACATAAGAACCGTACCGAAAACGATAAGCTGGGTCGAAAGAGTGACTATAAACGGATGAAGCTTGAACTTGGCGACGAAAAATCCGTTCACAAGACCGACTGCGGCGCCTATGGCTATAACCGCGAGGAGCACGACGACCAGCGGCATCGTGTCAAGACCCTTGAACATCTTGTTCGCATAATCGCTCATCTGGAGCAGAGAAGCGGCGACGCAGGCCGTGAGACCGACGCAGCGGCCGGCGGAAATATCGGTACCGGTCAGCACTATGCATCCCGCAATGCCCAAAGCGATCGGCAGTTTTGCCGCCGTGAGCGAGATTATGTTCACTATTGATGAAATGCTCAGGAACGCCGGCACCTTGACCGCAATAAAAATCACGGAAATCGCGATTATTATATACATCGCGTTGTTGAACAGCAGATCCGTCACAAGTCTTTTTTTATCGCCGCGGTCTGCCGCTTTGAATTTTTGGAGCCAGAGCGAAACGCGCGAGCGCTTTACTTTTTTTGCACTTGTATCAGCCATGATGATTCCTCCTTAGACATATTTCGCCGCAAGGGTCATTATTTCTTCCTGGTTCGTCGTTCCTGCGTCCACTTCGCCCGCGAGCCTGCCGCCCGACATAACGAGTATCTTGTCGCAGACGCCCAAGAGCTCCGGCATTTCGGAGGAGACCATGATAACGGTTTTTCCCTTTTTGGCGAGGTCGAGAATAAGCTGATATATCTCATATTTCGCGCCGACATCAATACCTCTTGTGGGCTCGTCGAGCAGGAGCACCGTGGGGTCGGTCAGAAGCCACCTTGCAAAAATGACCTTCTGCTGATTGCCGCCCGAAAGAGAGCTTATCTTCGTCTCCTGGCTGGGAGTCTTTATTTTCAGGGAGTTTATGTACTTGTCGGTAGTTACCTTCATTTTCTTCTTGCTGACGAACGGACCCGTCATATACTTCTTCAGGCTTGCAACAGTCGCATTCTCTCTGATGTTGAGAATGCCGAAGATTCCCGTCGCGCGCCGTTCTTCGGTCAGAAGCGCAAATCCGTTTTTGATCGACTCGTGAGGAGTTTTGTTTTTTACCTCCTTGCCGTCAAGAAAAATCTTTCCGGAGCGGCGCGTCGTTATACCGAAGATCTGTTCAAGAAGCTCTGTTCTGCCCGATCCGTCAAGTCCGGCGACACCGAGTATCTCTCCCCTGTTTGCCTCGAAGGACACATCTCTGAGATTTGTATATTCGCTGCCGAGGTTTTCGACTTTCAGCAGCACATCGCCGATCTCGTTATCCTTTTTCGGATAGCGGTTTGTCAGCTCGCGTCCGACCATGAGTCTGATTATCTCGTTCATGGTAAGCTCGCTCGCGGGCTTCGTCGCGACCCATCTGCCGTCGCACATTATTGTGACCTCGTCGCTGATACGCAGTATCTCTTCCATTTTGTGCGAGATATAGATAATCGCGCATCCGCGGTCGCGGAGCATATTGATTATGCGGAACAGATGCTCCGCCTCTTCCTCGGTAAGCGATGATGTGGGTTCGTCAAAGACGATTATTTTTGAATTATAAGAAACCGCTTTCGCGATCTCAACCATCTGTCTCTGCGAAACCGGCATAGTGCTCATTATTGTTTTGGGGTCAACATTTATTTCAAGCTCTTTGAATATTCTCGCCGTTTCGTCATACATTTTCTTTTCGCTTGTAAACGGAAGAAATTTTGAAACAGTCGGGAATCTTCCGAGCCACATATTATCCATGACATTGCGTTTGAGAGCCTGGTTGAGCTCCTGGTGAACCATCGCGACTCCGTTTTCAAGGGCTTCCTTGGAGTTTTTGTAATTCACCTCTTGACCGTCGACATATATATGTCCGCCGTCCTTGCTGTAAACGCCGAAGAGGCATTTCATAAGAGTTGACTTGCCCGCGCCGTTTTCGCCCATAAGCGCGTGCACCGTTCCCCTTCTGACCGTCAGCTGCGCATGGTCGAGCGCCTTGACGCCGGGGAACGACTTTTCTATATCCACCATTTTGAGCAATACATCTTTATCGGAGTCCGGCTTATTTATATTGGTCTGCATATGTTTCACTCCTGTCTGCATCTGAGTTTTACGGTTGGGGCATAACGCCCCAACCGCAAATTGAAACCGTTTGATTATTCGCTCTCAGAAGTGTAAGCAGAATAGGGTATATTGACTCTCCAAGTGCCGACCGTGTTTGCGGAATCGATGCCTTCGAGCGCATTTGTGCCGTTGAGCAGATTCTTCATGACGGTGGTTATAGCGGTTGCCATACCCTCGGCATCCTGCTTGATAGTGCCTATCATCGAGCCGGACTTGATAGCCGACTTTGCAGCATCTGTTGCGTCAACGCCGAACACGGGGATAACAGTCTTGCCGTCCTTGTTGTAGCCCGCGGTCTGAAGAGCGGATATTGCGCCGAGCGCCATCTCGTCGTTGTTCGCGATAACGAGCTCGATCATATTCTTGTTGGACTCGGTGTACTGTGCGAGAGCCGTGCTCATATAGTTTGTTGCGGCGGCAGACGACCACAGTCCATCCTGGTCAACGAGGTACTTGTTCTTGTTTGCGGAATCGTAGAACTTGAGCTCGGGCTTTCCGGCAGCCTTGAGAATCGCGTTTGCGTCCTCAACACCGTACTTTGTACGCGCGATAGCTTCCATGTTGCCTTCCTGACCCTTGAACATAACGTAGCTGATGACTCCGTCATTGTTGAGGTCGAGCTTGCCATAGTTCTTCAGGACATATTCGCCTATCATCTTGCCCTGCATATGACCTGCCTGCTCATAGTCCGTGCCGACGAATACGCACTTGTCATAGCTCTCGATAACGGACTGCTCAACGGAGCGGTTGAAGAATATAACAGGAACGTTCTTCGCCTTGGCGAGATTGATGATGTTCTGCGCCGCGTCGTTTGAACCGGTGTCAACGACATTGACGATAAGCAGCGAAGAGCCCTTTGCAAGAGCGGTCTGAACCTGCTCGGTCTGCGTGGTCTGGTTGCCGTTGGCGTCATAGTCATTGTAGGTATATCCGCTGTCGCTCAGGATCTTGTCCATCGACGAGCGAACGGTGGAAATATACGCGTCGCTGAAGGTATAATAAAATACGGAAATCTCACCTTTTGTTGAGCCCTTGTCTCCGGAGCCGCCGCCGGACGAGCAGGCGGCAAAGCTGGCTACCATGAGCACTGCCAATAATAATGCTAACAACTTTTTCATAAGATTACCTCCTTAAAAGAATTTCTTCGTTATCAGCATCTTCATTATAGCTTCGGGATTCAAAAAACAGAATGAGATTTTCTATCTAAAATGTATAAAATTTTACGATGTTGTCGAATCAATATATATACTTTGCCGCTTTAGCGAGAAGAAACCGCCCGGATGCTTATTTCTCACATCCGGGCGGTTTTGTTAATCATATTTATCGAAGCCGAAAAGGATCTTCTGAACATCAGCCGAGAACATATTGCTTCGGTCAACGACATAGACATCTGTTTTTATCACGCTCTCGGTCTTCTTGCCCGAGAGTATGTTCGCCGCGTTCATAACGGCGAGATAACCCATGGAAAACGGGTTCTGTACAATGAGCGTATCGAGTTCCCCCGTTTCGAGCATACCGACACATTCCGTGTTGTTGTCGAAGCCTATCGCGCAGACGCGGTCTTTTAGCCCGAGCTCCTTTATCGCCATTCCAACGCCGAGGGTCGACCATTCGTTGAAGCCGACGAGAAGATTGATCTGCGGATTCTCTTCAAGAAGCTTTCTTGCGCCCGCGGTCGCGCTCTGGGCGTTGGACGAAACGCTGACCATAGCGACTATCCCGGCGTTTTTAACGTTTTTAATTTCGTCCTGAAAGCCCTGCAATCTCTTGCTGCCGTTTTCGGTGTTCTCGCCGTAGTTTACTATTCCGATATTGATGCTCTCCTGCTCTCCGCAGAGCTTCTGCGCGACCTGAGCGGTTTTCAGTCCTGCTGAGTAATTGTCGGTTGCGATAAACAGCTCTTTATCCGCCACATCAACATCGCTGTCCACGGTTATTATTTTTATGCCTTTCTCTGCCGCCTTGCGAACAGCCGGGGCATTTTTTTCATAGTCTATCGCGGACAGGATAATGGCGCCGACATTTCGCGAAACGGCATTTTCTATCATTTTGTTCTGGGTTTCGTAGTCCTCCTCGTTATCCGGTCCCTCAAAAGTGATATCGATATTGAACTCGGTCGCGGCGGAGAGAGCGCCTTTTTTCACATCGTTCCAAAAATCCGATTCGCTCCCCTTTATTATTATGGCGACGCTCGGAGTGTCGGAATCGAAGCCCTGCTCGTCCTTGCATCCGGATAAGCCGCAGAGCAAAAGGACGGCAATCATAATCAGCACTGCGCTTCTCTTAATATTCATTTTCCCGTCCCTTCTCGATCTTCGGAATCCTTATAGTGACGGTTGTGCCGACATCGAGCTCGCTGTCGATCGAGATTCCGTATTCATCGCCGAAATAAATTTTGAGCCTGTCGTTGACATTTTTAACGCCGATGCCCTTTGAATCGCTCCTGTCTTTTTTCAGGATAGTCTCGCACTGCTCTTTAGTCATTCCGAGTCCGTTATCGGAAACGGTTATAACAATATCCTTTCCGTCGCCGTGAACGCAGATGCGTATCTCGCCCTCGTCCACCATTCTGTCGAGCCCGTGATAGATGGCGTTCTCAATAAAGGGCTGAATAGTTATCTTGTTGCACATATATTCGAGCAGACTCTCATCCACATCAAAAGAATAAGTGAACTGATTTTTGTATCTGTAGCTCTGGATTATCAAGTAGCTCTCGGCGTGGCGAAGCTCGTCGCGGATGGTGATAAACTCGTTTCCGTGGCTGATGCTTATTCTGAACAGCTTCGCGAGGGCACCGACCATCTCAACCGCTTCTTTGCTGTTATCCTGCTCGCACATCCATTGAATGGAGTCGAGCGTGTTATAAAGGAAGTGGGGATTTATCTGCGCCTGAAGAGCCTTGAGCTCGGTCTTTCTGAGAACTATCTCCTCATTATGCACCTTTTCCATGAGCGACTGTATCATATGCACCATGTGCTCAAACGACGCGGAGAGGGTGCTGAACTCAACTACATTCGCCTTGTCCGCTTTATATTTATATGTTTCCGCCTGCTTTTCAAAGCTCTGCATTGACGAGACGAGGCGTCTTACGGGTCTTGTGACCGTCCGCGAAAGCAGGAAATATACAGTGACGGAGATGATAAGACTGAACAGCAGCGCAACAGCCATCCCGACCGCTATCTGCCTTTTGACGGACTGAGCCACTTCGTCGGTAAAGCTGACTCCGACTATTTTCCAGTTGCATGAATTAAGGGACGAAACCGTGTAAATATTGTCTTCTCCCCTGTGGACGCCGTCCGTCATTTCTGAAACTTCGTCGGTATTCTCTTTTTTGATACCGGAAAAAAGCATCTGCTGCTGCGGATGGTAGACTATCCCGCCCTTTGAATCGATAATATAGCAGTATCCCCTCTGGCCTATGCTTATCTTGTCAATATATTTCGCAATTGAAACAAACTCGAAATTGACGGCGACAAAGACCTGCTTTTGGAAAAGATCTGAATATTTTTTCTTTGCAATAGTCACGACCCACGGGTACTTGTTCTCATAGAGCGTGTCAACATGGGGCTGGGTTATCGCATAGCCGTCCTTGAGGCTCGAAAAAATCGATTTGTCAAAGGACAGATCGGTCGCATTTTTCTTTGCAATGTCGCCGCTGTCGTTTTCGGTCAGAAGAATATTGCCGTCGGTGTCATAAATCGTTACGCAATAGATATCGTCCTCAAGCCTCGCCGCAGTTGAAACAACTTTTTCAAGCGACTGCAGGCTGTCGCAGCTGTCCGCCTCGTCGCAGAGGTTGTCCAGCTTGTTTTTGATAGACGAGATGTAATTTGAAACCGTGCCGTTCGCCTGTGACACCGACTGCTTTGACGAGACATACGCCGAATTGAACATCGTCCTTTCGTAGAATACACCGAAAAGGAGCGTGGCGCCTACAGTAGAAAACATCACGCCGAACACAACAATTGCAATTATGAGCGTTGACAGTTTTATTCCGGCGCGTTTAAATATCTTTCCCACCCAAACGCTCCTCTCTGTATTTGTTCGGCGAGACCCCGTAATATTTTTTGAAGCAATAGCTGAAATAGTGCTGATCGCTGTAACCGCACTTCTGCGATATTTCAAATATCTTCATCGAGGTGCACAAAAGCAGATCGCTCGCCGCTTTCATCCGCCTTTCGGTCACAAGGGCAACAAAATTCTTTGACTTTTTCTTTTTTATCAGCGCGCTCAGATAGTTCGGGCTGACTCCCAGCTTGTCGCTCGCGTCCGTCAGGGACAGATCTTCGTTCATATATTCCTCGTTGATTATCTGCAGCGCATGGTCGCAGAGAGCCTCGCTCTCATGCCGCTGCGAACGGGAGATAATATCCCTCGCGTCAAGGCAGAGCGAAATGAGCTCGTTTTTATACTGCTCGTTAAAGTCGAAGGACAGGCGGGACATGAACGAATTGTTGGAGGTAAACAGCTCCGCAGCGGCGTTGCCGTCGGGCAGAACGCTGACGCATCTGTGCGCGGTAGCAAGAATCTGAATGATAATATAATCAATGCCCTCGCGCGTCTTTCCGGAAAGTATTTCGTCAAGGAACGACTTTATCTCATCCTTGCTCCCTATCTTCAGAAGCTGTTCGAGCTTATAGACGGATTTTTCGGCATTTTCAAACTCGTGTGTGCTCTTGCGCTCCTGGTCGTTGATATATCGGATGTTGCCCGTGCCGTCGGAGGTATAGCGCCGCGCCGTCATAGCCTGAGTGCAGGCGAGCGCCAAAAGAGACGGATCCTGAACGGTCTCGCTGATGCCGATAGTACAATTCTGATTCAACAGCTTTTTTGCGCTCTGCACAAGTTCAATAACGGGGAGTCTCAGTTTTGTTGACATCTCTTCCGGCTCGCTTGTTACAAGAGTAATTATTCTGCCGTTGACAAAGAAGCTTTCGCACAGAGCATATTTATTGAAAATACTGTTGACAAAATCGATATGCTGCTGAGAGGTGCAGGTCTCGCCCGTGTTTGCCTTGAATTTTGAAGCAATGACGCTGTAGCAGTCGCCGTCGCTTTTGATTATTCCGAGCTTTTTGGCATTCTCAGTTAAGTCGTCCGATGCATGGACATCCTCGCCCGTACCGAGTAGGAGCGGAAGCAGAAATTCCGCCTTTTCCAGCCGCAGAGAGATATCTTCGTTTGAACCGCCGCTTTTGAGCAGTTCAAACTCCCTGTCCATCTCGGCTCCGATTTTTTCAAACTCCTCGGTGAGTTCGGATGCGGAAACAGGTTTGAGAAGATATCTTATGACATTGTATTTGAACGCTTCCTGAGCGTATTCAAAGTCGTCGTACCCGCTCAGGATAACAAATTTCGTTGCCGGCCTTATTTCGCGGGTCCTTTTCGCAAGCTCAAGTCCGGTCATAAGCGGCATTTTTATATCGGTCAGAACAAGATCGGGTTCAAGCTTTTCGAGAAGATCGAGCGCCTCTATTCCGTTTTCGGCGCCGCCGACAACCTCAAAACCCGCTCTCTGCCAATCGACATTGCCTATAACCGCCTCCCTCTGGCGTATCTCATCGTCAACTACAAGCACACTGTACATAATCATGACCTCGCACAAAAATCATTTGTTTTATGTATACCGACTTTGGGGGCATCCGGCAGAAATACAAATCATAACCGTATTTTTCGGATGCCGCTTCTGATTTTATTATATAAAAACTTCCGATTATTATCAAGATTTAACTTTTTCGCGGTGTCAAATATAAAAAAGCAAAATGATGTCGTGATTACTATTGCAATAGGAGATTCATTTTTTCGTGCCGCAGTCGGATTATAAATTTACGTCATAATAATACTAACCCCCAAAAAGTTAAATTCCGGGGGTTAGTATTATGATTGTTCTCGTCTGCCGTTAGCATCGCTTTCGGCTCAATCCTTTTCGACATAGTAATATAAATCCGCGGCGGCATATGCTTTATACAAATCCCCCGTTTCACGGTCTACGATATACCAGCCATGTGTAAACGTAAAATCTCTTCCGACTGTATATGCATGAGCTAAGAAATACGGCTTACCATTTATAACTACCTTATGGTCGATTTCCCTTATCATCTTGTCGTTATCCGGGGCGATTCTCGCATTAAGTATTGCTATAGCCTGCTTTTCTGTTAACAATTTGTCGTTATCATCGCCGGGCATTGTTTCGCTTTCCCTTGGATAATAATCTTCTCTTGTCTTAGCTATAATCCATTTCGTGTTCTCGTCCGTCGTTTCCAGTAAGGCACTGACCGCTTCGGAGAACTCCGTTGTGCTTTCTGCATCGGTCGCCTCTGATGTCGTATTTTCATCAACTGTTTCACTCGGCGAGGAACTTGGCTCTGACGACTTACAAGCTGATAACAGTCCTAAAGAAACGCACAGAAGGAAAATAATTATTGCTGTAAAAAGCAGATATTTCTTATCTCTCGATTTAGTCATTTTAATTTATCCTCCTTCGCTTCTTGTACTCCATTCAATAGCCTACAGATTTTTCAAGCTCAACAACTGCTTTCTCCAACTCATCTCTCGAAAACGAGTCATTGCATTCAAACAGCTTCCACGGAGAATCAATGTACCATCGGTCATTTTTCATTGAAAAGCTTATGAGCGGATTTTCATCTGTATCTACGCAAAAATAGTTCATATCTTGAGATTTATCTTCATTGAAAATCCACTTATCGGCATACATCAGAAACTCATTAACTGAAAAATTCGGCTCATCAAAATACAGTCTGCCATTTACTTCAATTTGAAAAAGCCCCTCTTTTTTCAATATTTCAGGATATCTTTTTAACTTTTGCCTTGTAATTTTCCCTTTCTCTATAATTGGACTGTAAAAAAACACTATCAAATTATTCACCTACTTTACCGAAAACGCAGTCCATATTTTGCCGCTAGAATCAAAAACAACCTTAATAATTTGTTCTCCCTTAGTTCCAATTGTCCTACCAAAATTATACAAAATATAGTATGATCCATTACTACCATTTGGATAAAATTTTGCTGCTGACGAGGTTAAAGCTTACTGAATTAACACCGTATATTCTAAACAAGCTGATAAGCAAAATTGAAATCGGTTGTTTAGAAACAATTGATGGTGAAAAGCAACAAATGGTTAGTGTGGAGTGGCGTTTTCAGATAGGTATATTTTAGTAAACTACCTATCTGAAAACGGTGAAAATACATTAAAAAAACTTTTTACGCAAAATGTAGGTTATAATCAAAATTATTAAACATACGAACATAAATAGCCAAATACGCTCAAAACTCCACGGAATTTTTAATTTTTGGAGTATTTTTTCGTAGCTTGCCGGCCCAAACAATTCGTATATTATCCCACTTGCCCCAAACAACAAGACTAAAACAAAAGAAATTATATTTATTATTAACAAGAAAATATTTAAAAATTCTCTCATTTTAATGTGTACCCCCTTTGCTCTGCTCTTTGCACAGGATCATCACTAAAGATAGATATTGTTGTCTTACACCAACGGTTTTGACATTTTATTGTAAGGCATAATAATTTGATTTCCCTTAGCATTTATCTCTTTGCAAACTTTAGCAAGTCCATTGCCGTTTTGATAACAGGGAAAGCTTTGATCAGATAACACTATAAAGATAAAAATTTCTCTAACCTACTTTCAAAATTATCATACCATGCTGCAATTATATCGTCAACTGTTTTTCATCATTTGAAACTAAATGCCGCCGATTGTAGGTGAATATCCTGTCGAAATATATTTATCTCCCGCTCCGTAATGTCGCACAGCGGGCAGAGGTATGTCCTCTGCCGTTATTTTTCAGTTCTTCAAGCGCTGTTCTGAGATGGCGGACATATAGATCGTTTTCTTCAAGCTTTTTTTCGTTCGGCGGCAGCTGGGTGTCGGAGATAATACCTACTCTAAAAATATCTCCGCCCGCAGTAAACTTTTTAAATTCTGCTTTCTCTATAATGACTTTATCATCAAAAGAACAAGGCAATCAAAATCACTCCTGCTATAATAACTAAAACAACAGGCAAAATATCCGTTATAACTTTTCTCGGTATGCTTTTGTCACTATTAAAGATATTCTGCAAATCCCAAAGCTGTCAGCACAAGCTATGGATAATATATTATTGAAATCAGAAAAAAGTAAATAGGTGTTAAAGCAGGCGTAAACACAAATAATAATCACATAAAAATCCCGCCGGCTTATTTTGCACAGCCGGCGGAATTTTTTTAATTTTGCTGCAAAATGTCTTCTTTATCGAGCACCGGGTATTTGACAAGTGACGCCGAATCGAGGTTTTCGCGGTGCATATCGACCGCGGTGATACGGCGGTTGTTATAAGTCGTGTAATAATACACGCCCTTGTCCGCGTTGAAGCAGGAGGTGTATATAGTTATCTCATATTTCCCCTCCGCGACCTCGCAGCAGCCGCGCACCTGCTCTACAGCTCCGAGGATATGGAAGAACTGTCCGACGCTCTCCTCTTCCGTGCTTCCGGAGAGCGAATTGAGCTTTGTGAATGCGGCTCTGACGAATCTCGACATTGAAGACAAGTCGCCCGGCAGACCGAGTCCGCCCATTCCGCGGCTGTATGTGCCGAGGTCGAGATTGTTTGAAAAGCTGTTTTGGGGCTGCTTCGGCGAGAGATTCATATAGTTGTTGAGATTGAACATCTGCATATCAAACGGCGGCTCGTTCGTGAGAACTCCCGGGGCGTTGTCGTATATTCTCAGTCCGCCCTTGGTCGGCTCGACCGTTATCGCGCCGCTCTTATCCGCGATTATCCAGTGCATTTTCGCCGCAGGATAGCGGCTGTCGAACGTTGTGCCGACAAGATTTATTTTCTCTATCGCGCTGCGAGCCTGCTCAATGGTCGCGTATTGACTGAGCACCCACGGGATGAACTCAAACTGCGCAATGTTCTGCTTGCCGTCCTGCGGCTCTGCATAATGCGCGCTGACGGCGAAGTTAAGCCCCGCCATGCCGAGTCCCTTTTCGTTTACGGCATCGTAGTACATCGGATATCCGTCCGAGACATGAGCCGTGCCGATCATAGCATAGTGCTCGTCTGTTCTGCCGCCGTGGCGGAACTCGAGCGGGAATCTGCGCGGCATCACGGTTATCTCCTCGCCGTAAGAGAACTCATAGTCAAGCGTCCTGCCCATATAAAAATCATCGGTTTGATAAGTTGCTGCCGTACACATAATAAGCCTCCCGAAAGTTTCTTCTGCAATTATAATTATAGTATACCTGTTTACCGAAGTTGTAAACACAATGAAAAATATCTGAAAATTTAAACCGCCACGGACACTTTTCTGCGCTTCGCGGCGGTATGTTTATCTTTTGGCTATCTTTTTTCTGATATCGCTCAGGCGGTTGAGCGCTTCATACAGCGTCTCGTCTTTCTTTGCGAAATGCAGGCGGATAAGATTGTTCACTGGCTCGCGGAAGAAGCTCGAACCCGGCACTGCGCCGACTCCGACATCACGCGCGAGGACATCGCAGAACTCTAAATCCGACTCGAAGCCGAACTCCGAAATGTCGAGCATCACATAATACGCGCCCTGCGGCACGGTGTGTTTTATCCCGATATCATTGAGCCCCTTTATAAACAAATCGCGCTTTGCGGTGTACTTTTCTCTTAGATCATCGTAATATTCGTCCCCGAATCGAAGCCCCGTGACCGCCGCCTCCTGAAGCGGAGCCGCCGCGCCGACGGTCAGGAAGTCATGCACTTTCTTCGCGACTTCAATGATATTCGACGGTGCGATAATATAGCCCAGCCGCCAGCCGGTTATCGAATATGTCTTTGACAGCGACGAGCAGGAAATCGTGCGCTCCCACATTCCGGGAAGAGTGGCAAAATACACATGCCTGTTCGGCGCATAGACTATATGCTCGTAGACCTCGTCCGTGATGACAAAAGTATCATATTTTTCGGCTAAATCGGCTATAAATTTCAGTTCATTATATGTAAAGACCTTGCCGCACGGATTCGATGGGTTGCAGAGTATAAGTGCCTTGGGGTGCTGTTTGAACGCCGCCTCCAGCTCGTCGGGATTGAAATCAAACTCCGGCGGATAGAGCGGCACATATATAGGCTGAGCGCCCGAAAGAATCGCGTCCGCGCCGTAGTTTTCATAGAAAGGCGAGAAAACAATCACCTTGTCGCCCGGGTCGGTCACGGTCATCATCGCCGCCATCATCGCCTCGGTGCTGCCGCAGGTGACGACTATCTCCGAATTGGGGTCGATGCTCCTGCCCATGAACTTCGACTGCTTCTCGGCGAGCGCCTCTCTGAAATTCTGTGCGCCCCAGGTTATCGAATACTGATGATAATCCTCGTGCGCAACCTCAGCAAGTCGGTCGAGGATTTCTTTGGGCGGATCAAAATCCGGGAATCCCTGTGACAGATTGACCGCGCCATACTGCAGCGAGACGCGCGTCATTCTGCGGATGACCGAATCGGTGAAATTTTCTGTTCTGCCGGAAAGTTCAGGCATGTTTTCTCCCCCTAAATGCTGCATTTTGAAATATTATACCGCAAGTCTGGCCGCTCGGGCAACCGACAAAACAAAGAAAAGCAGCCGGGAAAGCCGACTGCTTTTGTATACTTTTTCTGTTTTACTTCGCGTTGACGATATCGATCTGGTTCATATAGAGGTCGATATAGCTCTCTGTCTTCGAGCCGAGCAAAGTGCTGTGGTTCGCGTTCTCCACAACGGGATAGACATACCACACGCCGCGCTCATATGCGCCCTTGTGGTCAACGATAAATTCGTGCTTCTCGCCCTCGGGATAGAGTGCGCTCTTGACGGGCACTGCGCCGTCGTTTCTGAGCCAGTCGCCCTCGAGCTTGACGCCGTCAACCGTTATTCCGGCTATGTGGCCTATAAGCCAGCCCGTGCCCGCCATGCTGCCGAGCGCATCGGTCGGGTTCTGGAATCTGCCGTCCGCCGAAGGCTCCGTGCCGCAGCAGGCGTAGGAGAAATAATATACGTTCTCAACAGCGCCTATCTTGGCGTTGAGCTCCTGCGCGCCGTGAAGCGTGAGGTCGTAGAGACAGTTGTCGTTCGAGAGGGCGTAGTTCAGAATGCCGCAGAGATTGAAGCTCGCCTTGCCCTCGCCGGGAGCGCGGGTCAGACCGAACTGGTCGAGCTTGAGGTCAAGGTAGTTGCTGCCGGCCATACCCGCGACATTGGCAATCATAGCGGCGATATACTCGCCGTGATAAACGGCAATGCCGACATTCCCGCTGACGGTGCCGTTATGCGGCGCCGCTATCGAGATAACGGAGTTTACATAATCGCCCTTTCCGCCTTTGAAGAACTCGGAGACGTCGCCGCCCGCCGCGACCTCTTCGGGCGCGCCGTTTGCGAGAATATAGGTGAAGAGTCTCGTCGTTGCGCCGCCGAACGAGTGGCCGAAGAGATTTATCTTGATGATATTTCCGTTCTTGTCGGTCTTGCCGAAGGTGTCGATAAGAGCTTTGCCGACAAATGAACGGCCGTAGCGCTCATGATGATGCTCCGCAGAGTGGGCTGCACCGTAATCGACGACGGTTCCCGCAAGCTGAGCATAGAGCTCGCACGCTCTGTCCCAGGCGCTGCTGAGCGGACCGACGGAGGCCGCGTGGCAATCGTATCCGCGGGCATTGAGCGACTTCATCAGATCCTCTTTGTACTGCATACCCCAGTATGGCGTGACGGAGTTGAGCTTGTCGTTGTCTCCGTAGCCGAGGATGCCGTGGACGAAGATGCAGGGATATTTGTAAGAATCGGCCTTTGCGTCGGCAAATGCAAGGGAAACGCCCGCGCTGAAAACGAGAACCAGAGCGAGAAGTATGCTTACCGCGCGTTTAAAGATGTTGCGTTTTGTCATTGTTTCACTTCCTGTGTTATTTTTTAAAGCCACAGAAATATTAGCATAAAACGGCGCTACTTTCAATATTTAATCGAAAAATTATGTTAGGAACACATAAAATTATTTTCCGCCGTCCGAAAGCTTTTTCAGCGCCCGCTCGTCGAGGAGGTTCACCGTGATGAATTTTCCGCCGCAGAACACCGCCCAGTTATTGAAAACGCAGGGCAGATTCTTCGCCTTTTCGAGCGAATCGACCTCGATAAAATCGGCGTCTATTCCGTTTTCTTCGCAGAATTTACGGTTCGACTCGATACGCCCGGGGATAAATGGGCACTGGGCATCATAATAGACGGTCAGTTTTTTGCTGTCTATTGTCTCTTTCTTCGCATTTTCGGCAAAGCGCGGCTTCGTTCCGTCAAAAGATAGCGCCAGCAGCTCATAGCCGTTCTCTGTCTCATCGACCGTCTCGAATCCGAACTTCTTCGCAAACGACTGGTCGGAGAGCCACGCTTTCTGCTTCTTCGCGCCGAGCATGCAGACTCCGGATTTACCCTGCACCTTTGCGTCGGCAATGCAGGATTCCATCAGCCGCCTGCCGTAGCCCTTGCCCTTGTTCTCGCTCAGAACCCAAAGTCAGTATATATAGATATAATTGTCGCCGACTATCGGCACCCACGCGCTCTCGAGCGGCGCATATTCAATGAACACGCACGCCTTTTCGTCGAGCTTTCTGAAAACATGCCCCTCACCAAGGCGGTCTCTGAGCCACGCGCGCTTTTTCTCGACGCCCGGGTGCGGCTTCTTCGTGCGGATGATGCAGCAAAGATGCTCGCTGTCGATATTCTCGGACGTGATATCGATAAATCTGTCAGACACAATACCCTCCAAAAAAAACAAGCCGGTGCGGACATAAAACGCCTGCACCGGCTGTGCACAAATCAATAGTATCTTATAACCGCGACAACCTTGCCTAAAATCGAAACCTCGTTAACGATTATCGGCTCATAGGTATCGTTCTCGGGCTGGAGACGGAAATGACCGTTTTCTTTATAGAAAGTCTTGACCGTAGCCTCGTCCTCGATCATCGCAACGACTATTTCGCCGTTTCGCGCGACGGGAGTCTTTTCGGCAATAACAAGGTCGCCGTCGAGTATGCCCGCCTGAACCATACTCTCTCCCCTGACTTTCAGGGCAAAAAGAGTTTTGTCACTCGAGGTGTGACCCGAATAGGCAACGCTGCCCTCGATCTGCTCAAACGCAAGTATCGGCGCACCGGCGGTAACGGTACCGACGATCGGGACATTGGTAACAACATTGTCTTCCCTGCCAAGAATACGAATAGTGCGCTTCTTGAGCGGATCGCGCTGGATATATCCCGCCTGTTCAAGCGCGTCGAGGTTCGCCTGCACGGATGAAGTGGAGCTCAGTCCCACTGCCGCACCAATCTCACGCACCGAGGGCGGAACTCCGTCCTGCGAGCGTTCGAGGAGATATTCGTATATTCTTTTCTGAGTTTTGCTTATGTCTTTCAAAGCACGTCACCCTTTCAAGATGTCTGCATAACTTACCTGCTTTATTATAACACATAGTTTTGAAAATTGCAAACATTTGTTTGCTGAAATTTTTATAAATTTTTTGCGCGGTTTTTGGCTCAAAATTTGGTATTTTTACACATTTTTGTTGTATTTCAGTTTTGCGTTGTAGTATAATTTATGTAATAACCATTCGTTTGGCAGAATCTTTAAGTGAACATTATTTTTACAGGAGATGTATATCTTATGCCAACCGCAAGAACAAAGAGCAAGGCGCTCCCGAGAGCCGACTTCCCGGAACAGGTCGGCGTGTCCTCGAAGGCGATATCCGAACTGCTCGACGATTTCGAGCGCAGCGGGATAGAGCTTCACAGCATCATGATCCTGCGCCACGGAAAAGTAGCTTTCGAGACCTGGAGAGACCCCTATGCTCCCGACATCCCGCACACTATGTACTCGGTCAGCAAAAGCTTTACCTCGATAGCCATCGGCTTCGCCATTGACGAGGGGCTGCTGACGCTCGACACGAAGGTCATCGATATCTTCCCCGAGTACAGACCGCAGAAATATGACGAGAACCTCGAAAAGATGACCGTGTTTCACCTGCTGACCATGACCGCCGGAAAGGATGTCAGCGTCCTCGAAAACAAAGCGAAGGTCTCATGGCTCAAGAGCTTTTTCGGCGCGCGCTGGGCGTTCGCCCCGGGCGAGGACTGGAAGTATATCAGCGAAAACTGCTATGTCATGGCTGCAATAATTCAGAAGCTGACCGGCATGACCGTGCGCGAATATCTCGCGCCGCGTCTGTTCAAACCTCTGGGCATCAGAGAGAATCCCGCATGGGAAACCGACCCGAACGGTCTTGAGGCAGGCGGCTGGGGTCTGTTCATAACAACAGAAGAGCTCGCCAAAGTCATCGATTGCATGAGCCACGGCGGAAAATATCAGGGCAAGCAGGTCATCCCCGAGTTCTGGGCGCGCGAAGCGGGCAAGGCTCAGGCAGACAACTCAAGCAAGAGCTCGAATCAGATCGACTCCTGCGTCGGATACGGCTTCAACTTCTGGTGCTGCCACTTCCCCGGCTCTTACCGCGCAGACGGAATGTTCTCGCAGTTCGGCATCGTCCTGCCGGAATACGACGCAAATATCATCACCACCTGCAGCGAGGTCTTTGAGCAAAAGACGCGCGACTGCCTGTGGAGACACTTCCCCGAGGGCTTTATCGAGCCGAAGGGTGAGCCGGAGCAGACCACCCTGCCCATGACGCTCACTCCCCTGCCCGTGCTCACCGCCGGCAGGCGCAACCCCGTGCTCGAAAAGAAGCTGTCATATTCGACGATACATATGCTCTATAATCCCGTGCTCGATGTTGCGGGCTTCCCCGTGAGCGTCCTGCCGACGGCGGTCGTATATATGTCAGCTGACCGTGCGGGCAATATAGACAAGATAAACCTCGACTTCTCCGAGAACGAGTGCCGCTTCACATGGAGCGAGGGAAAAGTCAGGAACACGATAGTCAGCGGACTCGACGGCAAATACCGCAAATCGAAGATGCACCTGGCGGGACTCGATTTCACCGCCGTCTCGTCGGCGAGATGGGAGGACAGCGACACATTCACAATATGGATCCGCGCCAACGAATCCATATCCGAGCGCCGCTTCTCTTTCCGCTTCAACGACAACAAAGTCACCGTCATCCCGACCTCCTGCCCGGATCTGTGCAACATCGCCGAATCCATCGCGCAGGGCACGGGCGATATGATAGAAAACGAAACAATAGCCGACATCTGCGGCAATATTCTGCGCAGGCACTACACTCTGCTCGAACCAAAGCTGTTCGGTCGCCTGGAGATGAGATAAATGTCAACCTTGTTCAAAATATGCTTCGGAATCGCGGCGGGACTCGAATTTATTTTCGTCCCGTGGTTCCTCAAGGCCTCAAGAAACGGGCGCTGCACAAAATCTCAGATACTCAAAACCATATGCGCGACTCTTTTCGTCGCGGCGGGAGTTCTCGCGAGCGTGATAGCTCAGAACCGCAGCGACTACGCGCACTATATTCTGATAGGGCTTCTGCTCGGCTGGTGCGGCGATTTTCTTCTGCATCTGCCGCCGAAGATGCCGTTCACGCTGAGCGGCGGACTCGCGTTCCTTGCGGGGCATGTGTTTTATATATACGCCTACTGCCTTGCGATGAAGCGATATTTCCCCGACGCGCCGTTCTGGGATAAGCGCGAACTGATAGCCTGCGCGATAATTATAGTTATCGGCGTTGCGGCCATTCGCCTGCTCGGAGTCAAGTTCAGCCCGCTTTATATAATCGGTGTGCCGTATGTCGCGATGCTCGCGTTCATGCTCGTCAAGGCGGGTTCGCTCGGCATCAAGGCAGTCAACGCCGGGCTCGACAACGCAGTTGTCATGTGCATCCTGCTCGTCGGCGGCGCTTTCCTGTTTGCACTGTCGGATATGATGCTCGCCGTCAACTCCCTGCGCAAGCCGCGCCCGTCATACGGCTACAAGATAACCTGCATCGTCACTTATTTCACGGCGCAGTTCCTGCTCGCGTCAACAATATTTGTAATTTCCGCCTGACTCAAGGCGGCAGACCCGAAAGGAGACAGCATATGCTCGGAACAGGTACATGGCATTTAAAAATCGGCAACATGTTTTATAGTGGAGATATAACGCTTCGCGTCTTTGACGACGGCGGCAAATACGGCTTCGAGATAATCGAGCCGAAGATGACCGCGCCGGAGGTTGAGATAAAGAGACTTTCGACTGCCGGCAACCACCTGTCGGCGACCGTCACGGCGCGCGAACTGCGCGGCAGAGACGCCCAGATCGAGCTCGATTTCACCGACATCTCCGTCAGCGGAAGCGCAAAGGTTCCGCTCATCGGCACGGTGACGATAAAAGAGGGCACGAAAATAGCAGAATAAAACAAAAAAACAGCGACCGACCGCAGCTAATTTCCGTTGCGGTCGGTTTTGTAATTGCGTTTGCGAGATGGACACATATAAGCTGGGGTTGCGGATGTAAATAGCGGCGATAAATAATTGCGCAATATTACAAATCAGCACAATTATGCAGTAGGGCGGATATCATCCGACGGCGAACTCCACACAATCTTATTGTCGTGCAACTTGTAGGGCGCAGCGACTCGACGCACCGCTGCCGCGACAGCGGCACGATGTGAATTTGTAGGATTTATACCCTACCTTCGCGACCTACCATAATCAAACGATATGCACTACCCGCGTTTCGGCATTTTCTTTTTGTTTGAAAAAGAAAATGCCTGCAAAAGAAAAGCAAACGCGGGGTTTCACCCCGAGACCCCGACAACGCCGCGCCGCAGCACATAGCTTGCAGCTCTCAGTCGGCAGCTCGGCACATTCGCCCGTAAACTCGCTTCGCTCAAACAATACGGGCTCGTGCGTCTTGCTTCACAAGACGTTCCCTCGCCTCTCTTAGTTGGCTTATCAAACACTGCGACGCGGCTATTGAAAGTCTGATTATAAAATTTAGCTGAGCCGATTGCCTTTACTTTGCTATTGCTTAATTGATAGACAAATCCAATTCCCCGAAATAGACAAATCCAATTTCCCGAGCCGATAAACGGTGCACTTTTATACACCTTGCAATAACATAAAAACAAGCAGCAAAATTTTTTTACAAATTTTTACTTGACAGAACAGAAATATAATGCTATTCTATGTACATAGAACACCGATGTATAGAAACTCTATGATAAAAGGAGGGCTTTATATGAATATCCAAAAAGAACTGTCGAAGGGCAGCAGCTCGCTGCTCGTGCTGTCCGTCCTCGGAACAGGGGACATGTACGGCTACCAGATCATCAAGGAGATCGAACAGCGCAGCGAATTTGTGTTCTCGTTCAAGGAGGGCACGCTCTACCCGATACTCCACGGATTCGAGCAGGAGGGGCTCGTGAAGTCCTATTGGCAGGACGGCGAGCGCGGCAAACGGCGAAAATATTATCACATCACCGACAGAGGGCTGAAAATGCTCAGCAAATCGACCGAGGACTGGCATTCGTATTCGAGCGCAGTCGAAAAGGTGATAAGGAGCGGGTTAGCACCCTCGGCAGTCTGAGGTGGATAAATGGACAAAAGAATAGAAAGCTACCTCGATTCGGTGATTCCCGAAAAGCTCTCGAAGAGGCGGCAGAAGCTTATCCGCGAGGAGCTGCGGGATCATATATCCGACCACATCGATTTTTATACCGAGATCGGCTACAGCGAAGATGAGAGCATCCAAAAAGCGCTGGCCGATATGGGCGACGACGGAGGTGTAACCGCAATGGTGAAAAAGGATTTCGAGAAAGTCTACGGCGAAAAAATATGGATGCCGATTTTGGCATTCGTGCTGACTGTCGGAATAGGCTCGCTGCTTTATCTTTTCGCATCGTTTCTCTTCGGCACATCATTTTCGGATGCGTGCAGCGCGCTTGTCGGGTTCGCGGCGATGCTCGGTGTGTCGCTCGTTATGTCGGTGGCATACCGAAAGGGCTTCAAAAAAACGGTGCTTGCAATGGGACTGTCCGGCGCAGTGTTCGGTTTGCCGTTTATTACTCCAGACCCGCGGCTGCCCTCTATTTATTCGGGCTTTGTTGACGCGCTCTTCTATGACGGCTGTTATATATTGGAAAAAATAATGCCGATATCATTATATCCGGCAACTGAATTTTATGACTACGATATTTTCGCGGTGCTCGGCTCGGCGGCTTTCGGAGTCGGCTTCGCAGTTGCGGCGATTGTACTCTATATTCGCCTGAGAAAAGACGGACTGCCGAAAGAAAAAAGTAAGAAGAGCAGGGCAATAAAAATCGGCGCCGTGTGCGTCGCGGCAATAGCAGTGGCGCTGACATGCCGCGGTGCGGAAAACTTTTTCAACTCCTATATATATGTTATGAACGGATATAAGTTCGAGACTTCCGACGGAATATGCAAGCAGAGCGAAGCGGCGTTCGACTCGATAGAACTCGGAATGAGCTACGACGAAGCAAAGCTGAAGCTCCGCGTTCAGGGCTATATGCCGTTTGACGAATACTGCGAAACGCAAAGCGGGGGAATGCGCAAGAGATTGAAATATTCGCTGAATGAACTCGATCTTGCCGTCACCGACGAGGGCTACACGGTGTTTGTCAATCCGAATGTGTTCTATGACTACAGCGGAATCGACGGAAGAAATTACAGCAACGGGTTTGTCTATATCAGAGCCGATTCCGACGGATGCATCGAATCAAAAGGTGTCGGAAGCGGAACGAAGCCGGGCGACGGGAGCTATAGTGTAACATTCTCGAGTGACGACAATTCGGACGGCATAACGGAGGGCATAGTCGAAAACTGCTCCGTATCTTCAAGGTTTTTCACGCTCAAAGACGGGGTTACAACAAGAAAATATGTTGTCACTCCCGGCAGACCGTACCGGATAGAGGATATGCTGTAACAAAATCAGCCCGCAGCGCCGGAGAAGCTATATAAGTCAAGAAGTCCTACCCAAAATAAAACTTGGGTAGGCTTTTTTATCGTGGGAAGTATAAAGGCTTTTGCCGGGTGACGCGAAGGCAGAAGTCGATTATCAAAAGTGTCTTGCCGCATTATTACACGGATTTTTTGACCCCTATCCTGACTCTGCCCTTCTTTGTCTGCGTGAACTCTTCGCCGAGAATCGCTCTGCCCTTGCCGCGCAGAACGATTTTGTCTTTGGGGGAGAGGCGGCGGTCGGATTTCAACACCTGCTCGTCGTTTACCGTCACCGCGCCCGAGGCTATAGCCTGAGCCGCCGCCGAACGCGAGAGCGAGAATATCTCGCCCGCTACTGCGTCGAGCCGCGGCGATGCTACGGTGATGCTCGTTTCCTTTATATTTACCTGCGGCGCGCGGACTTCGCCGAGCGGAATCAAATTCGCTTTCAGTGTCGCGCGTCCCGCGCCGGTCAGGTTCTGAACGATATATTTTGCGGCGTTGGGCAGGGCTATGATGTCGCAGCCGTCGGGCTGAACGCAGATGTCTCCGACGCTCTCGCGCGTAAGACCGAGACCCATAACCGCGCCGAGATAGTCCCTGTGACCGATGTCGGAAAACCTGTCCTTCTCTACTCTCACGGCGCTCAGCGGGCATTCGTCGGAATATACTGTGAAAATTTCGTTCGGGTCGTCGCTCTCAATATAGTCGGGGATGCTGAGCATGACAACTCGCTCCGCTCCCTCGAAGCCGCCCCAGAAGATGAACCTGCCCGCAGTCGAGCGGGCGAGAGCGGACGCCGCTGAGAGAGACGCGGAATCGAGAAATTTCGATACCGCCGACGGGATATTTTCTCTTTGAGCCTTTTCGATGTTCTCCGATATATATGCTCTCAGTATGCTGCCTTCCATTTTTGTGCCCCTTTTTCGCTTTCTCGGCTCATTATACCATAAAAATCGCGCGGATAAAAGCGCCTCAAACCCCCTATGTGGAATTCTATGGACAAAATGACCAAAGATCAAATCCACTAAAAGCGAATTAAAAAAATTGTGGGAAATAGATAAAAACAGGCGCTTTTTTACCCGATTATGAAAAAAATCCTTTATTTTACACATTTTTTAGCCCGTTATGTATTGCAATTGAGCGCGCGATTGTGTAAAATGTCTATAGCGCAGTTGTCAAAATGTCTAAAACGGCAGAAGTTGAAATCATTCAGAATAGGGGTAGATATTATGTCAAACAGGCTTTTCCAGGGTGTCATCCATCAGATGCGCGACGCTGTTGACAGAACGATCGGCGTTATTGATGAGACCGGCACCATAATCTCCTGCAGTGAGCTCGGCAAAATAGGCGAGGTTATCTCGAACGCTTCGCAGATTTTTGCGGAGGACGGCGACCGCATCGTTAACGGCTGCACTTACCGCTCGTTCGGCTCTCACATGCAGGCCGAGTATGCTGTTTTCATTGACGGCGAAGATGAGCTTGCAGGCAAATATGCGGATATCTGCTGCGTGGCGCTGAGCAACATCAAGCAGTGCTACGACGAGAAATTCGACAGGGGCAACTTCGTCAAGAACGTCATTCTTGACAACATACTTCCCGGCGATATCGCTATCAAGGCGCGCGAACTCCGCTTCAACAGCGATGCCGTGCGCACCGTTCTTCTCATAAGAATCACCGAGCACAACGATTCCGCGGCGTTCGACGTTATCCAGAATCTGTTCCCGGACAAGACCAAGGATTTCGTCATCAACATAAACGAAAACGAGATAGCTCTCGTCAAGGAAGTCCGCAGCAACATCGAGACCAAGGATCTCGAGAAGCTCGCGCGCTCCATTTCCGATTCTCTGACAACTGACCTTTATATCCACGCATATGTCGGCATCGGCACGACCGTCACCGGCGTCAAGGAGCTTGCCCGTTCGTTCAAGGAAGCTCAGATAGCCCTCGAGGTCGGCAAGGTGTTCGACACCGAAAAGACCATAGTCAGCTACGACAATCTCGGCATCGCAAGACTTATCTATCAGCTTCCCACGACCCTGTGCGATATGTTCATGCGCGAGGTGTTCAAGCGCGGCTCGATAGACAGCCTCGATCAGGAGACTCTGTTCACCATTCAGCGTTTCTTCGAGAACAACCTCAATGTTTCCGAGACCTCCCGTAAGCTCTTTGTCCACCGTAACACTCTTGTTTACAGACTCGAGAAGATCAAGAAGCTCACCGGCCTTGACCTGCGCGAGTTCGACGATGCTATCGTCTTCAAGGTGGCTCTTATGGTCAAGAAGTATCTCGATGCGAAGCCTGTCAAATACTGATCTGCGGCGTAATTTAAGATCGGTATAAAGTCAAGCGAGGGGGATACCGCTTTATATAGGAGTGAAAACTGTGATTGAATTCAGAGATGTTTCCAAGACCTACGAGAACGGAACACATGCTCTAAACCATGTCAACATCAAGATAAACAAGGGCGAATTCGTCTTTGTCGTCGGCGCGTCCGGCGCCGGAAAAAGCACCTTCCTCAAGCTCATGATGCGTGAGGAAGTGCCCTCGCATGGAAAAGTTATAATCAAAAATCAAGATCTGAGCACCCTTACCCGCAGCGAAATACCCTATTTTCGCCGCGGGTTGGGCATAGTATTTCAGGATTTTCGCCTGATCCCCAAGATGACCGTGTTCGACAATGTGGCGTTCGCCATGCGTGTCACCGGCTCTAAGGAGAACAAGATTCAAAAGCGCGTTCCGTTCGTGCTCGACATAGTCGGGCTGACGGACAAGATGAATTGCTATCCCACCGAGCTCTCCGGCGGCGAACAGCAGCGTGTGGCTCTTGCCCGTGCCCTTGCGAATAACGCCGATCTTATCATAGCGGACGAGCCGACGGGCAATGTTGACCCGCATATGAGCCTCGAGATAGTCGATCTGCTCATGCGCCTCAACCAGGAGGGCACGACTGTCATCATGGTTACCCATGAGCACAATCTCGTCCGTATGTATGACAAGCGCGTTATCCTGCTCGAAAACGGAACCGTTGCGGCGGACGGCAGAATGAAAAATTCCGCTCACCGCGAGCGCACGCTTGCAAAATCAAGCAGTCTCAACCGACCGGCGGACGGCTTCGCAACGAAGTATCTCGACGACGAGGAAGAAGCTCCGGAGGAAAAAGTTGCCGCAAAGGAACCCGAAAGGCTCCCGGAAAAGGCGGAGGAGATAGCAAACGAGACCGCTGCGGACGATATCTACAGGCAGGCTCTCGAAAGCATAAGAAAAGAACGCCAAAAAGAATCGACGGGATACGGAAGCGAGTATGACACAACATATTCTTCCGTCTTGGCGGATTATTCTATTTACCTCGAAGACGACGGAGAGGGGGACGAGAGCGATGAAAAATAACGGAAGCCTCGGCTACCTCACCCGCGAGGGAATGAGAAATCTCTATGTAAATCGACTGATGAGCATGGCGTCGGTCTCCGTGCTGTTCAGCTGCATGGTGATGATTGGCGTTGCGTTCATGATAATGGTCAATATAAATATGTTCATCGGCAATGTCGAGGATCAGAATGTGATAATGGTCTTTGTCGATGACAGCGCGACGAAAGCGGAGGAGGACGAGCTCGGCACGAGCCTCAGAGGGCTTTCAAATGTCCGCGAATGCACTTTCGTCGGCAAGGACAGCGGCTTTGCCCAGCTCAAGGACGAGATGGGGGACAGCTCCGTGCTCTTCGACGGGCTCGACGAAAACCCGCTTCCCGATGCATATGAAGTTTCGCTCAAGGATACGGATAAGTTTGACGACACGGTCAAGCGCATTTCCGAACTCCCGCATGTTCTCCACATCCGCGAGAACAGGCAGCTTGCAAAGCAGCTCGCGGGGCTGAGAAACACTGTCAGCTATGTGAGTGCGGGCATGATAGCGCTGCTGCTCATAGTTTCGCTTTTCATCGTCTCCAACACAATAAGAATAACGATGGACAGCCGCAGGCTCGAAATAAATATCATGAAGAGCGTCGGCGCGACAAGGTGGTTTATCCGATGGCCGTTCATGATCGAGGGCATGATGCTTGGACTTATCTCCGGTGTGCTCGCCCTGCTTGCCGTCTGGGGCATATATGAAATTGCGGGCAGGTCGCTCGTCAAGACTCTCTCCGGCATCGGAATGTCGGGAATCGCTCCGTTCGGCAAATATGCTCTGATACTGCTCGCTGCGTTTATCGTGCTCGGTGTTCTCTCCGGCGCGCTCGGCAGTGCGGTGTCGATAACAAAATATCTCAAAGAAAAGGAGTTCGCGATAGTCGATGAAGAATAAGCGTAACACATGGCACAGAAGAGCGGCGGCGTTTGTTCTTTGCGCGGCGCTCGTGCTGATGACCGGAATTTTCCCGACAAGGGTTCAGGCGAAGAGCCTCGAGGATCTCAAGCAGGAGTATAATGAACTCGAAAAAGAGATTGAGGCAAACAAGAAAAAGCTTGAAAGCATAAAAAATCAGCAGACCTCGAATGCGGAGAAGATGAAGCTGCTTTCTTCTCAGGCTGAGGCGATAAGCAGCCAGCTCGATGTCATAAACTCACAGCTCTCCGTTTTAAATGCGGACATTGCAGACTATGACAGAGAGATAGCGGCACTCGATAAAAAAATTGACGAGGCTCAGTCGAAGATAGACAAGCTCGACGAGCAGATTGACGCCACGCAGGAGAAGATATCCGAACGCCTGCGCGCCACATATATGGCGGGCTCGTCCTCGTGGATAGAGATACTGCTCGAGTCGGACAGCATCTCATCGCTCTTGCTTCGCATCCAGCTGCTCGCGAGCGTCACGGAGAACGACAACAAGCTCATCTCCCAGCTCGAAAAGCAGACCGAGGAGCTCAACGCCGCCAAGGCGGAGCTCGACGAGGACAAAAAAGCTCTCGAAGAGAAGCGCTCGTCTCTGGTCGAGAAGAAATCCGAACTCGACACTAAAAATAAAGAACTCGCTTCAAAGCAGAACGCATATAACGCGAACTACCGTCAGATATCGGCTCTCATGACCTCGCTCGACAAGAGCAGCGCCGAATATCAGCGGGAGATTCAGCGGCAGTACAGAAAGCGTGAGGCATTTGAGCGCCAGATAGACAAAATCATCAGTGGCGGCTCCCAGAGCGGCGACGTTGACGATGGATTTTATAACGACGGCGAGATGATGTGGCCGGTTCCATATAAGAACTCTTACATCTCCGCGGGCTACGGCTACTACGACCCCGAGGGTGACGGAACCTACACCATGCACCCGGCTATCGATATAGTCGTGCGCGAAAACGGCGTCAATGTCTCCTACGGCAAGAAGATAGTTGCGGCGCAGAGCGGCAAGGTGCTCGTCAGGGGCTATTCCGATGTCGGCGGCAACTATATCACCATCGACCACGGCGACGGATACAGAACATATTACGGCCACTGCTCGCAGATAATTGCTTCGGCGGGTCAGCGCGTTGAAAAAGGCGAGGTTATCGCCTATATGGGCGCCACAGGATATGTGACCGGACCGCATGTCCATTTCCAGGTCATGCATGTCAAGAACGGTGCCGTCACAAGGCTCAATCCTCTCGATTTTGTCACGCCTCCGAATTGATCTCAGGCAGGAAGGAACGTGAAAGCAAATGAACAAGAAAATTTCGCTCGGACTTGCGATTGCGCTCATTATTCTGAGTGCGACCGCGACCTTCGCAATAACGATGTCGGTCTCACAGCGTATGTACAACAAGCTGATAACCGACCTTCCCAAGCGCGCGCAGATGTATGATGCGGTCGAGGAGGTCGACAAGATCGTTCGCTCGAAGTACTACGGCGATATAGACGAGGCTCTGCTCGACTCGAACCTCGAAAACGGCTATATCAACGGACTCGGCGACAAGTACAGCCGCTATATGAATGCGGACGCCTACAAGCTCTATTCCTCGAAGCTTGAGGGACGCAGCGCGGGCATCGGCGTTGAGGTTGAAACAGACCCCGAGAGCGGTTATCTGCTCATAACGGAAGTCTATCCCAACTCCCCGGCGCAGACCGAGGGGCTTCAGAAGGGCGATAAGATAGTTGCCATAGGCGGCGACACAGTCACTGCCGAAAACAGCAGTGAAATGGCGGGCAGACTCAGCGGTATAAAGCTGACCTCCGTCAGCCTCACCTACAGGCGCGACGATGTCGACAAATCCGTCAATGTCGTCCTCGGTTATACGAATCAGACCGTCAGCTATGAGCTTATCGGCACGGTCGGATATATAAAGATATCCGCGTTCTACAAGAATACATTGAACCAGCTCGAAAAGGCAGTCGACCAGCTCAAGAAAGAGGGCGCGAAGAGCCTCGTTTTCGATGTGCGCTCGACCTATGACGGAACTATTGAATACACCTGCCGCGTTATAGATTATCTTGTCCCGACGGCGACCGATGGCAACAAGGCGCTCGCGACGCTCGTTGACAAAAACGGCAACAACGTTAAGACCTACAGCTCCGACGCCAAGGATATAACGATGCCCATGGCGGTGCTCATAAATTCCGACACTGCGGGCTACGGCGAGCTGTTTGCCTGCGACCTCAAGGATTTCGGCAAGGCGTTCCTTATCGGCGAAAAGACCGCCGGCAGAGCCGATGTTCAGGAGACTTTCGAGCTCAGCGACGGCGGCGCAGTCGTGTTGACCACCTCAAAGATGCTGCCCTATATCAGCGAGAGTTTCGACGGAAAGGGCCTGACTCCGGACACCGAAATCATCCTCGCGGATTCGCTCAGAGAGAATCTCAGCACGCTCGAAAAAGAGAGAGACACCCAGCTTCAGGCTGCTATCTCCATGCTCGCGGGCAACTCGTCAGAGGGCTGAGACCGAAAATAAGAAATGCAAACTCCCTGCTTTTTGAAGGCGGGGAGATTTTGTTTTGAAAGGCAAAATAATGATGCCGATATGTCAAAATATCTGCGCCGGATTTTCGGCAGTATTATGTCCTTTTGGGCTTTATGATACAATATTTTGGGCAGATTAACGAAACTTTTCCTGTATCTGTAAAATTTTATCAAATTGCTTGCATATGAGGACAAAAACGGCTAAAATATATGAGGTATATAACCAATAACCAATTATACTAACAACGGAGGAATTCAAATGTCAGTTAAAGTTGCTATTAACGGCTTTGGCCGTATCGGTCGTCTTGCATTCCGTCAGATGTTCGGCGCAGAGGGCTACGAGGTTGTTGCTATCAACGATCTTACCAGCCCCGAGATGCTTGCAAACCTTCTCAAGTACGATACCGCTCAGGGCGGCTATTGCGGAAGAATAGGCGAGAATCTTCACACCGTAGACTTCAAGGCTGCTGAGTATGAAGAGGACGGCAAGACTGTCAAGGTTCCCGGCGCTATCATAGTTGACGGTAAGGAGATCACCATCTATGCTATGCCCAACGCGAAGGATCTTCCCTGGGGCGAGCTTGACGTTGATGTTGTTCTTGAGTGCACCGGCTTCTACTGCTCCAAGGCTAAGAGCCAGGCTCACATCGATGCAGGCGCTAAGAAGGTCGTTATCTCTGCTCCCGCAGGCAATGACCTCAAGACCATCGTCTTCAGCGTCAACGAGGACACCCTCAATGCTGACGACACCATCATCAGTGCAGCTTCCTGCACCACCAACTGCCTTGCTCCCATGGCTAAGGCTCTTAACGATTACGCTCCCATCCAGAGCGGTATCATGTCCACCATCCACGCTTACACCGGCGATCAGATGATCCTCGACGGTCCCCACAGAAAGGGCGACAAGAGACGTGCTCGTGCAGGCGCTGCCAACATCGTTCCCAACTCGACCGGCGCTGCTAAGGCTATCGGCCTTGTTATCCCCGAGCTCAACGGCAAGCTTATCGGCTCCGCTCAGAGAGTTCCCGTGCCGACTGGCTCCACCACCATCCTTACCGCTGTTGTCAAGGGCAGCGATGTGACTAAGGAAGGCATCAACGCTGCTATGAAGGCTGCTGCTTCCGCTTCCTTCGGCTACAATGAGGATCCGATCGTTTCCTCCGATGTTATTGGCATGAGATTCGGCTCTCTCTTCGATGCAACTCAGACCATGGTTGCTAAGATTGCTGACGATCTGTATGAGGTTCAGGTTGTTTCGTGGTACGACAACGAGAACTCCTACACCAGCCAGATGGTTCGTACCATTAAGTACTTCGCTGAGCTGTAATAGAGATCTTCCCAACAAAATAGCGTGAAATTAGCAGTTGGCAAAATGTTACTGCGTGCGCCGGGTTCCGGCGGGCAGCAGGCAACCCCTGTTGAGCAATAACAACTGCCAACGATTGCCGTGGGTACTCTGCGGCAGACTGAATACACGATAGAAAAGCCCCTTCCGGCTGTGAATGCAGCGGGAAGGGACTTTTTGTATGAGAAATTTCAAATCAGTACTTCAAACAGACCGATCATCAGCGGCATGGTGAAGATTGACAAAAGCGTGCTGAGAACATACAGTGCGCTTGAATGTGCCGCATCACGATTGTACAGCTGAGCCATGGAAGTGACAGTTGCACAGGAGGGTGTGATGGCAGAGAGATAAACTGTCATCAAAATTGCCTTGCCGTCGGAAATCCAACCTGCTGCATGTACCACCCGGAGCAATAAAAGAACAA
>ENA-OVFO01000058-OVFO01000058.1-human-gut-metagenome-genome-assembly--contig:-NODE-58-length-65486-cov-7.574621_pt1 | contig 65486 bp, 64 predicted proteins | sample MGYA00237761_ERZ505401 | MGnify/ENA primary metagenome ERZ505401 (study PRJEB26158, sample SAMN06016330) | human gut metagenome | biome: human gut; feature: ankylosing spondylitis patient; material...
ACAAACTTTAAAAATCAACTCCAATTTTTGATTTATTTAAGAGGAAAACACCATTTGGTGGCTTTCCCTATACGACACGTCAAAATTGGACGCTAACACAGAGACGGGGAAACAGACACGATGGTTTGTCATGCGGGACTTGAAACGCCCCAACGCCAAACAGCCGGCTTACAAGTTTTTGCGTGAGGAAGGATTTGAAGTGTTTGTCCCCACGAAGTCACAAATAACCACCCGGCACGGGAAAAAGGTTGTCGAAGATGTCCCGGTAATACGGGATTTGCTGTTCGTCCATACTGACCCGGAGAGGCTTGACCCCATCGTCATGAAGACAAATACCTTGCAATATCGCTTCATGCGAAATTGCGGCCGTACACCGATGGCGGTTCCTGATGATGAGATGGAACGTTTCATCATCGCGGTCAGTTCCTCCAATGACACCAAATATTATCTGCCGGAAGAAATCACTCCCCAAATGTATGGGCGTAAAATCCGTATCGTAGGCGGTCCGCTCGATGGCTATGAAGGAAACCTGATTACCACCCGAGGTTCCAAAGTGAAACGCCTTATGATAAAATTGCAGGATCTCTTTGCGGCAGGCGTAGAAGTTAACCCCGAATACATACAATTTATATGACAATGATTACCGACTGTTTTTCCGGCTTGTCCGCAACCACCATTTTTTGGATGGCCAATTCTTTCGCGGTATTCGGAATATGTGTGCTTTGTACCGGCCTGCTCATTCCGCAAATATTGCTCATATCCTTCCGCAAACGATTGTTCGACCAGCCTGATGAACGGAAAATCCATCAGGGGATAGTGCCAAGATTGGGCGGTATCGCCTTCAAACCTGTCGCATTTTTTTCCATAGCACTCATGTTGGGTATGTGCCAATTATTGGGCTATGGTTCTATGTTTGACGAGGTGTCCGTGGAAAGCCGTTCCTTGGCATTCAGCTTTTGCTGTGTCATACTATTGTATCTGGTGGGGATGGCAGATGACTTGATAGGCATACGCTATAAAGCCAAATTTGCCGTACAGATTATGTGCGGGTTGATGATAATAGCCGGGGGAATGTGGATAAACGACCTGCATGGCCTGTTCGGAATCCAGGAGCTTCCGGAATGGTTCGGCTATCCTCTCACCATACTCGTCATCGTCTATATCATCAATTCCATCAACCTGATAGACGGCATAGACGGATTGGCATCCGGACTTTGCAGCGTGGCGACATTCTTCTACGGAACGATTTCCTTCATATTGCAAGAATACATCTATGCGGTGCTTTCATTCGCCATGCTCGGGGTGCTTGTACCCTTCTTCTACTATAATGTGTTCGGTGACGCCACCAAACAGAAAAAAATATTCATGGGTGACACCGGCAGCCTAACCATCGGCATGATACTTTGCGTATTGAGCTTGAAAATCCTTCAATGTCCGCCGACAGATGTTCCGGACAATTTCCCGAATTTGCTTGTCCTCGCATATTCACCACTGTTTATTCCATGCCTTGATGTCGTGAGGGTCTATCTGCACAGAGTCCGCAACGGGAAAAATCCGTTCCTGCCCGACAAGAACCATATCCACCATAAGTTGCTTGCCATTGGTATGCGTCAACGTACCGCCATGGTAACAATCATATCCTTTTCGGTCCTGTTTACCTTGTGTAACCTTTGGCTGTCCATGTACTTGGGAATAACCTTGCTGCTGGTTGCGGATGTCACGATATGGACGGTGGCAAATATATGGCTTACACATAGAATCATTCAACTCAGCAAAAAACTATAGTTATAACAACAGATATGAAATTTTGTAAATTGTTTATGGTGGCGGCATCTGTTTTCTTGTTAGGTGCCTGTTCCACCTCCAAGGAAATCACCTATTTCCAGGACTTGCGCCCCGGAGAAAGTGAGTTGGCGCTTGTCGCTTCCACGGAAATCAAGATTATGCCGAAAGACAAGTTGTCTATTTTGGTGAGTAGCCAGGATATGAGGCTTTCGAATCTTTTCAATTTTCCGGTAGAAACGCAAAGTCAAGGAAGTAGCTCTTCCAGTTTCGGCTATACCGTCGATTCCAAGGGGAATATAGACTTCCCTGTTATAGGAATGATTCATATTGAAGGAATGACCCGTGAAGAGGTTGCCGCTCATATTAAGAAAGAGCTTCAATCGCGTGACTTGATTAAAGAGCCGGTCGTTACGGTAGATTTCATGAACTTGACAATCTCTGTGTTGGGTGAAGTGAACAGTCCCGGATGCTATAACATCGAAAAAGACCGTATGACTATTTTGGAGGCCTTAAGCCAGGCGGGAGACCTTACTATTTACGGCAAACGCAACAAAGTGCTGGTTTTACGGACTGAGGAAGGCAAACAGCGTGTCTATGGAGTGGATCTCCGGTCGGCAGACCATCTCTATTCTTCCCCCGCCTACTACCTGCAACAGAACGATGTCGTTTATGTAGAGCCTAATGACACCAAGGCACGCCAATCAACGGTCAATGGAAATAATGTGCGCAGCACTTCGTTCTGGATTTCTTTGGCTTCTTTGCTGACAACTATTTCTGTATTGATTTTTAAATAGGATGACTACTATGCAAAAGAATATGGCCGGACAAGACGAATTTATTCGGATACAAGATTTGTTCTACCTCTGTTTGAGAAAATGGTATTGGTTCATACTTTCATTGGCGGTATGCTTGAGTGTTGCAGTTTGGTATCTGCTGACTACGCCTCCCGTTTATACACGGACTGCTTCTATGCTGATTAAGGATGATTCCAAAGGAAAATCGGCTTCCGGCATGGAAGATTTCGCTGACTTCGGCATGTTTACGACCAATACCAATATAAACAATGAGATGGTAATGCTGAAATCTCCCGATTTGATGCGTGAGGTGGTGTCCCGGTTGAATTTGAACATGAATTATCATGCGGACGGACGTTTTCATCGACGGACGATTTATGGAGGACAACTGCCCGCCAAGGCGATACTTGTTGATTTTCCGGAAAACGAAGCCGTTGCATTCACGATGCTGTTGGCAAAAGGGGGAAATGTAACTCTCTTTGATTTCAATCGGAATGGAGAAAAAACGGAGGAACGTTTTACGGGAACACTGAATGATACCATATCCACTTCCGTGGGGCGGATTCTTGTCGTGCCAACCTCATCTTATGTAAAGGAACAGGAAGCATTGTTATATGTGTCACATGCTCCTCTGCAGAGTGTGGCCGCTGCCTATTCTTCCGGTTTGGGAGTATCGCAGAATGATCAGAAATCCAATATTATATATCTCTCCCTTACGGATGTATCCATCCAACGGGCGGAAGATGTATTGAACACCTTGATTGCCGTTTATAATGAAAATTGGGTCAAAGACAAGAACCAGATTGCCATCAGTACCTCCATGTTTATCAACGAACGTTTAGGGGTAATCGAAGGGGAATTGGGAAATGTGGACAATGATATTTCTTCCTATAAGAGTGAACACCTGTTGCCCGACGTGCAGGCTGCGGCCAGTATGTATATGGCACAGGCCAACGAGGCAAATGCTACCATTAAAGAACTGAACAACCAGGTCTATATGACACGTTATATCCGTAATTACCTGACGGACGAGACCAATAAGTTTCATCTGCTCCCGGCCAATTCGGGGGTTGTAAACTCGAATCTCTCTACGCAGATTGCAGAATATAACAACAAGTTGCTGGAACGTAACAGTCTTGTTTCACACAGTAGCGTGAAGAACCCGTTGGTAAAGGAAATGGATGCTTCCCTCAATGCGTTGCGCAATGCGCTTGTCTCCTCTATCGACAACCAATTGGTGTCATTGAATGCGCAAATAAAAAGCCAGCAGAATTATAGAGGACAGGTGACTTCGCAGATTGCATCAAACCCGAACCAGGCGAAATACTTGCTTAGCGTAGAGCGTCAGCAAAAGGTAAAAGAATCCCTGTATCTGTATCTGTTGCAGAAGCGTGAGGAAAACGAACTTTCTCAGGCGTTTACCGCCTATAACACTCGTATTATCAACATGCCTGGCGGCAGTATGGCTCCGGTGGCTCCGGTCAAGAAAAATATCCTGTTGGTCGCCTTTGCTTTGGGTCTGTTGATTCCTGTTGTGATTATCTTTATGGCAGAAATAATGAATACGGCCATCCGTGGACGCAAGGATTTGGAAAACCTGACCATCCCATTCGTGGGTGAGATTCCATTGGGTTTCCGTAAAAAGAAATTCTCTCGGAAAGTGCAGGAACAGAATACGGCGATTGTGGTGAAAGAGAAGAGCCGGAACGTAATCAACGAAGCTTTCCGTGTGGTACGTACCAATTTGGAATTCATGCAGAACAAGGAGGCTGATTCACACGTCATCATGGTTACCTCTGCCAATCCGGGTAGTGGCAAGACGTTTATCTCTTTCAATCTTTCCGCCTGCTTGGGTATCAAAGGGAAGCGGGTGATTGTGATTGACCTGGACTTGCGTAAAGGGTCTTTGAGCCAATATGTGAACAAACCGAAGAAAGGTATCTCCGACTATCTGGCAGGCGATGTGGATGATATTAAGGAGGTGATTGTCAAACCGGCAGGCGATGCCAAGTTGGATATTGTCCCGGTGGGAACCATGCCGCCCAACCCCACGGAACTGCTCTTCTCCGAGCGTTTGGAACAGTTGATTGCCGGGCTTCGCAAGGAGTATGACTATATCTTCATTGACTGTCCGCCGGTTGAAATCGTGGCGGATGCCGCCATCATCAACAAACTGGCGGACATGACTCTGTTTGTTGTCCGTGCCGGGCTGCTCGATCGCAGCATGCTGCCGGAGATAGAGAAGTTCTATACGGATAAGAAATACAAGAACATGTCGCTTATCCTCAATGGAACGGACAGCGGCAGCGGACGTTACGGGTATAAATACGGGTATAAGTACGGCTATCATTACGGGTATGCCGGATATACGAAAGAAGAATAAGGAAAATGTGGAGTTCCCTTTTCGGAAAACATACGACTTTGGCGGATTGTGGTCTTTTGCAAGGATTCACAGATTGGCATTGCCATTTGCTCCCCGGAGTGGACGACGGTGTTCAGACATTGGAAGAGGCTTTGCAAATACTTTCCTATAATGAGACATTGGGAATCAAGGAAATTTGGCTCACTCCGCATATCATGGAGGATATGCCCAATGCGACAGAAATGCTAAAAGAAAAGTACGAGGTACTGAAAGCCGCCTATCAAGGCAATATAGTCTTGCATCTTGCTGCCGAAAATATGCTTGACAACCTTTTTGAGGAGCGGTTGAAGAAAAACGACTTCCTGCCATTGGGAAAGGAAGGGAAACATTTGCTTGTGGAAACTTCTTACTTCAATCCTCCTGTGGGACTGAGCAATATACTTCTTCGTATCAAGGTAAAAGGTTATTATCCCGTATTGGCACACCCCGAACGGTACATGTATATGAGGGAAGAGGATTACCGGCGGCTCAAAGCAATGAATGTGAAGTTCCAGTTGAACCTTCCTTCTATCACGGGTTTCTACGGACCGGAAGCTCAAAAGAAGGCGAAATGGTTGCTGGAGAATAATTTTTATGATTTTACGGGCAGTGATACACATAAATTGTCTGCATGGGAAATGGTTGTCACGAAAAAAATGCCTGAAGCGAGGTGGGAATCAGTCGGACACCTTTGTCATACAAGCATTTCCTAACAGAAAAAACAATAAAAAAACTGAGTACAAATAATGAAAGGAATCGTATTAGCAGGTGGATCAGGTACACGATTGTACCCGATTACCAAAGGGGTAAGCAAACAATTGCTCCCTATCTTCGACAAACCGATGGTCTATTATCCCATCTCCGTGCTGATGTTAGCAGGCATTCGTGATATCCTAATCATATCAACCCCTTACGATTTGCCCGGATTCAAAAGACTCTTGGGGGATGGCTCGGATTACGGCGTGCATTTCGAATATGCGGAACAACCCTCTCCCGATGGACTTGCCCAGGCATTCATCATCGGAGAAAAGTTTATCGGAAGCGATTCCGTCTGCCTTGTGCTCGGCGATAATATCTTCCATGGCAATGGGTTTACTGCCATGCTGCAAGATGCGGTCCGCACGGCTGAAGAAGAGAACAAAGCCACGGTTTTCGGTTATTGGGTAAGCGACCCGGAACGCTACGGTGTGGCAGCATTTGATGCGGAAGGCAATTGCCTTTCCATTGAGGAAAAACCGGAAAAACCGAAATCGAATTACGCCGTTGTCGGCTTGTATTTTTACCCAAACAAGGTAGTGGATGTGGCCAAACATATCAAGCCCTCTTCACGTGGCGAATTGGAGATTACGACTGTAAACCAACGTTTCTTGGATGACAAAGAGCTGAAAGTGCAGACATTGGGGCGGGGATTCGCTTGGCTGGATACCGGCACGCATGACTCATTGTCGGAAGCGTCAACCTATATAGAAGTAATAGAGAAACGCCAAGGGCTGAAGGTTGCCTGTCTGGAAGGCATCGCCTACCGCAAAGGTTGGATTGACAGTGAAAAAATGAGAGAATTGGCGAAACCCATGCTGAAGAACCCTTACGGACAATATCTCTTGAAAGTCATTGATGAGGTGGAAAGAACAGGTAAAGAAAACTTGGATTAAACGGTTATGGAAGTTATACAGACAGATATAGAAGGAGTGGTCATCATCGAACCCAAGGTGTTCAAAGATGCCAGAGGCTATTTCTTTGAAAGTTTCTCACAACGGGAGTTTGAAGAGAAAGTCCGGAAAATCAATTTCGTGCAGGACAATGAGAGTATGTCCTCATACGGGGTCATGCGCGGCTTGCACTTCCAACGTCCACCTTTTACCCAAAGTAAATTAGTCCGTTGCGTGAAAGGACGTGTGTTGGATGTAGCGGTCGATATACGCAAAGGCAGCCCTACTTACGGACAGCATGTGGCGGTGGAACTGACCGAAGCGAACCATCGCCAGTTCTTCGTGCCCAGAGGCTTTGCACACGGTTTTGCCGTATTGAGCGAAACAGCCGTATTCCAATACAAATGTGACAACTTTTATGCGCCTGAAGCGGACGGTGGCATCAACATCAAGGACGAAAGTTTAAGGATTGACTGGCAAATCCCCACGTCAAACGCTATCCTTTCGGACAAAGACCTCAAACATGCCTGCTTGAAGGATTTTGATTCCCCCTTTGATTATCAAGTAAATTTGTATCCGGAGTTTGAATAATATGAATATATTAGTAACAGGAGCCAACGGACAGTTGGGAAACGAGATGCGTATCATTGCCCGCGAAAGCGGTGATACCTATTTTTTTACAGATGTCAACCAACAGGAAGGAGTGGAAACCTTTTTCTTAGACATCACTGATTTACAGGCTATCCGGGAAATGGTCGCAACACATGCGATTGATGCCATTGTGAATTGTGCCGCCTATACCAATGTGGATGCGGCAGAGAGCAATGAAGCGTTGGCGGAGAAACTGAATGCGGAAGCGCCGGAGAACCTTGCCCGGGCGATGAAAGAGGTGAACGGTCTGTTGGTACAGATTTCCACAGATTATGTTTTCGGGAAAGAACCTTATAATATCCCTTGCAAGGAAACCCAACAAGGCACGCCTACCGGTGTGTACGGCATGACCAAGCTGCATGGCGAACAAAAGATAAAAGCTGTCGGCTGTAAGCACGTCATTATCCGCACCGCCTGGCTTTACAGCGAGTTCGGAAAGAATTTCTGCAAGACCATGATGAACCTGACTGCCACCAAACCGCAACTGAAAGTGGTGTTCGACCAGTGTGGTACCCCTACATACGCTTTTGATTTGGCAAAAGCCATTGTGCACGTATTGACGGATTACAGCAAGGTATCAAAAGCCGACAACTATTCCAAAACGGGTATCTATCACTACTCTAACGAGGGTGTTTGCTCATGGTACGATTTCACCAAGATGATTGCCGAATACAACGGTACAACGGCTTGCGATGTGCGACCGTGCCACAGCAACGAGTTCCCAAGTCCTGTCACACGCCCTTCTTATTCAGTACTTGATAAGACTAAAATCAAAGAAACATTCGGCATCCGCATTCCCTATTGGACGGAATCGCTGAAACAGTGTATCGCTAACCTCAAAAACGAAAAATAATATGGCAAAGAGAAATATCGTCATTACCGGTGGAGCTGGCTTTATCGGCAGCCACGTGGTACGTCTGTTTGTAAACAAATACCCGGAATACAACATCATCAATCTGGATAAACTGACCTACGCCGGCAACCTCGCCAACCTCAAAGACATCGAGGACAAGCCTAACTATAAGTTCGTAAAAATGGATATTTGCGACTTTGAGTCGTTCTATCAATTGATGCAGGAGGAACACGTTGACGGCATCATCCATCTGGCTGCCGAAAGCCATGTAGATAGAAGCATTAAAGACCCGTTCACATTTGCGCGTACTAACGTGATGGGAACGTTGTCCTTGCTGCAAGCCGCCAAACTCTATTGGGAATCCCTACCTGAAAAGTACGAGGGCAAGCGTTTCTATCATATTTCCACGGATGAAGTATATGGCGCATTGACGATGAACCATCCCGAAGGCATCAAGCCTCCGTTTACAACGACAGCCTCTTCTGCTGAACATCATTTGGCATACGGTGATGATTTCTTCTATGAGGATACGAAGTATAATCCCCACAGCCCGTATTCGGCAGCCAAAGCATCGAGCGACCATTTCGTGCGTGCTTATCACGATACCTACGGAATGCCGACAATTGTCACCAACTGCTCTAACAACTATGGTCCCTACCAGTTCCCCGAGAAGTTGATACCTCTGTTCATCAATAACATCCGTCATCGCAAGCCGTTGCCCGTATATGGCAAGGGAGAGAACGTGCGCGACTGGTTGTTTGTGGAAGACCATGCCCGTGCCATCGACCTTATATTCCACAAAGGAAAAGTTGCCGAGACCTATAACATCGGTGGTTTCAACGAATGGAAGAACATTGACATCATTAAGGTGGTCATCAAGACGGTTGATCGTCTGCTCGGACGTGCCGAGGGGGAAGATTTGAATCTGATTACCTACGTTACCGACCGTTTGGGACACGATGCCCGCTATGCTATTGACAGCACCAAACTGCAGAAGGAACTGGGTTGGGAACCAAGCCTGCAATTCGAGGAAGGCATCGAAAAGACAGTCCGTTGGTATTTGGATAATCAGGAGTGGATGGATAACATCACCTCCGGTGAATATGAGAAGTATTACGAGGAGATGTATAAAGGAAGATGACTCCATTTTATATATTTACGTTGAGCCCTTGTTTCATCTTTTTGCTTTGATGAGATAATTATAGTTTAACGAAGAAAAAGAATGTTGGGAAATGGCATTTACTATAGCAGGTAATATATTACGATGCGGTATTTAGATTATCGCTTTTAGATAAGAAGTGTTTTATATCATTGTTTTATTTCCTTCAATGGCAATGGATACTTTTATAAAATGCTTCTTATTATATAGAAGCAATAAGTTAAATAATTGAGTTATGAAGAAATCTTCGACAAAGTCTTTGAATCGTATGCAGTTAAAGATTCGTGGAGTTTAAGTTCCATCACACACGGTGAATACTCCTGACAAAAAGCAAAAGAAGGTTATGATACCAGTCATGCAGTGTTGAAATGGAGGTTGAAGATATTCGTAAGGATGCGGAAAAGAATTAAAATACGCAGATTGTTGTTGAACGGAATCTCGAAGTTTAAAAGATGAAGATAACAGATGAACAGCAAGCACTTTTGGCATCATTGCGTTGTGAACGTCTCTCTGCGAATAAGGAGAATTTAAGAGTAGTTGGTTCTTTTTGTAATAAGAAGAATAGTGTTGTTGCAGATGTGCTATTGAATGAAGAGATGAAAGTGAAAAGAAATTGATTAACAATTTGCTGGAGCAAACAAGAGCGAAGAAAGGTATTAAGAAAGCAGATGTCTCACGGATTGTGCATAAAAGCAAAGAGAGTAAAGAGATTGAAGAATTGCTTTCAAGTGGGATGAAGAACGTAGGGAAAACCTTTCCCGGTATAGAAATTGTACATTTTTGCGCTAATGATGACGAACTTTGCAAGAACAAATGGCATGACTATCATTTTGATCAGAAAATAGGAGCGGTAGTTTTTTGGCATTTTATAGTTCCCATAATTCAAAGGACAATGAAGTTTATCGGTTGTGAATATCTATATCTTTTTGCAGCTGATTTAACTGAAGATGAGCACCTTGTAAATTATTATAGAGAGTATATGAATTTTCAGGTAGAAGAAGAACATGGTGCGGCAATTCCCCTATATGACTTTGCATGCAAGTTTATGTATCAAAAGACTTGTGAATTGGATGATGCTCGTAATCGCTTCTTTGCCTCGTTCAATCATAATGAAAATGTTGTATAAGTAATTCAAGTTTGACATCATCGATTTTGTAGCAAACTACTACAAAACTCTATAGCACAATGATTACCATAACCGATATTGTATTCAAGCACCTTGTGGAAGACGAGTTCTTCTCTGTCATAGATCAGACGTGTTAAATCATGGAAAAAAGAAATGCTGTTTTAGATATAGTCAAAGGAATTTGTATTATCCTTATGGTAATACTCTGTTGTTGGTGTATCAGTTCCTCTTCTACTTGTAAATCTTAAAACTCTAATAAATGGCAGATATTGCAAGCGAAAATAAAAGAATAGCGAAGAATACATTGGTGTTGTACGTGCGGATGGCTGTAATGATGGTTATCAGTTTCTTTACGGCGCGTGTTACATTGAATGCATTGGGGGTGACTGATTATGGTATCAACAATGTTGTCGGTGGACTCGTGTCAATGTTTTCTTTAATCTCAGGTTCTCTGTCTGGTACGGTAAGTCGTTTTATTACTTTTGGACTTGGCGAAGGGAATATGGAGAGATTGAAGAGGATATTTTCAACTTCTGTCAATATCCATATTATTTTGGTAATAATAGTTGTAATTGCGATAGAGACAGTAGGTGTATGGTTCTTGAACAATAAAATGGTTATTCCGGCGGAGCGTTTATATGCAGCGAACTGGGTCTTGCAGTGTTCTGTAGTTTCGTTTGCTTTCGGCTTGTTCTCTGTGCCTTACAATGCAGCCATCATTGCACACGAAAAGATGACGGCCTTTGCCTATATGACAATCTTCGATGCAGCTTCACGTCTTGCCATTATAGGAGGAGTATATTACTATAATGGAGACAAGCTGATATTGTTTGCTTTGATGTTGATGGCTCAGGCAGTCATTCGCCAATCGATTTATTTGATTTATTGCAAACGAAAATTTGAAGAATGCACATATCATGCTGTATGGGACAAGGAATTGAACAAAAGTATGTTCGGTTTTGCCGGCTGGAGTTTTATCGGCACTATAGCTGATGTAATGAACGATCAAGGAGTTAATATTGCTATTAATATGTTTACCGGTCCTGCGATTAATGCTGCTCGTGGTATAGCTATGCAAGTTAATAGTATATTAGGCCAATTTTCCGGTGGGGTTGTAACATCAATAAGTCCTCAAATTACAAAAAATTACGCATCTGAAAATTTACATCGTGTTTATAGCTTGACTTTCAAAGGCACTCGCATGTCATATTATCTCTATATGTTTGTTGCGATGCCTGTACTTTTTGAAGTAGAATTTCTTTTACAGATATGGTTAGGACAAGTACCGGAACATACGGTGCTGTTTGCACGCTTAACATTGATTTTGACTCTTGCGCAATTCCCAACATATATGTTAGGTACTGCACAATCTGCTACTGGAGTTATTAGGAACTATAAAATTGTAGTTGGATGTATATTATTGCTTAATTTCCCAATTTCATATTTCTTGCTAAAAATAGGTTTATTTCCGGAAATAACATTGGTTGTAGCAATTATTATATCCCAAATAAATCTTGTAGCGCAATTATTGTTTTTGCGTCATTCAATGAATTATCCAGTGATGGGCTTTTTCTTGAGAGTATATTTAAATGTTTATATAGTCACGATTCTTGCTGCTGTTATACCTGCTATTTGTTACTTTTCCATGGAGTCATCATGGCTTCGTCTATTTGTGGTTGGTGGAGTTTCTGTGATATCATCAATTTTATCAATATACTATATTGGTTGTGATAGATCTGAAAGGTTATTCATAAATAGTTATGTGTGTAAATTACAAAAAAGAATATGTAAAAAGTAATATGCAGCTTGTGACTTGTATTACTAAATTGATATATATGGATTGCTTAATTGCTTGATAAATTAGAGTTTCGTGTGCACAATGAGAAAAATTTGATTTTAGTAGAAAGAACTATGAATATCTGCATTGCATTGTATGGCAGTAGTTGGAACAAACTTGTACGCTGTGCTTGTTACAGCTCGGCAAATAATCCTGTCAAGTTTGAACCGAAAGATTTGTCTATAGGTGAAGATGTCGTTTTCAATTGCAGATTGTTGATGACATCCGCTAAGCGCATATCATATTTAAATAGAGCCTTTTATCACTATGAAGTTAGAGGTGGCAGTCTGACTAAGAAAATAGGTAATAGCATACAATATCTTATTAAAATTCAAGAAAATATAATTAAGGACAAAGATATTTGTGAACGCCTTTCTTTGAAGCCTTTGCATTTGCAAATTTTGTTCGCTAAAAGGGAGTTTGGTAAAATGAAGAATCTTTATCCTCAAACACAAGCTGCTATCATAAGTAAATACCCACATTCACCTTTATCCTTGGCATTAAAGGGATATCCGAGGATTGCATATCTATTATATCGAGTGAAAGTTATGTTGGGAACGAAAACTTGTGACACAAGCTATTTGTAATAAATGAGATATGAATATCTGCATCATCAATATACGGGAAAATAATCCTTGTATCGGAGGAGTGGAAAGAGTGTCATATATGTTGGGGCATGAATGGCAGCAGAAAGGGCATAATGTCATTTTTTTGTCACAATATAGAAGCAGTATTGAAAAACCTTATATATCACAATGCGAGGAGTTTTTTCTGCCTGATTGTAATGAAGTAACGTCAGCAGAAAACGTAAATTATAGTATTGCTTTATTAGAAGCGAACGATACAGATATTATAATCAATCAAGGCAGTGTATTCCCAAAATTGTGCCAGTTGTGCAAAATTTTGAGATTGCATACAGGGATTAAATTAGTTACTACAATACATTATGCTCCTTTATATAGAATATCTCATACGGGAAACAATTTTTTTATCCGTGAAAAATTGGGATATGACATAAGTAAGTGGATAAAGGATATCGGATTGTACCTGAGATACCATTTGTATAGAAAGAAGCAGTTGATAAGAAAGGAGAATGATGAATTATCCGCCATTGCGGCTTATAGCGATGCAATAGTATGTCTGTCGAAATCTTTTATCCCGATATTTCAATGTTTATTAGGAAGTTATTCAGAGAAATTAGTGGCAATTCCAAATCCTGTGTCGTTGGACAATGTTCCTGAAATAAAAAAGAAAAAGCAGATAATATATGTTGGACGTCTGGAGCTTGGACTGAAAAGGGTGGATCGTCTAATTAAAATATGGGCTAAAACGGAGCAGTTGTTCCCTGATTGGAGTTTCCATATAGTGGGTGATGGCGATATGCGTTATTTATTTGAACGTATGGCTTGCGATAAAGGATTGAAACACATTTATTTCGATGGCTTTCAAGACCCGGGTAAATATTATGCTGAGAGTTCTATTATCTGCCTTTCATCTTCCTCCGAAGGTTTTGGAATGGTTTTGGTTGAGGCTCTGAAGCAGCAATGTATTCCTATCGCCTATCATTCGTTTTCGTCTTTAACAGATATCATCGTGAACAACGTTAATGGTTATTGTATTCCTCCGTTCAACGAAAAAAAATATCTGGAGAAGTTGCATCACCTCATGAGCGATGAGGCGGAAAGAATGCGTTTAGCTGCAAATCACAGGCTTACATTAAAACGCTTTGATTTGGAAACAGTGTCCACTCAATGGCAGAGTTTATTCAAAGATATAGTTTGATTTTTGTGAGTAGAGTTCTATTTATGAAGAAAAAAATATTGATTATTTCGACATCATTATACGGAGGAGGTGCAGAGAAGGTGCTGGTAACACTTTTGCGTAATATTGATTATTCATTGTATGAGATTCACTTAAATCTTGAATATGATTATGGTATGAGTTTTGAGCCGATTCCCAAGGATGTTAAGGTTAGTTTCAGATACAGAGATACGGAAGATTGGCGTTCAAAGATAGATTACCATTTATATAGTCTTTTTGGCATTAATCTTTTTGAGCCAAATAGAATTAAAAAGGTTGTTGATTCTGAATATGATGCCATCATTTCATTCATTGAGGGCAAACCTCTCAAATATCATAGATATGTTGCCAATAGAACACAGAATAATATAACGTGGGTACATGCCGATTTATTGACCAATCATTACACTATAGGGAAGACCTTTACTCCAAAGCATGAAATGGAAGCGTATAAACTTATGAGCAAAGTTGTATTTGTATCTAATAATGCAAAGGAACAATATGAAAACATCTTTGGAGTGGGTACAACAAATAATTATGTATTGTATAATCCAATAGATAAAGATGGCATTTTACGGAAAGCAAGAAGCTACGTACCAGAAATTTGTAAAAACAAAACGACGTTAGTTGCTGTCGGACGTTTATCAAAAGAAAAAGGATTTGACCGTTTATTGCGAGTTGTACATATGTTAAACACAAGGGGGTATGAGTTTGATATGTGGATTGTTGGAGATGGTGCAATGAAGGAAGAGCTATTGGAGTATAAAAGAAGTAATGGTTTGACCAATGTTACCTTTTGGGGATTTCAGAATCCTCCTTATCCGTGGTTTATACAGGCTGATATATTTGTCAGTTCTTCATATACTGAGGCTGCTCCTATTACAATATGTGAAGCGATGACATTGGGCATACCAGTTGTGGCAACAAAAACCGCAGGTGCAATGGAGTTGTTGGAGGATGGGAAGTGGGGGCTTTTGTCCGATCATGGCGATGATTCCTTGTTTGAGACAATAGCAAGTTTACTGGATTCTCCCAAGATGCTATCTGAGTATAAAAAACGCGCTATCAAACGTTCTTCTTTTTGGGGGACAGAAAATTTTCTGAAACAATTTTATAAGCTTATCAGCAATGATTGTCTATAACTCCAAATTATCTCAATGGGTGTTTATGCTGGCATTGCCATTGTTCTTTCTGCGTTATGCCCTACACATCTATTTTTATATCCGATCATCTCAAAAGAGAATCATACAAGAGGAGGTTGAACATGTATTGCGAGAGTATCACATCAATACCACCCCTCTCATAGGATTTGTCTGGTCAATTCATAGAAATCCTTATTTCCTTTCATTGTTTTACTATCGCATTGGTCAGTCACGAGCCTATTTATGTTCTTTCTTTAAAAAGGAATATTCAGAATTTAATATCTGCTGTGACAAGTTGGGCACAATAAAATTCTATCATCCATTCTCTACCATTCTCAATGCAAAGTCAATAGGTGATAATTTTGTTTGCAGAAACAATACAACGATAGGGAACACGAATAATGACTATTCTCTAAGACCTGTAATCGGAAATAATGTAGAATTGGGAGCTAATGTAATTGTTTTTGGCAATATTACAATCGGTGATAATGTAAAAATCGGCGCAGGAACTGTGGTAAATAAAAATGTTCCATCCGATTGTGTGGTTGTTGGAAATCCGTTCCGCATAATCCAAAAAATGAAATAGAAAATGACAATAGCTGAAAGACAATCTAACGTTGAGTTTATTCGCATCATGGCAATGGTCTTTATTGTCTTGGGGCATGTGGTTCTTCATGGAACACATGATTCTCTTCCCGGGAGTGAATTTATAAAGGCTGTTACCATTACAGGGGTAAACTTATTTGTTCTGATTAGTGGATATTGGGGAATCCGTCTAAGTTTCAAATCCTTCTTCAATATTATCGGTAGTGTCGTTTTTTATAGTGCTTTAAGTATTATAATTGCATATATACTTTTTGAACAATCTGTCTCTGCAAATCAGGTGATACAGATATTCTTCCCTTTGAGCAGATATAATCAGTACTGGTTTGTATCCTGCTACTTGATGCTGATGCTTCTTAGCCCCGCTATAAATGTCGTTTTGGAGAGCGTTTCAAACCGTTGGTATGTTTACGCTTTAGTTATCCTTGCCTATATCTCGTGTGTTTCCGGTTGGTGGTTTAAGAACCCTATAAATGCCAATGGCTATTCCGCATTCAATATGGTTTTTATTTACATTCTTGGACACGGAATAGGCCGCTTTAATTTGCCGAGCGTATTGAAACCTCGTACTTGGTTTATTCTTTATACAATATTTACTGTTGTTGTTTTCTTGATGTTTTATGTTGCCAAGGGGAGAGCATCATTTTACAACAATCCATTTACCATTCTTGCTGCCGTTTCTTTATTTTGCCTGATATTAAATACCAATTTTCATCGCAGGACCATAAACCGGATAGCGTTATGTATGTTCCCTGTCTATTTGATTCAAGAAGGTGTTGTCGGGAAGTATTTGTACACTATCCTATATGAATGTGGCTCAAAATGTAACTTCTTGGGGGGCGATATTTAGCCTTGGTAGGCTTGTATATGGCAGCACTGTTTGTTGTTGCTTTAATTATAGAGCCTGTTCGTAAAAAAATGATGACGAGGCCTATCATGTTATTATCTGGTTTGTTTTCCTACGGGCTGGAACGGGTGACCGGATTCATTGCAGATATGACAAAAACATACCAATAAGCACAAATGATGTATAGCGATTCATAACAACCAATCATGATGAAAATCCTACAAATAAATATGATGGATATGTTCAGCACGGGCAATATTATGCTGAACATTGCCAAGGTGGCAAGGCAAAGAGGGTATGAGGCGGTGACAGCATCGAAATACTGCAAGATGAGCATTGATTTGCAACGGAAAGATTCCAACCACCTCTATATTGGCAATCGGTTTACAAATACCATACATCGCTACTGGGCATGGATTACTGACCTGCAGGATACCGGTTCTATATACTCAACCAAGAAATTCATCCGTCAGATTGAAGAAATCAACCCCGATATAATCCACTTGCATGACGTTGTCGGATGGTATATTAATATTGATTTGCTGTTTAACTATTTGCGGAAAAAAAGAACTCCGGTAGTCTGGACCTTTCATGATTGTTGGGCATTTACCGGACGTTGCATCTATTTTGATTCTGTTGGATGTGAACGATGGAAAACAGGGTGTGGGAAATGTCCTCAGATTGGCTATATGCCCAGGACTTGGTATTTTGATTTGTCTGCATGGAATTTCCGACGAAAAAAAAGATTGTTTACCGCGATAAACAACATGACGATTGTTACTCCGTCCGTATGGCTGAAAGATTTGACTGAGCAAAGTTTTCTTCGGGGTGCGGATATACGAGTGATTAACAATGGTATAAATCTGAGTGTCTTTAAGCCGTCCAAAGGAGAAATCTATGAAGATTTGGTTCAAGATGGCAGAAAAATTGTTTTAGGTGTAGCCGGAACATGGTCTGCAAGAAAGGGTTTGGATGTATTTTTGAAATTGGCTGATGATTTGCCTGATGATTATAAGATTGTACTTGTCGGTTTGTCACAGGACGAAATCGGACATGAATTAAAGATAAAAGCTATTCGTCGGACAAGCAACCAACACGAACTGGCTCAAATATATTCGGCTGCAGCCGTGTTTGCCAATCCTACATTCGAGGATAATTTCCCGACCGTCAATTTGGAGTCATTGGCATGTGGCACTCCGGTTATCACCTATAAGACCGGAGGTTCACCGGAAAGTGTGACTGATGGAACAGGAATGGTTGTTGAACAGGGGGATTACCAAGCTTTCAAAGCCGGAATTTTATCAATTACCCAGTGTGTCAAGTCTGCATATCATGATGCTTGCTTAAAAGAATCGAAGAAATACGATATGATGGCTCGTTTCAACGATTATGTTGATTTGTATGAAGAAATATTGAACCGATGAAGGTAGCCGTAATATTATTGAATTATAATTCTTCAGCCGATTGCCGCAAGTGCGTCTCGTTTTTGAAGCAGCAAGAGCATGTAGAAACAGAGCTGATACTTGTAGACAACTGTTCGAAGGAGGAGGATTTGTTTGCATTGAGAGCTCTTGCCACCGAGCAGAGATGTACTCTCATAGAAAACAGGGTCAACAGAGGTTACAATGCAGGAAACAATATCGGACTGCGTTATGCTGCGAAACAAGGGTATGAATATGCTTTGATAGCCAATCCGGACATGGAGTTCCCTCAGAGAGATTATGTTTCCCGTCTGATTTCGAAAATGAATGAGGATGAGAATCTGGTTATCGTGGCTTCTGACATTATCGGACTTGACGGAGTACACCAGAATCCGATGTTTAGGGATGGGGATTGGCACGGTTGCTTCGGTTGGTTGACGGGATTGTTCAAGAAGCACAAGAAAACAGAGGCTTATGATTTTATCGAGGGCTTTAAGGACAGTCACTATTGTTCGAAAGTGAATGGATGTTGTTTTTTGGTGAAAATGGATTTCATTCTCGAAATAGGTTTTTTCGATGAAAAGGTCTTCCTTTATTGCGAAGAAGCAATATTGTCCCGACAGGTTGAATCTGCAAGAAAGAAAATGTATTATATCTCAGATGCGCAGGCGGTTCACGCTCATGTAAAAAGCGATAAGGGAAATCCTGTGAAAAGGTTTAAACATTGGAAACGTTCGCGTATCTATTTTATCAAGCAATATAGTGGAGATTCGTGGGTGGGCAAACAAATTGCCTGCTTGTCAATGAGAATGTATGTGTTGGCATTTACTATTGTTTATCGGTTGAAAAGAATCCGAACGAAAAGGAATGACAGATAGTTGTGTATATTTTTACCATTTACAATGAATAAATATCAGAAGAATATGAAACGGATTTCAATTATAATCGATCCCTGTTGTAATATATTATATGCATCCTATTATATTTACGGATTGTTTGAGATTTATAAATCATCAGATATCCATTTTTCATCAAAGCCTTTTAAGGGACTGACACATGATAAACATACTTTCTGTCTTCCTTTTGTCATTGAGGACAAGAGGGGGGGGACACGTTATTGCCTTGACATGAGCGATTCCAATGAGTGTGTATATACATCGTTCTATAATTGGTGTGATGTTTATGGAAAAGTCAATTACAATACGGCCATACATTCCGGATTATCCAAAATTAAGCCGATAGCTCCTAATTTTTCAATTAAACTGTGGAATAAACCAAGTTGTTTATTTCACGCAACGATAAATTATTTGAGAGCGAAAGGTCGTGTTTCATTCAGTTACAGGGATTTTTGGCGTGTATATGCCTCAACTTTGAAACGAAAACGAATAGATGAAATAGTGTATGACCACCGACACACTGATGAACGCTATATATTCATGGTTGGCCGTTGGTGGAGTGGACAAAATGAATGCAATGCTGCAAGGGCTAAGTTTATTGAAGTATGTAAATCAATTGATAGTGTTTCTTTTGAAGGTGGCTTGGTTCCTGAGATTGGATGTGTTGAGAATGTGAGTTTCCCCTCATTAAAAAAGTATTCGTATGAAGAGTATTTAGTGAATACGGCAAAATCATTAATTGTATTTAATACCCCAGCTTATTATCGTTGTCACGGTTGGAAACTGCCCGAATTTTTATGTTTAGGTAAAGCCATTATATCTATGCCTTTTGCCAATGAATTACCGGAACCATTGACACATGGTAAAAATATATGGTTTGTCAAAGATGAGAATGAGATCAAAGATGCAATAATCATGTTGTTAGAGAATGTTTCACTTCGAAATAAGCTTGAGCATGGTGCAAGAGAGTATTGGGAACAATATTGTTCTCCGGTAAACGCTTTAAAGCGATTTATTGGCAATTATAATAATGTCTAATAGGTTTTATTCATAACTGTTTTGAATGAAAAAAATACTATTTGTTATAAGTTCTCTTAGCGGAGGTGGTGCTGAGAAGACTCTAATAACATATTTAAGTTGTTTTGATTATAAACGATACAAAGTAGATTTGTGTCTGATTAACAAAGTCGGTGTTTATTTGGAGGATGTTCCTAAAGAGGTCAGACTTATTCCATTATATAATGACCTTTCATCGATGAGAACAAAATTGGAATATAATCTATATTCTCGTTTTGGTTTGGGCTTTCTTGAACGTATGAGAATCCGAAAATCTGTGGATAAGAATTATGACGCTATTATCTCATTTTGTGAAGGACGCTCTTTAAAGTTTCATAGTTATATAACGGATTATACAAAAAACAATATCACATGGGTACATACAGATATGCATAACAATCATCATTCTGTTGGAAAGATTTTCTCAGCACGACACGAATTGCAAGCATATGGGAAAATGCAGACGATTGTTTGTGTATCAGAGAATGCCAAACGACAATTTGATAAGGAATTTCCGTGCATAAAAGTCCCTAAAAAGGTTATTGTAAATCCAATCCTAAAGGATGCAATAGTAGCTTATCGTGATACGGATGTGGTTAAGGGGTCATTTATATTGAGTGGAGTCGGAAGATTAAGCACAGAAAAAGCTTTTGACCGAGCTGTTCGTTTGGCAGTATATCTTAAGAAAAAAGGATATAAATTTCATATCAATATTATTGGTGATGGTCCATTTCGCGAGGAATTGAACACACTGATAAATAAAAACGATGTTGAAGATTGCGTTTCTTTATTGGGATTTATTAATCCTCCGTATCGGGAACTTTCGTGTAGTGATATCTTTTTGAATGTATCAAAGGTGGAGGCTTATCCTCTTGTAATATGTGAGGCCATGTGTTTAGGTATCCCCGTAATCGCCACGAGGACAGCAGGTTCTGTGGAATTGTTGGGGGACAAATATGGTTTGCTTGTAGAACAAAATGACGAATCAATTTTTGAGGGTGTTGAACGTTTTATGAATGATGAAAGGTTAAGGAATCATTATCATGAAAAAGCTTTGGAGCGTGCAGATAGTTTCGATGTTAAAACCATAATGACCGAAGTGTATTCTTTAATTGGATAGCTAATTATGAATTGAAGAAATAGATGAAATTGGTCACTATGTAGGTAAGTACATTCAGTGAAACTATTTATCGAAATTATATATACATGAAAAGACTATTGGTTTGCATTCCGGATTTTAGGCAAGGAGGTATTCCTCGCTGTTTACAATCTTTGTTGATGAATATTGATGTCACAAAGTATTCCGTGGATTTAATATGCCTTTCTCAAAAAGGGCCGTATAAAGGAGAAATGCCCAATTGCAGAGTGCTTAAAGAGGACTATATGGTGTCTCAACTGATGGTGCATACGAAGAAGATTAAAAACTGGTTTCTTTGTATTCCTACTTTGGGTCTGAAAGTGTTAAGGAGTATTGTGTTGAAGCTTTTCAAGAAGGACATTTTATTTATGCGGTTGCGGCAACTTGGAAAAAGTGCGGGGGAGTATGATGCGGCAATAGCCTATGCTGAGGGGTTTCCTACCAAAGTGATAGAAACAGTAAAAACAAAGAAAAAACTTGTGTGGATACATAATGACTATGCTTTTAAAGATGGTAGTGAAGGTGGTAATATCACTGATTTTGATAAGTTCGATTTAATCTGTTGTGTTTCTAAAGCTACACAACAGTCATTTCAAAATGCCTATCCGCAGTTTAGAAATAGAACATGTTATTTACACAACATTGTTAATTATCAATATATCCTTCAAAATTCAAATGTTGAAATACATGATTCGAATTTTAAAACAGATTTATTTACCATTATCTCTGTTGGAAGAGTATGTGCTGTAAAAGCATTTGAAATTATTCCTCAAATAGCGGCATCATTAAGAAAAAGAGGGGTAGATTTTCGCTGGTATATACTCGGAGGAGGCCCCGAAAATGAAGTGAATGTTGTAAAGGGACAAATCATTAAAGAACAAGTTGCCGATAAAGTCATTTTGTTAGGAGAAAAGGATAATCCATATCCGTATATTAAGAAGTCGGATTTGTTTGTTTTGACTTCTGTGCATGAAAGTTATCCGACAGTTATAAATGAAGCTCGCGTTTTAAACATACCGATAGTATCTAACAGCATTCCATCCGCTTATGAAATGCTTTCAGATGGTGGGGCTGTCATTGTTCCTATTGATAAAATGGCAGAAAACATCGCAGAATTGATAAGGAATAGAAAATTGTACGAAAATCTTAAATCTCATGTTTTCGTAAATAAGAACGATGAAATCATGAATGGTTTCTATAAATTGCTGAATTAGTCATGTTGGAAAAGCGCCGTTGGTTTACAGATTATAATGTGGCTGTGTTTACGCTCGTATTCATGAGCGTACAGTTCTTGTTTATAGAAGGATGGGCTGTCAGTATGCCGAAAGTTGTGTTTATGGCAAGTACCCCGTTCCTATTGATGATGATGTCTCCGTATGTGTCCAAAGCGACAATATTCGGTTTGCTGTTTTTTAGCGTAACTGTTGCTATGAGCGTGATACAGTTCGGAACTCCGCGTATGTCCACATTCTATTATACTGCTTTGTTCTTGTTGATGTTTAATCTGTATTATAATCTGGTATATCTAAACAATGTTTTTACCATTGATGGCTTTTTACGGATTGTTAAATTTGTAATCATGGCATACGCAATATGCCTTGTGGGGCAGCAAGTCTTTTTTATAGTCGGGTTGAGATATATGCCGTTTGTCAATTTGATGGGAATGCCATACTATGAATTGTTCAGATTAAACACGTTGGCGATTGAGCCTTCACATGCTGCGAGAATCTTGACTGTCTATTTCTATGCCTTTCTAAAGTTATTAGAGTATAAGAATGGGGGTGCACCTTCTCTATCTTTATTGTGGGGAGAGCATCGGAGGCTCGTTTTGGCATTTTTATATACCATGTTGGCTATAGGTAGCGGAACGGCCTTTGTCGGCCTAGGCATTTTGGCTCTTTATTTTTTGAGAAGGCAGTATGTGGCTTATGTGGTGATTTTCGGTTTTGCTTTCTACATGTTAGTCCCAGTGATTGATTACGAGCCACTAAACAGATCAATGGCTGTTTTCAATGCTGCGATGAGCGGTGATGCTGATTTGGTAAGAAAGACGGACCATAGTGCATCAACCCGGGTTAATATCATTTTGGATACGATAAAATATCTTGATTTGAGCGATGCAGATACATGGCTTGGGAAAGGAATAGATGCAACGTTCACTTCAGACAAGGCTGTCGTAAGTGCTATTACGGACTATGGCTTGATTTCGTACATACTAAAATTGGTGTTCTTCTTTTCATGCTGTTTCACCGGGCTTTTCTCGTTGGAGGTTCTGATGTTTATATTGCTATTTAGTTTTAATGTAGGAAACATTGCTTATGGATGGGCTGCACTGATGGTGTTTTCTACGGTTAAATATTTCAAATCAACCCGTTAAATTATGGAAAATCAAATATTCCTTTCTATAGTAATACCGGTTTACAACGGCTCGGAGACGATTTCCCGTTGTTTGGATAGTATTTGGAGCCAAGGCTTGAATGAAAACAAATACGAAGTGATTTGCGTGAATGACTGCTCTACGGACAACACGATGGAGGTCATATCACGCATACAGAAGAATCACGCCAATCTGCGTTTGTTGTCGAATGAATATAATAAGCGTGCCGGAGGATGTAGAAATTACGGAGTAAGGGAAGCTAAGGGCGAATATATTTTATTCATTGATGCAGATGATTACTTTCATCCTGAATCATTAAAATGGGTATATGATTACCAAATAGCGAATCATTTGGATATTTTGGTATGTGATTTTGCCCGACACACTCTTGATAAACCCAATAACACCTTGGTGCATAATTTCAAGTCTCAGAAAGTGATGACCGGAAGAGATTTCTTAGTTGTAAACTCTCTTCCTTATGCGCCATGGAAATATGTGTTCAAGAAGTGTTTGATGATAGGAAACAATGTGTTTTTTGAAGAATGTGTAAGTTGTGAAGATGTCGATTGGAGTCATAAGATAGCTTTCTATGCTCACACCATGCAATACCAACCAATGCTTCTTACGCATTATATTTTGAATGATACCAGTCAAACAAGCGTGGAATATAAAAGTCCTAACACGGTATTCCATAGGTTACAAGCCGGACATAGAGTGACCGCATTGCTTGCCTTATGTAATTCGGAAGCTGAAAGAAAACAAATTATGAGTGTAGCTAAGAGTACGTTGAAGAATGGACTTATCTTCCTTAACGCCTTGGTTATATCTCCGTCAAAAAAATACGATGCCATAAAAAAGAATTTGCCGATGAATATCAATATGGGAGGATTGATTGATTTTGCAAGAAACAATGCTTATCTGTATGCGTGTATTTCTACACTTATAGCCCCATTTTTCAGATTAGCTATATATCTAAAACGTAATTTTGTAGGAAGATAATGAATGATTTGACTCTTGCCATCTGCATGTATAATGCAGAATTGTACATAGAAGAGACTTTACAATGTATCATGGCGCAGACCATGCAAAATTTTCATCTGTTGATAGTAAATGATTGTAGTACGGACAATTGTAGAGTTGTAGTAGAAAATTTCTTTAGAAAGAATTCTCGTCAGTATGAAATGGTAGATTTTGAAATCAACAAGGGTCTTGCTGCCGGACGAAGATTTGTAGAGGAATACGCAACAACAAAATATTTGTTATTTGTAGATGCGGACGATCGCCCTTATCCTACTTATGTCGAAAAATTATATCAAAAGATTATTTCGGATTCTCAACTTATAGCTGTCGGATGTTATATGGAATATATAAACCTTGGAGGAAAGAAGACCAAGGGGGGGATCTTTATTGGAGAAACGACTAAGGAAGGTTTTTATGAAAAAGCTCGAAAAGAGAAATTGATTTTTATGGCTTCCACTTCAATTTACAATAGGACGATTGCCCTATCTGTTGGAGGACATTGCATAGAGGGCTTCCCTGAGGGGAAACCGCGTTATCAGGATTTGTGTGAAGACTTGGATTTGTGGACACGCATGAGCGACCTCTATGCACAAGGGAAAGCTATCATTGTAATTCCAAAGGTATTATATCAATATAGGAAAGGAGACGGTATCTCTACCAGTTCTTTAGGAATGATACTTCGGATGCGCCATATCAAGACGAATCTTAAGCGTCGGAGAAGGGGAGAAAGGGAGCTTTCTTTCATTGAGTTTCGTGAAACGATGAGCGAAGAGGAACTGAAGAAACTGGAGAAAGAGGCATTGGCGGCCAATTGTCTTCGCAACGCATATTATTATCTGAAGAAAGGCAAGCTGTTTTCGTTTACGAAAAACATATGTCTATCCATCTACAGCAATCCCGGGTATATAGTGGATAAGGTTAAGCACAATTTGTTAAGAATGAAATAATGGAAACATCTGATTTCTTGAAAAGAATATTTGACTTTCTGAACAAGGAAGTGGAATATGCCGTATTGCGTAACTTTGAGGGGTTACCTTTTCATAATGACAGCCGTGATATTGATATAGCCATAGAAAAGGCGGACTTTAAGAAAATACGTACACGACTGATATCCTTGATAGAAGAGTCCGGCTGGTACATCGTAACTTATCTGAACAGTGACCGGTTGGTAACGTGGGTATGTGGGATTGTGCGTGAGGACAACAGCGTTGATTTGGTGCAACTTGATTTCTTTTATCACACATCAGTCTTCGGCATCGTTCTGATAGAGAACAAGGAAATCTTGCGGAACAGGCAGTTCAACGGCATGGTTTACCATGCTGACAAGTCTTTTGAGTTCTTGGATAAATATATGTATGACCGTGCAGTAGGTGCGGATTATCCGGATAAATACATGCAGACACGTCTTGCCGTAGAAAACAGCCCATTGGTCCGGAGTAAGGTTCGGGATGTTTTTGGAACGGATTCGCCGGCGGTTTGTGACAACACGGGTAAGACGGTCTTGTTGAGGGCTGCCATGAAGTGGAACTTCAAACGATTTGGCTTGGGAACGATTGGCCACTATTTGCGGTTTGAGTACTATCATATCAAGAACTATATCTGCTCTAACACCGGTTTCAGTATCGGTTTTACGGGGCCTGACGGTTCCGGCAAGACAACTGTCATAGACTTGCTGATAGAGCGTTTAGGCGATGTCTTCCGCAAAGCCCACAAATATTATCATTTCCGTCCGGCATTGTTCGGCAATCTGGGTGAAGTCGCACATTCTGCCGGTTTGAAAAAGGAAGTGGACCGTAATTACAGCGATCCGCATAGAGGGGGAAAAACAGGCTTGTTGAGTTCGTTGGCACGGTTGTTCTACTATTCGATAGACTATATCATCGGTTACTGGGTAAAAGTGAAAAGCGTGACGCGCATTACCCGTCTGGTGATTTTCGACCGCTACTACACCGACATCATTTGTGACAGCCGCCGTTCGCGCATCTATCTGAACCCAAAGTTTCTGTATTGGTTTGGTAAATTGTTTATTCCTTCGCTTGATTACAATATCCTGCTGACGGCAAGCACGGATACCATCCTTAACCGCAAGCGCGAATTGGATGAGGCCGGTATCAAGGCAATCAACGACCGCATAGATTATCTGGAGAACAAGAAGGGGTATAAAAAGGTGCTGAATGAAAGCACTCCCGAAGAGGCTGTAAAGCAAATCTTGTCATATATCTTCGAGGCACAGCATAAGAAGAATTTGAAACGATTAAGGTAATATTCGGAACGAAAAATTCTTTCTTAATCGCCTATTCTGAACAATAACCTTAGTTTACTGTACAAAAAGAATTGATAAAATAATTAATATGGCAAAGAGAATTGAATATATAGATGCGATGCGTGGCTTGGCAATGTTGTTGGTTGTTATTGGGCATGTGTTTGTTTTCTCGTTTAAAAATGAAGGGAATATTTTCTTCCAAGTATTAAGTGCGGAGATAGAGGTTCCACTCTTCTTTATGGTGAGCGGATTCCTGATGAGAGTGCCTGAACAGGGGTATGTATCGTTCTTTAAGAAGAAAGCGTTCCAGCTATGTGTCCCTGCGGTATTGTTCATGTCTGTTTATTTATGGAACTCTAATTCTGATTTTCATGCGGCTTGGTTTAATTCTTTTAAATATGGGTATTGGTTTACTTTCTCGTTGTTCGAGTTCATTGTGCTTTATGTTATGATAAGGATTCTTATAAAGGCAATGAGGCTGAGTCTTAATGTTGAACATTTGTTACTTCTGACCTTTGCAATCATGGTTTTATATGTCTCGGTGTGGTGTATGCGCATGGAGAATAGTTATCCTATCATCCCGTTGCTTGGGCTGGTACAATTCAAGTCCTTTGTTTATTTTGTGCTGGGTGTTATTCTTGCAGAACGTAATATATTGATAAACAGTGGTGTAAAATCGGGGGGGGGTGATTTTATCGCTTTGCATTCTGCTTCATTTTTATACCTATAAGGATGGTGGCATAAATTATATCGGTTCAAGTACGTTGTGGTTTGCATTGACTACGGTTAGTGGATTGATGGTGTTACTTATGGGATTCCAGCAGTATACTTCATGGAGTACTTCTTGGGTAGGAAGAAAATTGCAGATGATAGGACAATACACGCTTGACATCTATTTTATACACTATTTCTTCTTGCCACGCAACTTAAGTATGGTTGGGGAGTGGTTCGGGATTCATCCAAACCCTTTGATAGAATATGTTCTTGCAATATTGATAGCTATATTGTTGATTGTAGCTTCATTACTAACGGGACGTGTAATACGTTTTAGCCCTACATTAGCCCATTGGTTGTTGGCAGAGAAAAAGAAATAATAGGTATCATTTGAAGTGTTTTGAAATCCTCGTTTGCGTAAAAACTTAATTTCTCAACTTCGAAAGAAGAGTATTGGTGTGAGTTGGCATTGGGTGGAGTGTATTGCAAATATGAGAATAGAGTTAACTATTAATTATTTTGCTACAAAATGGACAAACTAAAGATATTCGTTTCTGCCTATGCCTGCGAACCAGGTTTGGGCAGTGAGATAGGCGTAGGTTGGCACTGGGTGCTGGAAATGTCGAAGTACTTCGATTTGTGGGTGCTGACACGTGAGAGTAACCGTCATACCATAGAACCGTGGATTGCGGAGCATCCGGAGTATGCCGGAATCCATTTCCTTTATTATGATTGGCCTAAGTGGGCGCGGTTCTGGAAAAAAGGTCTGCGTGGAGTGCGTACCTACTATAATCTGTGGCAGATGTGTGTCAATGGCATCGTGAAACGTACCATGCAAGAAAACGACATCCGGATTTTTCATCATCTGACTTATGGTAATGTATTGTGGAAAGTAAGCAGCTACGGACAAAAGCAGTTTTTCGTCTGGGGACCGGTAGGAGGACTGGAGAGTATTCCCGCTGAATATTCGCGGCACTACGATAGGAAGTCACAACTGATTGAAAAAGTCCGTAGAACCGTGACCTCAATGGCTGTATGGAACAGAGGTTTCAGAAAGCGTTGCAAACAAGCCAATTTGATTCTTTGCAAGACGGAAATAACCCGTGACTTGATTCCACAAAGACAAGCGGATAAAGCTGTACTGTTTACGGATGTGGCGGCTGATATTTCTTATGTATCCGGTTGGGATAAGAAGATGAAACAGAATGTGACAGAGTTCATCACAGTAGGGCATTTGGATGCGTGGCGCGGATTCGACCTTATTATAGAGGCATTGCCGAAAGTGATTTCCAAAAATTCAAAGATTCATTTGACCATTGTAGGCAGCGGACCGGACAAGGTGCGTCTGGAACGATTGGTGAAAAAGTATGCTTTAGAAGCTTTTGTGACATTGGCCGGCAAGGTATCCATGAATATCTATAAGGACTTGATGAAAAATGCGGATGTGGTGGTAAATGCCGCCTTAAAAGAAGGAGCGGTAACGGTGTCGTTCGACAGCATGGCAATGGGAAAACCGTTGATTTGTTTAGATACGACCGGCTATACCCGTTATTTTACCAACGACTATGCGATACTGATTCCTCGGAAAGGAAGATCGGAAGTCATTCAGCGTTTAGAAGAAGCGATGTTAAGAATGACACAACCGGAAGAAAGAAACAAACTTGGAAGAAAAGCGCAGGAGGTTTCTGAAAAGTTTTCATGGGAGAATCATGGGAAGGAAATCAGGGATGCGATAATGAAAGCATATACTTCTTATTTGACAAAATAAATGCAAATAAATTCTATATTGGCTTGTTTGCTGAAAAAAGGAGCGGGCGAATGTTTTTATCGCTTCTCCAACGCCGATGGCAAGACATGGATAATGCCTGCACGGAATATGCGGGTAGCCATGAACCTCTATCAGCCCAGCGGACGAAACGGGAAGCTGGTGAAAGCATTGTTCCCTTGGCTACATGGAGTACCATTTGTGCGGAAGGTGATTCGTGCGGAAAGGTTGTGTTGCAAGCTCAGTGATAAACTGGAACAGTTGCTTTGCAGGCTATTCCATGAAGAAGAAATTGAATTCTCAATATTCGGAGGTACGCCTTGCGTACATCAAAAGGTAACAATACAATTAAGTAAGGGATGCCGTATTTTAGGATATTGCAAAGCAACAAGCAGTAATGAAGTAGCGGCATTGTTTCGGAACGAGGCAGACTTGTTGGAACGTCTGAAAAGGCAAGGAATGGATGGGGTGCCTCAGGCTCTTTACTGTGGTGAACTGACGGAAGGCATATCCCTTTTCGTACAGAGTACGACAAAAACACAACAATCGAAAGTGCCGCATGAATGGGACAGTTTGCACGAACATTTTCTGAATGAGTTACAAAGGAGGACTTTACGGGAAATAGAGTTTGAAAAGAGTGATTATTACAGGACGTTACAGAACTTACTCACACACTTGGATTGGCTCCCGCAATTTATGAACCGGGTTGCCGTAGAGAAAGCGATAAATAGCGTTATCAACTGCTATAAAGGAAAATTGGTGGACTTTTCTGCCTATCATGCAGATTTTACCCCGTGGAATATGTTTGTGGAAAATGGAAGGCTATTCGTTTTTGATTGGGAATATGCAAGCATGACTTACCCTCCGATGCTTGACCACTATCATTTTTTTACGCAAACAGCTATTTTTGAAAAGCATTGGCAAGGGAAAGAGATAATTGAATTTCTTCAATCACCTGATGCTAATTGGATAAATAGAGAAAGCTACATCCTCTATCTGTTAGACATCATTTCCCGATTTACGGTGCGTGAAAAAGGAACGGTCAATGGAGACATCGCCCGCTCGATGAAGGTTTGGAATGATTTATTGGTATTTTTATCAAAATAAATGAAACACATTATCTGTTTCCACCTGTTCAATGACTACAGTGGTAGTCCGAAGGTGTTGAAAATGGTGCTGGAGGGAATGCTCCGAAAAGGATACCGGATAGACTTGGTATCTTCCAAGGGAGGAGTATTAGACGAACTGTTACACTACCCAAACTTGCGGAAGCATAGTTACCCTTATCGTTTCTCATCTAATGGGGCGGTCACGATGCTACGTTATTGTCTGGTGCAGTTCTATACCTTCTTTTTGTCCTTTCGCTGGCTGTTTCGCAAAGATACGGTGTTTTATATCAACACGCTGCTACCCGCAGGCCCTGCATTGGCAGGAAGATTGATGGGAAAGCGGGTGGTATATCATTACCATGAGAACGCTTTTGTGAAAGGAGGCTTTTATAAACTGCTGGCAGGCGTCATGCAGAAGTTAGCACACGAGATTATCTGCGTATCGGCTTATCAGGCTTCTTTTCTTCACCGAAAAGTAGGAGTTACAATGATTCCAAACGCATTGCCACTGGAATTTACAGGCAGACTAATACCGAATAAAGAGACGGCTTTCGAGCGAAAGCGAATACTGATGTTAGGTTCGTTGAAACTTTACAAAAGTCCATTAGAGTTTATCAGTCTGGCACAACAATTACCGCAGTTTGCCTTTGAACTGATAGTGAACGACACGCAGGAGAACATCGACCTGTTTATTACAGAACACAAGGTAAATATCAGCAAGAATCTGACTATCTATCCCCGGCAAAGCGATGTGGCACCATTCTATAACCGGGCTTCGTTGGTGCTGAATCTTTCCAACAAAAAACTATTTATCGAAACATTCGGATTGACTGCTTTGGAAGCCATGAGTGCCGGACTCCCCGTGATAGTGCCTACCGAAGGAGGCATTGCGGAGATGGTAGAAGATGGGGTGAACGGTTATAAGATAGATGTACAAGATTTGAATAGCATTGCAGAATGTATCGACCAAATGCTATCGAACCAAGAACTTTATACAAAATTATCCGATAACGCATTGCGTTATGCAGAAAAATACAATGCCGATGCGATGATAGACGGCATCCTTTCTCATTTTTAATAACACACTGATTTTTTGTATGAAACAAGTTGCTATTGTGGGCATCCAAGGGGTGCCTGCAAAGTATGGCGGCTTCGAGACATTGGTGGAGAACATGATTGGTGAAAACTGTTCTCCCGAGGTCTGCTATACCATTTTTTGCAGCGGCAAAGACTATACCGCTCACATGGATACGTATAAGGGAGCAAGGCTGAAATATGTGCCACTGTTCCATGCCAACGGGGCACAGAGTACGCCTTACGACATACTCTCGATGCTGAAATGCCTGCGAGGATATGACACGGTATTGATATTGGGCGTATCAGGTTGCATCTTTCTCCCTATATTCCGATTGCTGTATCGCAAACGGCTGATTGTAAACATTGACGGACTGGAGCACCGGCGGGCCAAGTGGGGAAAGTTCGCCAAATGGTTTCTGCGTACCAGCGAAGCGATGGCAGTGAGATTTGCAGATGTGGTTGTTGCTGACAATAAGGGCATTCAGGATTATGTTACGGAGACTTACGGTAAGCCATCTGAGCTGATAGCCTATGGGGGTGACCATACGCAAAGAGAGGTGTCGGAGGAGCGGCAACAGGAGATATTGAACAAATATGGAGTAAAGTCAAATGATTATGCCATCAGCGTATGTAGAATCGAGCCGGAGAACAACAGCCACATTCTTTGTGAAGCCTTTGCCAAAAGTGGAAGGGACTTGGTCTTTGTCGGGAACTGGGAGCGCAGCGAGTACAGCCGTAATCTGAAGAAGGAGTATGGTTCGTATAGCAATATCCGTATGGTGGATTCCGTTTACGACTTGGACGAATTATATGCCTTGCGCAATCAATGCGAATGTTATATCCACGGTCATAGCGCCGGAGGAACAAATCCGTCACTTGTGGAAGCCATGTCGTTTGGCAAGCCGATAATCGCATTTGATGTGGTCTATAACCGGGAGACGACGGAAAACAAGGCTTACTATTTTAAAAATAGCAACCAGTTGGTGGAACTGGTGTCGCAAAAAGAAAAGGACGGAGCGTCCATGAAGGAGATTGCCAAATGGCGATATACTTGGAAGCATATAGCAAAACAGTATGAGGCTTTATATGGGATTTAGGTTGAAGGCAAGAGTGTCTTTCACCGTTTTGTTGTTGATGGTTTTGGCAAAAGTCGTCGCCCAAGAAGCGGTGAAACCCAACGTGGAAATTTTTGCAGGAGCAGAACTTCATTATAGAGATTTCTTTTACACAAAGATGTATGAAGTGCTGGTGAATGTGACGCCCGGAGTGAAGTGGCATTTCGGTGACCGATGACTTGGCCGATGAGAACCAGCTTGTGATTTCGATGGAAAAGAAAAACGAAACGAAGAGCAGTGACAACAGCAAGTATCTGCGTCGCGAGTTCTCTTACTCCAAGTTCCAGCAGACACTGGTTTTGCCCGATGATGTCGAGAAAGAACATATTAACGCTTCCGTCAACGATGGCGTGCTGACGATTGATTTGCCCAAGAAGACTCAGGAGGAGAAAGCGAAAGAGTGCAAAGTAATAGAAATCAAATAAGTTTCTCAGGAGGATGGACAAGGAACGGGTCGTAGCGGATCAGTTCCTTGTTTTTTTATATAACTACCTCACCCATTACTCGGTATGCTTATGAAAGAAGATAAAAGGAACGGGCTATTGTCGGAAGATGTGGTTGTCATGGACTTTTCCGGAGCCTACGACATGGAAAATCTCCCCCGTGACGGCCGATTCAAATGGATAGACTGCCGCCATACTGCTATTGCGACAATGAAGGGAAAGAAGCCTTAACGGGAATCATTGCCCGTTGTCCCGTAGGCGGCATCCATTTCATTGATTCGGGCAACTACCATTATGTGACGAAGTTCTGGACGGACAGAATCCGTGAGCCATTTGCCTTGGTGGTGTTCGACCATCACCCGGATATGCAACCTCCGCTCTTTGAGCATATCCTTTCGTGCGGCAGTTGGGTGAAAGATGTCCTGGAAAGCAATCCGAATTGCCGTAAGGTAGTCATAGCCGGCGCATCCGATGAGCTTATCCGTTCCGTACCTCACGGATATGAAGGGAGGGTACACTTCTACAGTGACAATGACCTTGACCACGAAGAAAGTTGGAAAAGATTTTCCCAAGAGCTTCTTTCCGAACCGGTATATATATCGATTGACAAGGATGTCCTTTCTCCCGAGTATGCTGTCACCAACTGGGATCAAGGCTCCATGAGTTTGAAAGAGCTTGAAAAGCTGCTTTATATCATCCTGCTGCACCATCCTGTTTTAGGTATGGATATTTGTGGCGAGTTCATACCCGATTCCGATATGGCGGAAGACAGGAGGGAGGCTGCCATTGATGAGAACGTAAACAAATCTCTTCTGCATTTGGTAAAAACCATAAACAGAGACGTTCCCGAAAGATAACATCAATATGTAGGGAGCGAAAAATATCCCAATAAGAACAGATGCACCGGATAGAAAGCATAAAATCCATACTTGGCCGTACTTCCTTGTATGAATCCCCTCGTTCCATCATATAGCGATAACACGATTGCCGCCATTATAGCCCCGACTATGCCGTAGTATATCATCAATGGAAGCATAAACAGCAACAAGAGTGGCCGATGCTCTCGCATCATGTAGCATATCACTATCAGCGAGATTCCCCTCCATTCATAGTCTGTCCCCAAGCATGTAGCGAATATGGCAATCAAAGCTATCATGCAGAAGCAAACAAATTTCCTCTGATGGTACTTCTCAAAGATAGCCAGTGCTCCCACACCTAAAGCCAGCGTGAACATCACATTATGCGTCCCATCCGCTCCATTCAATAAAAGCCACGGCACTTCACTGGCAACCGCAAAACCGAGCAGTGTCAGAAAGTAGCGCAACCTGTTCCGGGTATGCGAAAATCCCTCCGCTATCAGGAAAGCGAACACCGGGAAGGCGATACGCCCGAAGCTGCGCATCGCCTCATACAAGGTTGTTTCGTGTTCCAACAGGTAGTAAGCCGAATGGTCAGTCAGCATCGAAACAAGAGCAATGACTTTCAATGCGCTGCCGCTTAATCCGAGAAATGAATGCCCTGCTTTATTCGCAGAATCCAGCATGTTCATCATCTTGCGTTTCTAAGATATTCCAAGCAATTCCTTCACCATATCCTCCACCTCCTGGTTGACCCTTTTGAAGTTGCGGTTCAGCATGATTTCCTTCTCCCGGTCATTCTTGAACTCATAGATTTTGGGCAGGGCTACATAGTGCTCTTCCTCCTTCTTAATCTTCTTCATGTCGAAGTGGGTCTTGCAGAAATACTTCGTGGTCTTGAACTCCTCCGACTGCTTGATGTCGAAGCGGTCCAGCATCTTGTCATCGGTAGCGGTAAAATCACGTGCCGCCTGACCCGCCAGCCACCCCGTAGCCATATCCGCTATCTTGGCAGCCGGAACAAGGTAATCCATCTTCTCGGAGATTGTGGTAGATACCTTTTGGTCGTTGATGGAAATGGAGCGTGAGGTCTGTTTCGCCTTGCCGAACACGTCATTCTGTGCCCACTCCAAGGTCTCCTTGTTACGTGCCGCTCCCATGAAGATGTTACCGCAAGTAGTTATAATCTTCTGCATGCCCACCTTGCCATAGTCCGCTTCCAACTGGGGAAGTTCCTGAAAGCCCAACGTCACGGCGACCTTGTTGCTTCGTGCCGTACCAATCAGCCGGTCTATTTTGTGGAAGTACAAGGTAGGAAACTCGTCCACGATGATGCTTACCGGGATATTCCCCTTGGAGTTCACTCTTGTAATCAACCGGTTCAACACCAAAGCGTTCAGCGAACCGATGACCTGTTCCTTCTCCGGGTCATTGGCGATGACCAGATAACTCGGATGGTCTTTGTCGGAAATCTTCAGGTCGAAGTCGTCCCCGGTGAACACCCAATAGGCTTCAGGGGAAACCAGCCGTGCCGCATTGACACGAAGCGTACCCACCATGCCTTCCAACTGGTCATTCGCCTTGTTTTCAAAAGCACTCTTGAACGGAGCCATCAGTGAGGCAATCTTATCATCCTGCATCAGGATGTTGAACACCTGGTCGTAAGACCTGCCTAAGAAGGAAAGCACATGGGGCATATCGGAATACTCCCCGGTAACAGTGTCCGGCTCTACCTCGTTGCCCATCTCGTCCTCATACCAGCAGCGTTCAATCCGTATCTTCTTCCCGGTTCTGTCCGTATAGCAAAAGCCGTTCAGGTCCACAAACATCCTGTCCTCGTCCGTAGACACATCATTCCCGTTCTCATCCACGAAGTCCAGTACTACATTCCCCTTCTCGTCTATGGCATTGAAGTCATCCCAGTTCCGAATGACAATCTCCAATTTCTTTCCCTCCAGTGATATGTAGCGTTTCAGCTTCTTCCCGTTCCTGAACCCGACCGGGTGGAAATTGACAAAGAAGTAGATGATTGCCGCAAGAAAGTTCTCCGCCGAATTGGTGAAGAACGCTTCCGAGCCGCCTTTCTTTTCGCCACCTCCTTTATTCAAGGATGCCAGCAAGGTAGCGGCAGTTTCCGATGCCGCCGCCAAATCCGGGATATACTTCCGTTGGATAGGATTGATACGGTCTGAATACTCCACATCCGTAAAGTTGATAGTACGGAAGCTACAGTTTTGTGGTAACCTACCGGCCTTACGATTCTTGCAAAACTGATAGAATAGCGTCTTGGCAAGCGTCGGGTACTTGAAATCGTACACCATCATGGCAAAACCCTTTGCCGCGTGCTGCCGGATGAAAGGGTCAATGATACCGAAAGACTTACCTGAACCCGGTGTACCGAGTACGATAGTGCCACGGAACGGGTTGATGATGTTGATCCAACCCTTGTGCATCTTTCGCTTCCAATAGTATATCATCGGTATGTTCACCGAATAGTCATTATTGGCAAGCACTTCCGACTGTTGGAAGGACTCGTTCTTGAAATTGAAACGGTCATCGCCCACCTTGTAATTGTAATACTTGGCGATGCCGTCCAATCCCTGATGCACCAACATGGTGCCCACCACCGAACAGACAGCATACAGGATCCTGTTCGCCGGGAATCCCATCCAGCTCATACCGAAGTCCATTCCGTGGAAGAGGAAGCACAAGTCAACAAGGGTCAGTCCTGCCAATACAGGATAGATAACCATCGTCTTCACATTGAACTTCAATGCCTTCTTCGCCTTTGTCCCGATACAGACGATACAGATGCAGACCAGCTCCGCCACCTTGCAGCCGGAAACGGAATTGAACACCTTGAACCGTCCAAGCAGGTCAAGGACAAACTGCGTTACCCGGTTATCCGCCGTAATCGGCAAATTCATCACGATTTCCAATATGAGGAAAATGTAAATGCAACTACGGAAATAGTTATACATCTGCTGCTGTTCCCTTGTCTCTTCAAATGCCATACGCTACTTTTTTCGTTTAAACTTCGTTTGAATACTGTTTGAATGTCCTTAGAATGGAATCTTTACACCTATCAGCAACCCGTTTCGGAAGGTGTCACCATGAATGAAGTTCACGTTGTTCTTCTGGATAAAGGCGAACTCCCAGCCGTTCTGAAACACATAGTTGTATTCAAATCCTGCCTCCATTCCAAGAAAGAACTTTCGTTGTACAGCCCCGAATTGTGGGCCGAAACGGAAATGTAGCATCCCGTTCTTGTAGCGGACAAGGCGGTGCTTGTACAACACACCAACGTCCCAATAATAACCTTTCCAAAAACGGTCACTCACCGGTGTCTGCCAGTGGTCGCCAACCTCTCCGAATACTTCCACGGCGCTTCCGTAAGAAAGCGGATGCTCGTAACCCAGCGTGGCGTTTAACGTGGAGGGAAACAGAAAGCCGGCGTTCAGCGTCAGCTTACTGTCCTGTGCGGATGCGTCTATCGAAGCAAACGCACACAATAGGATAAACAAAAACTTTTTCATGGCTTCGGAATATAATTGATGTAATAATGAGGATAATAGGATGTCCCTTTCAAGATGTCCGAATCAAAGCCGTCCGCATGGAGGATGTCCTCGTATTCGATGACCAACGTGATTAACCGTCCGCTGATTTGGTTCTCGGAGATTTCAAGTCGGAGCACCTTCTCGTCCGGAAAGGTCAGCTTGGGCAGTACCAGCACATTGCGGTAATGCTTCTTGAACTTCTTGGCAAGGTTGAGCGAATAGACCGGTGTCAGCTCAATGGTCTGTGAATTGGTCGCCTTGGCTTCCTTCTTGTCGGTCAACTTGACGCGCAACTCTTCGATGTCGTAGGCAATCTTCGTCTTGTTCTCCAGCGAGTAGTCTATAAAGAAATAGTCCCCGATGGAATAGATGTTGTTAAGCACGGCTTTCATGCCGTGCATCCTTGACACCACCTGGTTGTACTTGCGGTTGCTGCCATAGACCGCCCAGGCGTACCGTGCCATTTCCGACATAGGCATGGAGACTTCGGGGTTGATGTAGGATTCCGCATGTTGGTAGGAGACATGGTAAATGGAAGCGGCATACCGTGGCGATTCAGTATATACGATGTCATACTGGGCGATGTGGCGTTCCCCAATCAACGTCACCGTACCCAACAGTTCATCCTCATTATAGCCGTCTGAATGGATGGAATCGCTCTCCATAAAGGGCTTGATACGGACTATGTTGTCAGCACACTGGTTGCCGATAATCTTCGTGGTGGAAATATCCACTAACTTGATATTCTCCGACATGACGATGTGGGTGGTCACTTCATGATTGACCCGTATCTTCTCGTTAGCAGAAACATTCACTGCCAAGCAGAAGATAAAAAGGATGATTGAAAGAATCTTTGTTTTCATTTTCAAGATCGTTTTATTGTTGATTTTCTGTTTTTACCTTGCTTCATCCGAATTTATCAGATAGACAATGGTGTTATACTTGATTTTCGCCTTGTTCTTCCGGATGTTGGAAGAGAGTACCGACGTAGCGGAGTTGTACATATTCTGCAAGGCTTGCAGGGCGACCGCCTCCCCGGAAATCCCCGACCCGTAGCCGTCCGATTCAAAGCTGATGTTCTGTTGCACCGTGCTGGCACTCGCGTCTTTCATAAAGTCACGGAATGCGGATTCCGGCACATAGAACCCCTCCATGCCGTCATTGTCGAACACGGACAGGTTGACCTTGATGAATTTGCCACCGACCAAAATGCTGGTGATGGCCGCACGTACCCGCTGCTGCCCGAACCCCGTCACCGTCCCGTACAGATAGGTGTTCTTTTTGAGTTTTGTCCCGCTCACTGTCACATCATCAAGCAGCTTGAAGCGTAGCCGGGTACCTTCCTTCGCCTTGGTGGTCTGGTCTATCATCGCGCGGATAAGCGTGGCATCCGCCGTACTGTTTTCCGCTTCCACCGTGTGGAACTTGTCCGCATTGGTATCGGATGACTTGATGACCAGGTTCGGGCGGTTACGTTCCTTTTCTTCTTCCCGTCCCCGAGCGATAGAATCCGCACGTTGTCGGCGTGCCGCCTCTTCCGCATCCTCCCGACCGATACCCAATCCACTTTCGATGGCTTTCTGCCGTTCATAACTGCGCCGCTGTATCTCTTCCAGGTCACGGGCAAAATCATCCTGAGAAGAATAGCCGTTACCGTTATTTGCCGGATTGTCACCATATGCGTAAGCATTGATGTGTTTACGTGATTCGGCAAGCGAGCGTTCCAGCTCTTCCATTTCCCGCTGTTGCCGGATGCGTTCCGCCTCGGCCGCGTCAAGACGGTTCAGTTCCTCCTCCGAATAGCCGTGCTCCAATTCTTCGTTTTCCATCTTCTCCTCGCCAAGGGAGCCGACGGCGGTAAAGGCATCCTCGTCACCGAAGCGCCGGGACATTTCATACATCTTGTCACCGGCTTCTTCCGCCCGGGCTTCCGGCAGTTCCATATTGATGCGGTCGGTGGCGACTTCCTGTTTTTCATCCTCGCCAGCCCCGAAGGTCTGCATCACAAAATATATCAAGGCGCAAAGCGGTATGAAGATAACCAGCGGAAAGATATACTTGGGCTGTTTGAAATTTACTTTAATCATGGTTCTTTTCCTCGTTGTTATTCAATAATTTGACAATTCTTTCCAGTTGCCCGTACCGTTTGATAATACGGATGGAATCCCCGTGTGTCTTACGGGGAACGGCTATCAGCGAATCCAGCTCCTCCCGGATAGACAGTCCGTCCGTGACCAGTTCCATCAACGCAGTGCGGTGCCTTTCCTTGTTCGCCTGAATGGTATGGAATCCGTTGAATACCGGTCCCATTCCGGCAATGATACTTACCTCCGGTTCATGTGCTCCCATATTTTTGCTATCTATGGCAATGATGCCAATCAATAACATAATCAATGCACCTGTCACATAGACAAAAGTTCGTCTCGGATGCTTGGCAGCCCATGCGTTTGCCAACCTGATTCGTGCGGCCAACCGCCACCGGATGCCGATTGCCGCCATCTTGGGACGTAGCCAGTCCGCAAACGCCTGATGGGTCTGCCGGCGGCTGTCCTGCAATTTCCTCTTGATTGATTTCATATTTCTTGCACGTTAATAGTCCAAATCCTTGTTCTCTATGGTTCTCCAGCCTGTGATCATCAACCCGTGGGGATTGTTGCGTGTCCTTGGCACGTTCTCAATAAAGCCGGTCGTGACCATTGAGCGTTTCATGTCCCGTGTACGCCGCTTGATAAGCTGCGTGCCGTAATAGGTGAACTTACGTTCATGTTCGTCAAAATGGATGGAGTCGCATAGGATGGTACAGACCGCTGACGAGGATATGATGTCGGAATAGAAACCGTTCTCGTCCAACGCCTGTTTCTGTTTGAGTGCCGTCCCGTCCGCCATGTACATCGCCTTGCCGACCGTCCACTTGATATAGTCGTTATCTGGCGGCAAGTTGAAGAAATACTGATGAAAGAGCTGGATATGCGCTTTCGCCTCCATCGTGAAATTGGCTTCCAGTTGGGCACGCTGTGCCAAAAACGGGATGTCACCGTCAAGGATGTATATCTGTTCCCGTTCCTTGGTCACCAGTGCCACGCAACACCATACGGTGAACCCGCAGATGAGCACTGAGCCGCTTATCGCCGCAATGACCGTCATCATGGCGAGTCTTGTTTTCTGTTCTAATGATTGTATCAGCATATCTGTTATGTTTTTAAGTTTATGATGGCATCATTGCTTTGGCTCCACCCGTCACCGTGTTTCCGGCTACCGCCCCGGCTGTCGCCGTAATGCCTACGGCAGTCGCACCTGCTGCGGAACCCGCTCCCGAACTTACTCCACCCGGTATCAGCCAGGATGCCACTTCGGGAACAAAACGGATAATATAGGCACCCACCAACATTCCCATGGCATACATGCAGTTGGAACCGATGCCCTGCAGACCGAGTGCGCCGATCTGTGACCAGGAATTGAGTGAACCGTGCAACAGGTGGTCGTAGGCAATCATGTCCTGCTGCAAGTTATAGAGCAAAATGAAGTCAATGTAATAGAGGCACATATAGGTCACGAATCCCCACAACGAAAGGGACAGGAACTTCGACATCCACTGGCTCCATGCCGAACTCCAAGGAGGGGCGAGCGACAGGGCGAACATGATCGGGCAGAATATCAGCATGATGGCCATGAAGATACGCTGTGCCACAAGGATGCCGTAATAGGACATCTGGAATATCAGTTCCCCGACAAAGCGGATGACATCGTTTATCCACTCGCTGACCTTGGTCTCGGTGGCGACCGCCGCGCGTTGGGCGTAGTTGTTGATGGTAGTGCCCAAGTTCTCCACGTTGTAGATAAGCTTGTCCCACCAGTTGGCATCCTCGCCGATGGCAGCGACCTGCTTCGCCGTGGAAATGGAATCCTGCACCGCCCGCAGACGGTCCAGATACTCGCTCTGTTTCTGCGCCACTTTCAACTCGAAGGCGGCAACCTCCCTGTTCTTGGCGTTTGCCATCGCTTTGGTGGCGGTTTCCAGTTCCTTACCCGGCACTTGCAGGGCGGAACAAATCCATGAAGAGAAGGAGATGCACATGGAGATACCGACAATACGCAGCAGTTTCATGACATCCATGCCGCGCCGTCCGAGCATCATCATCCAACACTCGTAGGAACCGACACAAAGGGCGAGGCAAAGTCCGATGACACGTGCCATGGAAACCGCGTCACCCAGCACCGCCACATTCGGGAATGTTTCCATGGCGACAAGCAGTTTGTCAAGGCTGTCGTCGATGGCGGGCAGACCGATAGTCAGGGGAATAAAAAGCATATTCATGTTATTGAAAATTAAAAGATTGTCAATAATGTGTAGCCGCCATAGCGCACAGATGGGCGGTTCGGTTGACCAGTTCCGCCATTTTCACCTTGGCATCCTCGTAAGCCTGCCTGCGTTTGGCATTCTCCAGTTCGTAGCCGACACCTGTCTTGTGGATATAGGCGATGTCGGAACAGAGCAGTTCGTTCTGACGTTCCAGTTCGTCCACCTGGTATTTGAGCTTGCCGCCGCTTTTCTGCATACAGTATAGCAGCCCGTCCGTGATGCAGTCCTGCATCCGGTTGAACTCGTCCTTGTAGGAGGCGTAGGTCAAATCCACCGAACGGTCGGCTTCCCGTAGCAGTTCCTCCTTATACAGTTCCTCGACATACTTGCGTTCACTCTCGACCTTATCCACCTTCTGCCGTTGGGTCTCTTCCGAAAGGACACGCACCGGCATGATGCGCTTGATATTGGATTTCGGTTCCTTGAACCTGACCCGCCAGCCGGATTTGAGTCCTGCCCATTTCCAATACATTTCAGCACCGGAGTATCTCCTGTGCAGGAAGTAGTAGTACCAATCCGGAGCAAAGTCCCAAGGACCATTTTCCATCGACTTCCACTGTTTCTCTTTTTGCTTGTCATGCCTTACCCGTTGGGCGTTTCCAACAAAAGGGAAACAGCACAGCAGGACAAAGAGTCCAATCATTATCCTTCTACATTTCATATCCTTTGTTCCATTTATTGATTACCTTTTCCGCTATCGCGTCTTTGACTTCGGAGTTCAATATCTCCCAGATATAGTCAGGCTTCCAGCCGCAATCCGTCACCAAGAAACAATAGAGGTTCGCATTGTCTATGATGTGCCGGGCACGGTCGATGGAAGCTTTGAGTGAAAACACCAAATTCAGTTTCTCGTCCATGGAGGCTTTCATCAGGTTGATGCCGGATGCCGCCACTGCCGCATAGAGGTTGTAACAATGTTTCACCTCTCTTGATATGGCGACATTCGCATCCGCATAATACCATGCCACGAAGGGTTTACCTGATACGTGCTTGAACGTATTGATTGCAAAGTCCTTGTACTCCTTCACTAACATATAGAGCGAATTGGCGGTAGAGGAAATGGCTCCTGCCAATACCAGATAGGAATGGGCATTATTGAGTCTTGTGTCAAGAGTGGTACGCACATCGTTAAACTTGTTCGCTCCCTTGGTAATGACCGACTGCTCCCCGAGACTTGCGGCTACACGCTGTAACGCCTTGTCTTCATCCTTCTTGATTGCCTTATGCAAGGCTATCAAGGCTTCTATGGTCGGAAGGTCTTTCGGTATGTCAATGGCGGAAGTCCTGACGGGCAGCAGGATTGCAAGTGACAATGTCAAAGACAATATTTTCAAATTCAGATTTCTCATACCTTAATATATTAGCCTTTCAATCCGTTCCAATCACGTACCAGTCCATCCACTTGGTTCTTCATCGTTACCACGTTTGCCCAGCCTTCCGGGTCTATGGCAAAGAAGAGGTCGTTCAAGGTGGCATATTGCGCCATCATCATCATGCCCTCCACCTTGTAGCGGATGTTCATCAAGTCCGTATAGATGCAGTTGGCAACTGTCAGCCTTTCGTAACGGTCAAGCATGTTGTGGCCGTCACCCTGTTTCGGGGCAGTTCCCTGTCCTTTAAGCGGATTGTCTATCTTGGCGTTGTTCACGATGTTTACAAAATCGCCCACCAGTTGTTGGGTCTCCACCACAAGGTTGCCCAGTTCGTTCAGACATAACAGTTTGTTGCTGAACTTGGCTCTGTTCACCGTCTGGACCAGTTCAGGCACATTCCTGATAATGTCGTAGGCGCAACGGCCTATCTCGACATAGTACTTGCTCTCCGTCCCGAAACCTTTCACGTTTTCCAATGTCAGCTTGTAGAGTTCCTTGATGGTCGCCATGCTCACGGTATATAGTTCCAGTTTTTTCTTCTTGGAAGCGATGGAGTCCAAACGGTGGTTGTGCTGTCCCTCAATCGCTTTTTGGGTGGCGAGGTTGGTGGTGACGGCTTTCAGGCAATACGGGTCTGTCACGACTTGCCAGATTGCATATGATTGATTAGTGGCGACCATTACCATAAATACCACCAGCATGAATTTGATTCTTACCTTTTCCATAACGACATGACTTTTTGTTGTTGGTTGACTTTCCGGGCAAATTCGAGATACTTCAATCCGCCATCCTCTTTTCTGTCGGCTTCGATACGGGTAATCGCCTCCTGCATTGTGCCGTATTGCCGGAGATAGATTTTCAGGGCTTCCTTCTCGGTGCGTTCCGTGGTGTACGCCCAGTAACATTCCGGGGCTTCCTCCACGCCATACACATCCGAGTGCGTGCCCCGGCATATCCAGACCTCCTTGAAATAGCTGCGTCCTTCATGGTTGTTCAGGGCGTTGATGGTGAAAATCTGCTGACGTTGCACCTGCGTCAGTCCCAAGATGGCGGCGATTTCCTCGTACCTGTCCTTGAACTTGGTCTGGTCAAGCAGTATCTTTACATCGGAATTGTTGATGATGGCCTCTTTCACGATGGGCGAATCTATCACGTCATTCAATTCCTGGGTGACCACTCCGGCTATGCCGTGAAACTTTCTCACCGTCTTGTATAAATACTTGATGTACTCCGCCATGGTGGGCGAAGCGATGGCTTTCCACGCCTCTTCGATTATCAGCGCCTTGCGCCCCTTCTTAATGCGCATCTTCTGCAGGAACACGTCCATGATAATCAGCACCACAATGGGGAAAAGCACGGGGTCATCCTTAATTTTGTCAATTTCAAAGACGATGAACCGCTCATCGAAGAGGTTGGCATCCCAATCGGGATTGAGTGTCATTTCCAGCTCACCGCCCCGGTAGAACTGTTTCAGGATGGCGGCGAAGTCGCGGATGGGGAAACTGATTTTCTCCAGCGACGTGATTTGGGGGATGCGCTGCAAGGCGAACTCATAATAGGAATTAAAGGAGAGTTCACTCACTTTGAGCTTCCGCTTCTGAACTTCCAGATGGTCTATCTGCCGGTCTATCTTGGCCAGCATGGAGTTCTCGTATAGTTCCAGCTTGAACTTCTCCATAATCCGCAAGGAACGTTCCCTTTCGGAGGGGGAGGCAGCCGCATCATGGGCGAGCGTGTTCAAGGAACGGCACTGGCGCAGGAGTTTATGGCGGCGGGCTTCCGAGGGCAGCATCAGCGCACGGCTTTCCGGTTTTTCGGACTTTTCCGGCGGTTCTTGTTCGTTTATCAACCTGTCGATGTCCTCCATTTCGTGGTCATACTTCTCATGGTCGCACTCCATCCGGGCGGCTACCAACAGTTTTTGCCGTAACCCTTCCCGTTCCTTGTCGGTAAAGTTCTCAAAGGGATGGAAGTAGGCTTCGTAGTATTCCACGATGGTCTGGTTGATAAGCATATCCTCGATTTTGGAAGGTATGCTGTTCCCTTTGAAAATCAGGAACACTAACGATTTCAAGAAATTCTTCTTCTCCCCGAAGTTCTGGGCATACTCTTCTTCAGTCACCTTAAAAGGGTTCATGGAAATGGGCTTCTCCTTGGAATAGGATATGTAAGTACCTTTATAATAGCCACAGATACCTTCATAGGAATCTCCAGTATCAACCATGACCACATCGGTGTCCTGTTCCAAAAGCTGCCTCACGACCGTATTCATGTGGAATTGATTTTCAATGACTTTTATTGCTGAAAATCAATTAGATAATAAAATAACGGTACAACTATTCCTTAAGGGAAAAGAGGGCGTGAAAAAGTTGCTTTGAGGGAGTGAAAGGATTAGAAAAGGCTTGTGTTTTTGATGAAAGATTTAACCAAATCTTAACAGTTGATAGTGTTTTTTGTCTATTGAGAATGCCTGTTCGGGATGAGAACAAAACCCAAACAATCTTTGAAAGGAAAAGAAATGCTCCATAATCTTGTGATTGTGCCACAAGATTATGGAGCAAGTATGTAGATACTAAATGAAGCGAGATTATTCTATAACCAATGATTCGGGAAAGAGCATAGACGAGTCATTACATATACAAGCAACTGCTATGACCTCCAATATATCAGTAATTTTCCCCTCTTTATGAAAGCCTCCTGTATGTATAGTAGCCCATTTCCCATTTGCTAATATATACCAGTCCACACCATCAGGACATGGTTCTTTATCTTTGAAAGGTTTTGCATTGTCAACCGTATTTTGCAAAAAGCGTTTAATACGCTCTAAATCGGTACAACTGTCAAGTCTTAATATATATTCCGTATATTCGGGCGGTTGCGGTTTCTCACCATTATCAATAGCCTTATTGTATTCCAAAAGCCAATGAAGAAGAGGCTCGGAATATTCTCGCAGGATAATACTATCTCCTTGTGTCGAAAAACTTACCCCCATATTGTAATCCTCCAATCCAATAGTCATAAAAGCATAATTAGGTGTACTATCCAATAGAAAATGTTGATACATCTTAAAGAAAGGAGTATCTACATTATTAAATGGCTTAGCCTTTTGTTGAGCGAAGCAGACAAAAGAGATTAGTATGAGGGAAAGCAACGCGAGTTTCTTCATAATCGGAAAGAGTTTGATAATTGCAAAGATAGTGAAAATCGGTGAGATTCGGGCGATTATCATAGGAAAACTTTGCAGCCACTAACATAAAAAATTAAATATGGCGTATCTCTCGATTCAATCCGAAGACAAGCATTTATGAGGTCTCAACACCTAAAATAGTTGTCAAGGAAGCTCTTGCCGCTTCCGCTTGGCCCGATACAAAAAAAATTGGCGTTGTCGGTCATCTTGACTTTACCTTCCTTACCCGTGATGTCAATACATACCGGCAATCCTTGTCGGTCGGTGTAATAGGTTGTCAGGGGTGTCTCTTCCGAACCTTTCAGGTGTTCCTTGAAGAAAAGACACAGGGCGGCATCGGAGAGCGTAAGGAAAAGGTCATAATCGGGATTGAAGGCGTAGGCATTGCCGGGAAAGCTGTCCGTGAACAATTCCAGTTGGTTGTAGGCTGTCTTTGACGGCATGATGCCGCACTCGTAGAGCTTGGTCTCTATGTAGGACGTCACCGGTGTCACCTTGTCCGCCGGGCAGCTTACCAGTATGTTGAAGTTGCTGTTTACCAAAAGGGTGCTGTCAACCGCCAGCCGGTTCAGCACTTCCTCGATGTCCGCCTTGGCAATCTTGTTGCTCGGGTCGGGCATGGAGGCGTGACGCTTGGCTTTGGCCTGCAACTTGCGTAACAGCTTGCGCTGGCCGGGTATTTGTATCACCTGGTTATAGACCACGCAGTCGGCAAACGGTATGCTTGTCAGGAAGGAGAACAGGTCGGTGGCGATGGGGTAGCCGTTGATGTTCGTCCGCGTGTAGGGTTTTACCACGGACGGAAGGCTGATCTCGTCAATGTCAACCAAAGGGAAGGAACGGATGACACGGTTGCCTGTTTTCAGGTATTCGTCTGATGCCTTGAAGTTGGTCATGGAGAAAGGGCCGTGACGGAATTGGAACGCCATGAAGCGGTGGCAATACTCCTCGACCTCTCCCTTGGTGAGTTTGCGGTGGCGGATGTTCCGTTCGGTAAGAATGTCGTCCACCTTGGATATTTTGGAATGGAACTCCATCCATTTCTTGGGGTCGTACTGCACGAACTGGCTATGCTGCACTTCTTGTGTGACAACGAGGCAGGTGCGTATCTCCGTAAATTCCCTTCCTTCAAAATAGTTGAAATAGCTCCGGGTCAGGAACTCCGCACCGTCCGGCACTTCATGGTGGTAGGCCTGTTTGCAGAAGATGTCCTGCTTTTGCAGGGCATAGCCCTCGCCAAGAGTCTGCGCCACGTTGGAAAGCACATCTTGAAAGTGCAGGTACCGCTCCGCATCCGTACAAAGTTGCTGCACGGGGTTGGTCATTTCAAAGATGACGGAAGGCTCGCCTTTCGCTGAAAAGAGGACGACATTACCGTCCGTCTCTTCCAGCCCCGCATACAGCCCGTCAAACGCTTTCTTCTTGATATGTGCCATTTTGTTATTGTTAGTTGTTCTTGTAATCAGGATTTCTTACGCAAGCTCTTATAAACAAAGATACCCTTGTTCCTCCGCTTGTTGTGGAGCCCGCCACGCTGCTTGATGTAGATGGTGACCAGTCCGGCCATAACCATCACCAGCATGGCGATGAACCCGGCAAGTTTCCCCAATGCGATGGAAAACACGATAAAGCCGACGAACGACACGCCGATGGCTACCGCCGCCAGTGTCAAAAAACGTCCCCGTATGCCCATGAATTCCAACGGCTTTTGGAGCCCCTTGAAAACAGGATAACCTTCCGGATTCATCTCTCTTGCTTATTGGGTGACACAATGATTATTTGAAGAATAACGGCAACGCTTCGGAGAGGGCAATGAACGCGACACAACCTCCGATGGTCAGCATGATGGTCTTTTTTACATCCTGGTCGCCGTTTTGCATCTTGAAATAAACATTGAAAGCGCCGACCAGAACGATGACGGCCGCGATGGCTTTCATGAGGTTGGAAACGGGTGTCTCATACGAGCTGATTTCCTGCGTGGCCTTGGTAAAGCCTGCCGCCCCCTTACTGCTTGCCATCGCGTCTGCCACGGCGAATGTGAATGTGCCAACGGCTACCGCCACTTTGCAGCTTACCGATGAAACGGTTTCCTTAATGCGGCTTACCGCACATCGGATAAATGATTTGATACTTCTCATCTGATAAAATGTTTTTTAGTTTTACACAATTACATCACCAAAGGAACAGGTGTCGCCAAAGAAATAGGAGGGCTTTGCGCCTTATACATCATGTAGGATATCAGGCTACTTCGCGTTTTCACAATTGAATATCACCACACCAAGGTCGCTCGTACCTGTTTCCGCCATACGGTTGATTTCCTCTATGAGGTTGTCCACCAGAATACCGTCAGTCATGATGGCTTCACGGTAGCCGGGATAATGGTACGGCTTTTCGGGAGGTTCTTCCTTGTTTATCAAATCATCACTTGAATCCTCATTCTTATTTTCCGTTTGTTGCTTTGATGGTTCGTCACGTTCAATCCTGACGGGCTTGAAACTTCGCGCTTCATCCGATATGTCTATCTCTTCTTCGGAATGGTTCTCCTGTTCGGCAGCCTGTGCCATCTTCGCCTTTTGGATGTCAAGCACTATTAGGACCGCATAGTAAAACAGGAATACGATGAAAAGCAGGAATACAATCTGTCCGTATTGCATGATGTCTTTATATAATGGTTGATACTGTCATTACGTTCGTTGAAAGGGGAAGGAATTTGAGCCCCAGTTTGATGCCGCGCATCTCTTGCCTTTCACTACGCTTGAATCCTTCCGCATAATAGAGGGTGTTGCGTTCACCGCCTACGGTATAGCCTTTTCGTTTCAGTTGTGAGCGAAGCCTGACCCTTGCCCGGTTGGAGACCACCTTTATCCGAGTGACAGGCTCCAGTCTGAATATGACCCGGCGGCGTTCACAGTGTATCATGTCACTACGGACACGGGAAGTGATGTCGTGCCGTTCCGTCTGGGTACGGCTGAGTCCCAATTGTCCGGCAATGCGGCTGACGCTCGTCTTGCTTATCCCCAGTTCTTTTGCCATTTCGGAAAAGGAACAGGTATGGAAATGGCTGCTGATATGTGCGGCGCGTTTCATCCGGAGGGACTTGGCGAATTTGACGATACCCAGTTCCTTCGCCTTGCTCTTGACTGCCGTCTCACTCATGCCCAGTATTTGGGCGGTGTAGAATGTTGTCTCCACCGGGTAGAGTTCGCGCAGGACAGCTACCATATGGTCATTCCATTTAGTCTTTCCCATCGTACTATTCCTCCTTGAAGTTCGTGAACAATGATTTCTTCTCCCGGCGGTATTTGGCGAGTTTGGCAAGGTAAGTCGTGAAGAACGCCCTGACGATGGCGTTCACAAGGTCGGAACGGCTGCGGTTACAGATGTCGCAATCGTCCAGGGAATCCGCAAGGTCACGGTCTAACTTGCAGACAAGGCGGCCGCTCTTGTCCGTTGCCGGTTCCTCCACATCCAAGAAGGAAAGGAAGTCTTGCCAACACTTGTCGCTGCAGGTCTCATGAAGCGGTTCTTCTGCCGGTGCCATAACCAAAGAAGGGGCTTCCTCTGTCGTTTGAGGAATTGAACCCAAGGCTACATCGGGGTCATTGATGCCTGCTATGAGGTCGTCTATTTCAGGAATGTCTTTCTTCATTGTTCAATGTTATTATTCATTTTGATTATCGGTTTCTTCTTTATGCCCTTGCCTCGGGTTCAAATTCTCCATTAGTTGAATGCCTGTCAGTACCGTCTTGCGTATCGGGATTTCCGTGTCGAAGATGGCGGCATAGATTTTACCGAATATGGGGGCAACGATGCTGCTTTGCATATCCAGTGCGGCCATCGTACTGAAACGCTCCATATCCGCACGTTTGGGCATTTTGGCGGTGACGTAGCCGTAGTTGGAAAAGGTCTCCCTCGTATTTTCCCATACCAGAAGTTCGGAACGTTTTCCGACCCTGCCATCACAAAGGTTGGGGATGATGAAGAGCCGGGCTTTCATTCGTCCGTCCACGGCTTTACGCAGCCGGTCTATGAACATGAGGAAACTGGCGGTGGAAGGGACTGTCACCAGATCATAATGGAACGGCACTACGATGATGTCCGAGTTGACGAACATCGGCACCAGCCCGCCCGCCTTCAGACTGCCCGGGGAATCCATCAGCACCACGTCTATGCTCGGATCGTTGTGGAGTTTTTCCATGAGGGAGGTCATGCCCTCCTTGTCGGTGGCTTCACAGGCGACCACTTCATAGAGTATATGCTGTTCGCCGTATTTCTTGATGTCCGCCTTGCGGCACTTGACGATGGAGTGCTGGAAGTCGCAATCGACCACGACGACACGGACACCCATCGTCACCAGGTAGTTGGCGAAGGTAACGCAGAGGGTGGTCTTGCCCACGCCTCCTTTCTGGTTGGCGAATGTCACTATGACCGGAGTTTGTATCATGCCGTTTCGTTTTTAATTTTCGGACAAAATTATTCGGGTGAAACCGGAGGAACGAAATGCGCAACACTTTTGCGTTTTGGGTTCGGAGAACCGGGGGATTCCGATGCAATGTTCCGGTTTATCCGGGTTCATAGTGCCCGGAAAGGTTACGGCAGGAAGTCCTATCTCTTCATGGAACGGCCGTCATCCACCTCGTCATAGCCGCCCTTCTGGCCGACTTCCCATTCCCGTTTTTCGCTACGGCTTCCGTCTTTGCTGTCACGTAACTTGATAAGGTGGGAGATATGGTTGCCAGTTGGCTGCGGCGGTCGCTTGACTTCACTCGGTCGCTGCGGTTTCAGGCGGTTCAAGTCAAATCCTTCCTCGGTCAGGTTGATAAGGATATGGCTGTGGAAGTTGATGGCGTAGGTGGCATCCGCTTCTTGACGGATAGTGAAACCTTCTTCCTTCAGGCTGCTTTTTACATGGGTGATGTTCCCGTCATCGAAGATTTCATGCAGGCGGGTAACGGCATCGGCATAGGAGGATTTCCTTTCCGGCTGGAGGGAAACCAGTTCCGGCATATTCACTTTGAAGATTTTGCAAAGGAGGTCTCTTTCCGCTTCGTTGGCTGGCTGGAACCGTTCCACCCATGCGATGCGGTTGTTCCGGTCAATCGCTTCCGCCATGTAAGGTTTCAGCGGTCGTACCTCCCCGTTAAAGTAGATGACACCTTTCTTTATATAGGCGTGTTGCTTCCGCAGTTTCTCGTGGATGTCCGCCTGGGTTATCTTGGGATTGAGGGTAAACAGCTTGTCGATGAAGTCCTCTATGCGGTCGAAGCGTTGCTCCGGGGTAGCGAAGTCCAGCAGTTCGTCAACGGCCAGTACCCTTGCCCCGTTGATGATGGTCTTGTTGGCATGGTCAACAATCATGTAGCCGTAGTGTGAATCCTTTCTGCCGAAGAAAACGATGTCGATGCCGAACTTCTCTTTCAGTTCCTTTTGCAGTTCTTTCTTGTTGGCACTTACATCCCGGTACTTTTTGAGGATGCTCCTCAGTTGGCGGCAACGTTCACGGCTGCGGTTACCCGGCTTATACAGGGCTTCAATCTCCGCAAGCGGAAGGCGTTGCTGTACCTTGCCACCGTGCTTGATGAAGACTGTGCTGTCCTTTTGGTAAATCTCGTAGCCCATGGAGAGCATGACGGACTTGAATTGGGCGAAAGAGGAGAAAGTGTACTCCTTGGCGGCATCCACGCCTTTCCGGGCTTTCTGCTTCCGGTCGTTGCCGAGAATACGGTCTATCACTTCCTGCGAACGCCTCCGCTCGTTGTCGTGTTCTATCTTCCTGCCGTCCGGGGCGATGCGCGAGGTGACGATATGGACGTGGGTGTTGTCGGTGTCGTAATGGGAATAGGCAAGCAGCGGTTGCCCTTCCTCCATGTAGCCCATTTCTTTGAGGTATTGGTGGGCGAACTCCAGCACTTCGCTCTCTGACATTTCGTGACCCTTGCAGGAGAAGGCGACATGGAACTGCGCTTTTTGAATCCGGTCGTTCCGGGAGGTGTATTCCATGAGGTAACTGACCAGTTCATCCGGGGTGGGCTTACCGAATGTCCCGAGTGTCCCGAAATTTTTTATCTCAAGCAGTCGTGCCGTGCCTTTCGCTATCTTGCGTTCATTGTAACCGACAGCGTGGAAGTTCGTGCTGCCGGGTAATATGGTTGCTATCATTTTGCAGTCATTTGAAAAAGTTATTCCTCTCTCTTGAATCTCTACGAACCGGAGTATCACGGTTCAAGTAACCGGAAGCCTAAAGTTTGGCGGCTTTTTTAGTTACGGCATACAGTTCCCGTTTTATCTCATTCAATGTTTTTTGTGCTTCCGTGATAACAGGTAACAGGACTTCCTGAAGGTAGGCTTGACTGAGTAACCCAGCTACCGATAGTTCGTTGGCTCTCTTGACCGACTGGTTCAGGTTGCCGCCAGCCCAAGACAGTTCGTTCTGGAACTTCCGGTAAAACGTACCGAGTTCATTGATGAGTTCGAGCCTCTGTTTGGCGTTGATGTCGGAATACTCAGCCACAGCGGAACGGATATAATGGCTCACGGAGCTATAAGACTTGGATTTCTCCCTTAACTGGTGCGCTTCCTCCGGGGTAAGCCGCAACTGGAAATGTTTGGTTCTTTGATTCATCGTACATTCATTACTTGGTTGTTTGGGTTTCCCGGACACCTTTTCGCAAGGCGAAACAGCGATAAAATCGCCCCGATGCGGAGCAGTCGGCAAGTCACCCTCGGCAGTACGAAACACCGTTTTGTAATGACAAGGGTACAACTTGCTTGACAAATCCTGCAACACAGGTCAAGGTCTCCCGGGTTCTTTATGACACCAAAATTACCGCTGAAACTCTGCCTGGAAAAAAATGCGCAACAGATTTTTTTGAAGGTGGTATTCTCTAACCAAGGTTACTTTTACCCGATAGCCAAGGATATAGGATAGTCTGTTTCCTATAGCGCGAAGTGTCTTGATGCGGTCAATCAAAATACCGTGGTTACTATAACCAAGAGGAATACCTATACTGATAATTCGGGAGCTTGAACAGAAGGTTGTCAATAACTCTGGTTCTATGGTATCATGTAACCAAGGTTAGTCGAAATCCGCATAACTGAGTAACATAATCCAAAGATAGCTTTACCACCAAACTAAGAAGTCTGTGTATCACGACATCTAAAGATGCAATTGCTTGATGCGTTTGTTTCCAAATTTTCGTAGATAGTTGATATGATAAACTCAATGTTCATCATTCAGCAATAACGTGGCAAGAAAACATCACTTACCAAAACAAAAGGGAAAAAAGAGTATTCCAACCTATGTATTCAGAGTAACTGATACTTTGGACGGAGAGGTACTTTAACATAAATATCAAGGTATAGGAAACCATGGTTCAACATAATCTAAGTGTTTGAAACCGAAAGTAAAAAGTCTCTTGAAAAGCTATAAAAAGCGATGCTATTTCTTTGCTATATAACTGATTTTCACTATATTTACATATAGAAATAACCTTTGGTTGGCTACATTATTTACGCTAAAAGTTGAAAATTATGTTGTTTGAATTATTATTCCTCATATACTTGCTACCGGTTATATTATTGGTGGGATTATTATTGAAAACAGCTCGTTGGGTTATCGTCAACGTGTTCCGGCTGGTTATTTGGATTATCAAGACCGCCTTTGTCCTGCTGTGGAAAGGATTTGTCTTGTTTACTGCTCTGATAGTAGGTAACATTGTCGCCAACCGCAATCAATCCGATAAGGGCAGGTACAATTAAAGCCGTACCAATCAAAAAATGACAGATACGGCTCATAGGGGAGTGTAGCTTGATTCTTCCCTTTGGTTAAGGGTTAGCTTCTACAATACATCGGCTAAAAACCTTTGCCTTTGCTCCTTTCATAAACGACTTCCTTTTGGGAATCGCAATTCAACAGACGGAACTGGACATTACAGCCTGTAGGAATATCCTTTGGCAGTTGCTTGACAAGTTCAGTAATGACTTCATCCACATTGCTGAAACCTATATCCGTTAGTTCGCTTACCACATCGCCTTTGAAATAGGCGCGTCCATAGATCATCATCTTTTGGGTGATACGGAACATCTTATCTGCAGGTGTCTCAAAATCACGTGCCTTACCTTGCTTGCTCTTCTTGCTGCTGAAGAAAATGAAGTCAATCACTTTGGCATTAAGTTTCCAGGCAGGAGTGAAATCTATCTTGACATAACCTCTTGTTATATTCAGTCCATGACTGTGGTTCATACCGAAAGCAACCTCATATAGGTTGGCATCACAGTCATTTGGGGCAATTGTAGCCCATGTATGACGGAATGTATAATAACAGTAGTAATCCTCCTTCTTCATTCCCATATCTATACAAATTTTGCGGATGCCAATATTCACATTAGCATTGAAACTGTCGGAATTACTGTACCGTTGATGGAAATTGAACAGATATTCATCCTTTTCATCTGAGAGGTACTTGTCAAATGTGGATTGGATGAATGGTTCAACTCGCATTTCAATGTAGGCTTCATCCTTACGACTATGCTTTGTTTTGGCTCTCTTGTAGCCAATGATACCATCTTTGTAATCCTCCTTTTTGAGTTCATACATATCAACCGTATTGATACCACCCAAGCAAAGAGATAGGAGTGCAACGTCTCTACCCAATTCTGGGAGAGAAGAAATCATCTTACTTTTGGGAAGAGGACGATTGAAAAACTCACGGCAAGCCTCCGCGCTAATGGCGCGTTGGATTGTGCTATCTGACTTTGGAATTTGTATCTTATTCCATGGGTTGAACTTAATGCGAATCATTCCGCGTTCTTCATCATTCAACTCCATGATGGCTTTTTTGTAAATCTGTCGAACGCAAGTAGGGTACATTTCTTTTGCACGATTCGTCTTAGACAACTGTTCTATCCATAAATTCAATACAGTAGAAGTAAGCTGGCTAAACATGAGTTGGTTTGAACCCACATAACGCTCCAAATGATTAACGGCAAGATGATAATTCTTCGCCGTCCGTTCATGTCCGTTCATTTCCATCTTACCAATGAAGGTTCGAGCATAATCGCTGAAACAGACATCAGCATCATTCTTTAGTAAATACTCGATAACCTCCTTTATATCCCAGTGGTCTGAACACACTCGATTCAATCTGTCGGTGTATTGCCGAATGAGCATAGCGCAATACTCATTGACAACCGGGTCTGTCAATTCACCATTTTTTGCGATGTGAGCTTCATCAACGATTTTGTTCGTCTTGATGTGACTTGACTTACGCTGATGCGTCACTCTGATGTAAACCGTGTAAAAGCCATCGCCTCTCGGTCTCTTTACCGTTGCTTTTAATGTCGTCATATTCTTCTTTATTTATAATGGGTAAATACTCTACAATAATCCGGGGTAAACAGGGTAAACATGGTGATTTCCGGGGTAAACATATGGAAAGCATTTCCGTTCATTTGGCTCATTTTATGCGGTCAAGTGTACGAACCGCCCAAGCGCAAATCAGGCTGTAATCACCTATAAAACGGTAGATTACAGCCTGATATAAAGATTTTCTATTTAGAGTATTATTCCTCTATTGCAGCCTGCGCCGCAGCCAAACGAGCAATAGGCACGCGGAATGGAGAACAAGATACATAGTTCAAACCTACACGGTGACAGAACTTCACAGAAGAAGGTTCACCACCATGCTCACCGCAAATACCACACTTAAGTTCCGGACGTACAGAGCGACCTTTTTCTACAGCCATTTCTACCAACTGTCCTACTCCATTCTGGTCTAATACTTGGAACGGATCGACTTTCAAAATCTTCTTTTCAAGATATACCGGCAGGAACGAAGCAATGTCATCGCGAGAATAGCCGAAAGTCATCTGTGTCAAGTCGTTAGTTCCGAATGAGAAGTATTCGGCACGTGATGCAATACGATTAGCAGTAAGAGCTGCACGCGGAATTTCAATCATAGTACCAACTTTAAACGGTATTTCTACACCTTCTTCCTTGAACAACTGAGCTGCTGTATCACGAATCACTTTTTCTTGTGCTTCAAACTCATATAAAATACCGGTTAACGGCACCATAATTTCAGGCTGAGGATTGAACCCTTCTTTCTTCAATTCAACCGCTGCACCCAAAATCGCACGTGTCTGCATTTCTGTAATTTCCGGATAAGTATTACCCAAACGGCATCCACGATGTCCTAACATCGGGTTATGTTCACATAAACTTTCTACACGCTGGCGGATATATTCTACAGTTACACCCATAGCCTGAGCCATTTCTTCCTGTCCTTTCAAATCATGAGGAACAAATTCATGCAAAGGAGGATCAAGCAAACGTACATTTACCGGATGACCGTCCATTGCTTTGAAAATTCCCTTAAAGTCAGCTTTCTGATACGGTAAGAGTTTAGCAAGAGCTTTCTTACGTCCTTCTATATCAGTAGCCAGAATCATTTCACGCATGGCTACAATCTTCTGATTATCGAAAAACATATGTTCGGTGCGGCACAATCCGATGCCCACTGCTCCAAAGCTACGTGCCACTTCAGCATCGTGAGGAGTATCTGCATTTGTACGTACCTGCAAACGAGTATATTTGTTGCAGAGATCCATCAATTTAGCAAAATCACCTGATAATTCGGCTGCCTTTGTAGGTACCTGTCCCTGATATACTTCTCCGGTACTTCCGTTCAATGAAATATAGTCACCTTCTTTCAGTACTACACCATCTATTTCTATAGTACGAGCCTTATAGTCTACATTAATAGCACCGGCACCCGATACACAACATTTACCCATACCACGAGCCACAACAGCTGCATGCGAAGTCATACCGCCACGTGCTGTCAAGATACCTTCTGCAGCACTCATACCAGCCAAATCTTCAGGTGAAGTTTCGATACGCACCAAGATTACACGACGGCCATCTGCACGCCATTCTGCAGCATCATCGGCAAAGAACACCACCTGTCCGCAAGCTGCTCCCGGAGATGCAGGAAGACCGCGGGTCAGAACCTTTGCCTGACGCAATGCAGCCTTGTCGAATACCGGATGAAGCAGTTCGTCCAATTTATTAGGTTCGCAACGCAAAACTGCAGTCTTTTCATCAATAATACCCTGCTGAAGCATTTCCATGGCAATACGTACCATAGCAGCTCCTGTACGCTTACCGTTACGAGTCTGCAAGAACCACAATTTACCTTCCTGAACAGTAAATTCCATATCCTGCATATCGTGATAATGATTCTCCAGTTTGGTTTGCAAAGCATCCAGTTCCTTATAGATTTCTGGCATTGCTTCTTCCATAGAAGGATATTTTGCCACACGTTCTTCTTCTGAAATACCCTGCAGTTCAGCCCAACGCTGAGAGCCTATCTTTGTAATCTGCTGCGGAGTACGAATACCTGCCACTACGTCTTCACCCTGTGCATTGATAAGGTATTCGCCATTGAACAAATCCTCACCAGTTGCCGCATCACGAGAGAAACATACACCTGTAGCCGATGTATCGCCCATATTTCCAAAGACCATCGCCTGCACATTGACAGCAGTACCCCATTCTGCCGGAATACCTTCCATCTTGCGGTAAAGAATCGCACGTTCGTTCATCCATGAATCGAACACGGCACAAATAGCTCCCCACAACTGTTCATAAGCACAACTTGGGAAATCTTTTCCGGTCTGTGCTTTTACAGCAGCCTTAAAGCGTACTACCAACTCTTTCAAGTCTGCAACATCCAACTCGTTGTCCAAGCGTACACCTTTATTTTTCTTTACATCTTCTATGACTGCTTCAAACGGGTCGATATCTTCTTTATTAGTCGGTTTCATACCCAATACTACATCACCGTACATCTGTACAAAACGACGGTATGAATCCCACGCAAAACGTTCGTTTCCGGTTTTTCTGGCCAAACCTTCCACTACATCATCATTCAAACCCAGATTCAGAATGGTATCCATCATTCCCGGCATAGAAGCACGGGCTCCGGAACGTACAGAAACAAGTAAAGGATTTTCTACATCACCAAATTTAGATTTCATCAGTTCTTCTACCCCGGCAATGGCCTTTTCCACATCAGCCTTAAGTAGAGCTACTACATCATCTTTTCCTTTTTCAAAATATTCATTACAAACATCGGTAGTAATTGTGAAACCCGGAGGAACGGGAACTCCAATCAAATTCATTTCAGCCAAATTGGCACCTTTTCCTCCCAGAAGATTTCTCATATCTGCTTTACCTTCAGCTTTTCCATTTCCAAAAGTATAGACTCTTTTTGTTTCCATTTTTTTATAGATTTAAGTTTAGTAGCCGCAAAACTATGGATATTTTATAAATAAGCAAATAAAAAGAATGTTTTTTACAACATGTTTTGCAATATCGAGTTTGCAAAATGAAGTTCTTTTGAAATAATAAAAGAATGTCGGAAATTATTCTTATTTTTGTCCCAAATTCGATTTATAAAAAAAGGACGTGGCAAGAAAGAAAAAAGAACTTCCTCTATTAGAGAAGATAACAATCACAGATGTAGCAGCAGAAGGTAAGGCCTTGGCCAAAGTAAATGATTTGGTGATATTCGTCCCCTACGTAGTACCGGGCGATGTAGTAGACTTACAGATTAAACGTAAGAAAAATCATTATGCCGAAACCGTAGCTGTAAAATTTCATGAAAAATCTCCAATGCGTACAGAGCCGTTCTGCCAGCACTATGGCGTATGTGGCGGTTGTAAGTGGCAATGTCTTTCGTACGAAGACCAGATCAGATACAAGCAGAAACAGGTATTCGACAATCTTACCCGTATCGGTAAAGTAGAATTGCCGGAATTTATGCCAATCTTGGGGTCAGAAAAAACAAAATTCTATCGTAACAAACTGGAGTTTACTTTTTCCAATAAACGTTGGCTGACAGAAGAAGAAGTAAAGCAGGATGTGAAATATGACCAGATGAATGCAGTAGGATTCCACATTCCGGGAGCATTCGACAAGGTATTGGCCATTGAAAAATGCTGGTTACAAGATGATATTTCCAACCAGATTCGCAATGCCATCCGCGATTATGCTTACGAACACAATTATGAATTCTTCAACCTGCGTACACAGGAAGGTATGCTGAGAAACATGATGGTGCGTACTTCATCGACTGGCGAACTGATGGTTTTGCTGCAGTGCAAAATTACTAAAGACGAAGAGCTGGAACAGATGAAAGCACTTCTGCAGTTTGTTGCAGATAAGTTTCCACAAATCACTTCCCTGCTTTACGTCATCAACAATAAATGTAACGACACCATCGGCGATCTGGAAGTAGAAGTATTCAAAGGAAATGACCACATCTTCGAAGAGATGGAAGGACTCCGCTTTAAGGTTGGACCAAAATCATTCTATCAAACCAATTCCGAACAAGCATACAACCTATATAAGGTTGCGCGTAATTTCGCCGGACTGACAGGAAACGAACTGGTATACGACCTTTATACAGGTACAGGAACTATCGCCAACTTCGTATCGCGTCAGGCCAAGAAAGTAATCGGTATAGAATATGTACCCGAAGCAATTGAGGATGCAAAGGTAAATTCACAAATAAATGGTATTGAAAACACTCTTTTCTATGCCGGCGACATGAAGGATATCTTGACTCAAGACTTCATCAGCGAACACGGTCGTCCGGATGTGATTATTACCGACCCACCCCGTGCCGGTATGCACAACGATGTAATTGATGTTATTCTGTTTGCCGAACCACGCCGTATCGTATACGTAAGCTGTAATCCGGCTACACAGGCTCGCGACCTACAGTTACTTGACAGCAAATACAAGGTAACAGCCGTACAACCGGTAGACATGTTCCCGCACACTCATCATGTAGAAAATGTAGTTTTGCTGGAAAAACGATAATTTTATATACCACCAATCCTTATGGCAAGAAATGACAGAAAACCAAGCGGACGTCCCCGTGCACGGGCTGCCGCTCAATATACAATATATAATGTAAACGAACCTGCCGAACTCATGGAGTTTCTGATGAAGAAAATGGCAGGTATCAGCCGTACACGCGTAAAAGCATTGCTGAGCAACCGTGTAGTACTGGTAGACAATAACATACAGACACAATACAACTATCCGCTGAAGCCGGGCATGAAGGTTCAGATCAGCAAGGAAAAGAACAAACATGAGTTCCGTCATCCTCTGCTGAAAATTCTGTACGAAGATGCATACCTCATTGTGGTAGAGAAGAAAGAAGGACTGCTTTCTGTGGCTACCGACAAACAGAAAGAACGTACCGCACAGCATATCCTGAACGAGTATGTAAAACGCCAGCACCGTAATAACCGCGTGTTTGTAGTGCACCGTCTGGACCGCGAAACTTCAGGTATCATGATGTATGCCAAAGACGAAAAGACCCAGCACACTCTACGCGACAACTGGCACGATATCGTGTGTGACCGCCGCTATGTGTCAATCGTTGTGGGAGACATGGAAAAAGATCAAGGCACCGTACAATCATGGCTTACCGACCGTAAACTGTATGTCAGCTCTTCTCCTGTAGATGATGGTGGTAAATTTTCTGTAACACATTACCGCACTATCAAACGAGCTAATGGCTTTTCTCTGATAGAGTTGCAACTTGAAACCGGACGGAAGAACCAGATTCGTGTACACATGCAGTCGCTTGGCCACCCGGTAGTAGGAGATATCCGCTACGGTTCCGAAGTAGATCCGTTGGGACGTTTGGCTCTTCATGCCTTCAAGCTTTGCTTTTATCATCCCGTTACAGGCGAATTGATGGAGTTTGAAACTCCCTATCCTACTCCATTCAAAACCTTAATGCTGAGAAAATAAGAACCTCTATTGCATATATAGAAGAATAGTGCCGGATACACGAGTTGACAAGTTGTATCCGGCACTGTCCGTATTGTATGATTGTATCTTGGCATCCAGTCATAACTACTATTATTTATATTTAGTCTATCTATCAAACCGTTAACACACGTCTTCATAGATAGAAATATTTTATAAACAAATAGATATAGTGTAAATGAAAATAAGAAAATCCTATATATTCGTATTAATGACTCTTGCTGTACAATCGGGAATGAGTCAGGAACTAAAACGAGATACTCTTGATACAAGAAAAGTATATAAAATCGGAGAAGTAGTAGTTACCGGTAGCCGAAATGAAACAAATGTCCGCCATCTGTCCCAAACCGTATCAGTAGTGAACCGCAGTAAAATAAATCAAGCTTTGCAGGCATCACTGCTTCCGGTTCTTACGGAACAAATTCCAGGCCTGTTTGTCACCTCACGCGGAATTATGGGATATGGAGTATCGGATGGTGCAGCCGGAGGTATTTCACTCCGCGGATTGAGTGGCAGTACAGCCCAGTTGATGGTAATGATTGACGGTCATCCCCAATATGCCGGTATTTTCGGCCATCCGATAGCCGATGCCTATCAGTCATTCCTTGCCGAACGCGTAGAAGTATTAAGAGGACCGGCTTCGGTTCTTTACGGATCAAATGCTATGGGCGGTGTAGTCAACATCGTTACCCGCAAGATGCAGGATGATGGAGTGAACACTAACTTTCGTGCTGGCTATGGTTCCTATAACACACTTGAAACGGAACTGACCAACTGTATTCGGAAAGGACGTTTATCCAGCGTCGTTTCAGCTTCCTATAACCGCACAGACGGACACCGCCCCGATATGGGCTTCGAACAATACGGCGGCTATGCAAAACTGGGATACGAAATGACCCAATATTGGAATCTACACGGAGATTTGAATGTTACCCATTTCAATGCCTCTTACCCCGGCCCGGTTGACTCACCGCTGCTGGATGGTGACCAACGCATTACACGAGGAATGACTTCTTTTGCCGTGAAAAACCATTATGAAAAGACTTCCGGAGCCGTCAGCTTTTTCTACAACTGGGGTAATCACTGGATTAACGACGGATATACCCCTTCTGCCGGTGAAGGTCCGCAGGATGACCGCTTCAACTCACGTGATAACATGATGGGCGTTTCCTTGTATCAGAGTACTCAATTTTTTAAGGGTAATCGTATCACATTAGGTTTCGACTGGTTTCGGTATGGAGGACATGCTTGGAGTGAATATGTGAGTGGAGAAAATAGAGGAACGACTTCTGAGCTGGTAGACAAACACGAAAATGAGCTGGCCGGATATATTGAGTTCCGTCAAGACATCAATCCGTGGCTTACATTTAATGCAGGATTGCGTGTCGATCATCACTCACGCATAGGAACAGAGTGGGTACCGCAAACAGATCTGGCGTTTCATCTCCCACACGCCATCGAACTGAAAGCCTCTGCTTCGAAAGGTTTCCGTTATCCAATCCTGCGCGAGATGTACATGTTTCCACCACAAAACCCGAATTTGCAACCGGAATCAATGTGGAACTACGAGTTTGCGTTCTCTCAACATCTGATGGAAGGACAGCTAACCTACGGGGTGAATCTGTTCTACATAGATGGAAAAAACCTTATTCAAACCCTTCCCAATCCTAATGGCAGCGGCATGCTGAACCAGAATTCAGGAAAAATCGAGAATACCGGAATAGAAATACAATCGGCATACCATATCAATCATAACTGGTCTGTGGACGGGAACTACAGCTTTCTACATATGAAAAAACCCATTATTGCCGCACCTCAACATAAACTGTATGCAGGGGCCAATTTCTCTCTCGGACGATGGAACGTCTCCACCGGAGTACAATACATTGAAGGACTCTATACTTCGGTTGGCGAGAAGGAAAGTAAGGAGGATTTCGTACTTTGGAATCTCCGTGCTTCATTCCGCATAGGAAAATGGATGGATATCTGGGCGCGTGGTGAGAACCTGCTGGCTCAGAAATATGAAATCAATGCCGGCTATCCTATGCCAAAAGCAACGGTTATGGCTGGATTTAATATAAAATTGCACACTCCAAAACGATAATGACTCCTACAAGAACAGCCGTATCGGTCTCTTATCTTTCTTAGTTCATCAATAAATAGAGACCAATATGGCTGTTGATTTTATATATCTAAGTTGTAACTAATATAAATAAAAAGATATTGATACCAGAGTTTCTTAACATAAAGATAAGAAACTTGCAGATTTATCAAAGACTTTTATAGATTAAAGTACTGAATACCAGCAGATGAAGATATTCTTAAGAGGAGATTATGTATTATTTTTCTACAACTACATTCGGATATTTCTTTTTCCATATATCTCTGCCGAGATCAGCAGAAAATACAGAGGTAATCAGGAATTTCCCCACTCTAGTATCCGGATCCTCCGGTTTCAACTGCTGTAGATAAGTACATTCTTTCCCGTAACTATCGACAGCATATACTATCTGCTGTCTGATAATCACCGCACCATTAGGATCCTGTTCCGCATAGTTGTTGTCGCAATAGTATATATAAGCAATATCTCCGGCTTCATCATATTCGACTCCCCAAGCTGTCATAGCATGATTTCCAGTTTTGGGACCGGCAACATCAAACACATTTAGACCGATAGCCCTCTTATTGAGGAGGGCATCTGTAACAAATGTATTGAACTGCTCTTTGTCTGGGTTGTGCGGGCACCTTGCCGTCAAGGCATTATTTTTCGTGAATACTTCCGGAAAGAACCCTTTAAAACCATTGATATCGCCACCAAGATAAGCCCCGGTAAAAAACCATTCAACTCCTTTAGGATCATCGTTGCCAAAATTCGGGAAATGATCTTTGAAGAACTGGAAAACTTCCGACCTGTTGACTGTGACATTATTGGGTTCCGGAAGAGAACCATCCCAACTGCCAACCCCATTAGGGTAAAGCGGCTTGAAATCATAGGACGGACGCTCAAAAGTACCTGAACCAGTCGTCACCGAAGAACCATAATCTCTATCGTATGCCGCAAGATATTCTTTATTCAAGCACATCCACCACGACACTACATTTGATGCAGATGCCGCCCAGCACATTTGGGAATCGTCTTCATAGTTTCCATGTGACTTGTTGCAGTCATACCAGCCACACCCTTCAGCCCATGTGAGATATTGCTCCTCATAGTAACGATTGTCATATCTCAACCACTGGCCTTCAGGCAAACCATACTTATTACCGAGTTTATATGTAGGAAGATTCTCCTTACCTGGAAAATCAGGCACATTCAATCCATATACCCACAATGTCTTTCCTGCAAGTTCAGGATTGCCCGGTTTCAGAGTAAGGTTTATCGAAATCTGCTTTCCAGACTCGAAAAATGTAAGATCATTATTTTCTTCTGTCTTTTCAGGAGCATTGAAATACGCTGTCTTACCCTCTGCAACGATCTGCAGAAGTCCGTCATCATCCCTGTAAGGGATCGCACTTTGAGGAATAATCACAGCTGCAAAATTTCCTTCTCCATCCTTAAATGGGGTAATCCATTTAAAATCGGTTCCACTCACTTCAACTTCACCGGTAAGTAGATTAAAATTACCCTGTGTCAGACTCCTGACTTTAACCTCTGGCGAAGTCATACTGCCAGAGATAGAAATCCTGATTCGGTGAAGAGCATGCGCGAAATTCATATCAGCTTCGTATACACCTGATCCGACGACTGTTTTTGAAAACAGCAAATCTGAATTATAAAAACCGTCTCCAGTCTGGTCTAATGCCATATCCAGCTGATAAGTCTTTGGATTCTGTTGTTCTCCGGTTGCCGGATAATGAGCAGACAAAGATATTGACCCCTCACCAAAATCATTACGCTTCAGACGTGGAAGCCACTGTCCTCCCGAATATGTAAGTTCACGATAAGAAAGACCTTTATCTCCTTGAAGGTAAAGCCCAATTTTATCGCCCTCTGTAAAACTTCCGGAACCGTCATTTGCAAGGTCAGCCCTTGTCTCCTTTTTGGAAAAAATGATATCCAAATATCCATCATCCTTGTCCTGGTAATTATCCTGAAATTCGGAAGAACAAGAAAAGAAAGATAAAATGCTGATAAAGATACTAACAATACTTCGGTAAATTTTTACCGAAAAATTAAAAGTTAAACAATAAAACCGGCAAAAGTCGGTTCGGAAACACTAAAGAGGTCATTGAAATGTTGTCAAAAACGAATGGTTAAGC
>ENA-OVFO01000076-OVFO01000076.1-human-gut-metagenome-genome-assembly--contig:-NODE-76-length-59517-cov-8.380731_pt1 | contig 59517 bp, 48 predicted proteins | sample MGYA00237761_ERZ505401 | MGnify/ENA primary metagenome ERZ505401 (study PRJEB26158, sample SAMN06016330) | human gut metagenome | biome: human gut; feature: ankylosing spondylitis patient; material...
GAGCGGGCGCTATGCTCCTTGTTTTTCGCCAACATCGCCTCGCTTCATCCGCCACCGGCGGCGCTTCGGTGATGTTGCCCGCTCCTCAAAGAAAACTATCAAACACTGCGGCGCGGCTATTGAAGGTTTGATTATAATTGTTAGTCGAGTCGCCCGCTTTTGCTTTGCTATAATTCAAGTGTTCCGCAAATTCCAATTTGCAAATGACATTTTTGAAACTATATTAAACAAATTCGCGAGCATTGCTTTTTTGCTGTTATTCTTTAATTGTATTGAACTTATATTGACGCAAGAGTATAATTAATATATATTTTCAATTAACATCAATCCTAAAAAAGGAAGGTGCGGAAAATGAAAGAAGTGAAATCCCCAAAGAAGCCTCTGATATTCTACTACGGCATTGCGCTGCTCGTCATTGTGCTGTTCAATGTGATAGTGTCTCCCCTGCTCGTCAAGGCACGAGTGACGGAAGTTGACTACGGCACATTCATGAGCATGATTGAGCAGAAAAAAATCGGCAATGTCGAGGTCGATGACGATCAGATAATCTTCACCGACAAGGACGACGCGAAGAAAATCTACAAGACCGGCGCGATGAACGACCCGACGCTGACTCAGCGGCTCTACGACTCCGGTGCGAAGTTCTCAAAGGATATCGAAACGACGACCTCGCCGTTGCTGAGCTTCCTGCTGACTTTTGTGCTCCCGCTGATAATCTTCATCGGACTCGGCCAGTATATGGGCAAGAAGCTGATGGAACAGGCGGGCGGCAAAAACTCCATGGCGTTCGGCTTCGGCAAGAGCAACGCAAAGGTCTATGTCCCGTCGACCCAGGGCATACATTTCAGCGACGTTGCAGGTGAGGACGAGGCGAAAGAGAGCCTTTCGGAGATAGTCGACTATCTTCACAATCCAAAGAAATATTCCGACGTCGGCGCGTCGATGCCCAAGGGCGTTCTGCTCGTCGGCCCTCCCGGAACAGGTAAAACAATGCTCGCGAAGGCTGTTGCGGGCGAAGCGAATGTGCCGTTTTTCTCGATGTCCGGCTCGGAGTTTGTTGAGATGTTCGTCGGCATGGGCGCTTCAAAGGTCAGGGATCTTTTCAGCCAGGCAAAAGAGAAAGCTCCCTGCATAGTGTTCATCGATGAGATAGACGCCATCGGCAAGAAGCGCGACGGTCAGTTCAGCTCCAACGACGAGCGCGAGCAGACGCTCAACCAGCTGCTCACAGAGATGGACGGTTTCCAGGAAAATATCGGCGTTATCATATTAGCGGCGACGAACCGCCCTGAGACGCTCGATCCCGCGCTCACCCGCCCCGGCCGTTTCGACAGGCGCGTACCCGTTGAGCTGCCCGACCTTGCGGGACGCGAGGCAATACTGAAAGTCCACGCAAAGAAGATAAAGACGGCAGACGACGTCAACTTCCACACGATAGCACGAATGGCATCCGGCGCATCGGGCGCGGAGCTTGCGAATATTATAAATGAGGCGGCGCTGCGCGCGGTCAGGAACAGCCGAACCGTCGTCAACGAATCCGACCTCGAAGAGAGCATCGAGACGGTCATCGCGGGATATCAGAAGAAGAACGCGGTGCTCTCTGACAGCGAAAAGAAAGTTGTCGCTTATCACGAGATAGGTCACGCGCTCGTTGCGGCGATGCAGTCGCACTCGGCGCCCGTGCAGAAGATAACGATAATCCCCCGCACCTCCGGCGCGCTCGGCTACACGATGCAGGTCGACCAGGGCGACAAATACCTGCTGACAAAGCAGGAGCTTGAAAACAAGATTGCGACATTTACGGGCGGACGCGCCGCTGAAGAGCTCGTTTTCGGCGAGATAACGACAGGCGCATCGAACGACATCGAGCAGGCGACAAAGCTCGCCCGCGCGATGATAACCCGCTACGGCATGAGCGAAGATTTTGACATGGTGGCTCTCGAGACGGTTTCGAACCAGTATCTCGGCGGCGACGCTTCGCTCGCCTGCTCTGCGGACACGCAGAATGAAATAGACCGCAAGGTCGTTGAACTCGTAAAGCGCCAGCATGAGAAGGCTTCGAAAATCCTCGCGGACAACCGCGGAAAGCTCGACGAGCTGGCAAAATATCTCTATGAAAAAGAGACCATAACCGGCGAAGAATTCATGTCCATTCTCAACAAAGGAGGCGAAAAGGAATGAAAAGGCGTTCCGGCTTCGGATGGATGGAGCTCATAATCGGCATTGCGCTCGCGGCGCTCGGAATATTCACTTTTGTCTATCCCGACAATGCGGTGACGACCCTCGTTATTATCTACGGCATAATCGCCATAATAACCGGCATTGCGGATGTTGTGCTCTATGTTCGCGTTGACAAGCATCTCGGCTTCGGTCCGACTGTGTCACTGATTTCGGGCATACTCAGCGTCATGGCGGGCGCCATGCTGCTCGTCTATCCCAACGCGGGCAAATGGGTGCTCTCGCTCCTGTTCCCGATATGGTTCATCGCGCACTGTCTCTCGAGGCTCTCGCACCTGAACACGATTCGGTTCATCGCGGGCAATTTCGTCTACTGGTTCACGATGATAGTCAACATTATCGGACTTGTGCTCGGCATTGTGATGATATTCAGCCCGAACATCTCGGTTGCGGCAGTCGCTTACATCGTCGGCGCATACCTTGTGCTGTTCGGCATTGACTGCATCATACTTGCGTTCAGTCGCATCGGCGAGGGCAAACAATACTGATAAAACAAAAAGCAAGGTCAAGCGTAGTTTTGACCTTGCTTTTTCTGCTTTCCAAACAGTGCCGCCAACGGCGGCATAGGGTCGTCGAGTCGCCGACCCCTACAAAGAATCTCAAATTCAACATTGAGCCATATTGATAAAAGCGCCGGAGGCGGTAAGATTCCCTGTCTCCGGCGTTTTTATTTTATTCAGTCGGTCACGGACACGATATTTATCAGCACCTCGACCATCTTCGGCAATGCGTCGACGGGTATCGCCTCATAGATGCTGTGGAAGTTCATGCCGCCGGTCGAGAGGTTCGGGCAAGGCAGACCTTCAAACGAAAGGCGTGCACCGTCCGTTCCGCCGCGTATCGGCACTATTTCAGGCTCAACGCCCGCATCGCGCATAGCTTTTTCGGCGCGCTCGACGATGTCCATATGCTTCTCGATTATCTCGAACATATTATAATAGCTGTCTTTTATATTCAGCTCGAAAGTGCCCTCGCCATACTTTTCGTTCAGGAAACCGACGGTATCGGCGACGAACTTCTTGCGGCGCTCGAAGTTATTCTTGTCGTGGTCGCGGATTATCATATGCGCGCTCGCCTCGGTCTCGTTGCCGGCGATACGCGCCAAATGATAGAAACCCTCGCGTCCCTCAGTATGCGCCGGGGTCTCCCACGCAGGGAGCATATTGACAAACTCCGCGAGATACAGCGCGGCATTTTTCATCTTGTTCTTGGCGGTTCCGGGATGGGTATTCACTCCATGAACCGTGATATCAGCGGCTGCGGCGTTGAAGTTTTCGCACTCGATGCCGCCGACCTCGCCGCCGTCGACAGTATAGGCAAAATCGGCGTTGAAGCGCACAAAATCGAAGTGATCCGCGCCGCAGCCTATCTCCTCATCGGGAGTGAAACAGATGCTCAGCGCACCGTGGCGGATGTTTTTGTTCGCGTTGATTTCGGCGCACAGGGCGACTATCTCGGCAACGCCGGCTTTGTCGTCCGCGCCGAGCAGAGTCGTGTGGTCGGTAACTATAAGCTCGCGCCCGATATATTCATCGCCGACCATCGGGGCGTTCGTGCCGTCAAATTTGATTATCTGCGGCTTGACATTCGCGCCGCTGACATCGGGCGAAGTATCCATATGCGAGACAAGCCCTATCTTAGGGCAATTTTCGCAGCCATCGGACGCAGGGATATGCCCATAAACATAGCCCATTTCGTCGCGCATTGCATCGGCGACTCCCGCGCCGCGAAGCTCCTCGACGAGATAATCGGCAAGGACGAGCTGAGTCGCAGTCGAGGGCACGGTATCGCTCGACTCGTCGGAAGTGGTTTCAAAGGTAACATATTTCAGAAATCTTTCGGTAACGGTCATTTTTATCATCTCCGTTTTTTTGTCGGTTCAATGATAACACAATCGGCGGAATTTGGCAACAGAGCGGTGAAAATTGGAGGAATGTTGGTATGTTTTGTGGCGCAAAAATCAAATTGCAAATGCGACACTGTTCTGAATCACACACAGGGGTAGTTTTTTGCCCTATGTAACCGGCTGTCTGGAAGAAGCCGGTGTAATCTTCTCCGGAACAGCCCTTGATAAAGATATGGCAAAAACGCTCATCATCTTTATCGACGATATAAATTCTTTCTACAATAGTTTGGATCAAAGTGACCAGAACCTCCGGCTGCGCATCTTTTGCATACTCTGCAAAAGAGAGCAGCCTTTCTTTTGTCATTTCCAAGTCACGGATGGCAATCATATTGTTCTTTCTGCCTTCATCCAGTTTGGAAAGCTGCCGCTCCGTTTCCCTCAGTTCTTCAGCCAGATTTTGCAAATCCTCTTGAATAAATTGCTTGATACTGCCATCTGCTTCTCGCAGATTTCTTGTCTGCGTAGCAATATCTGCTTTCAGCTTGTCACGTCTCTTTTTAATGAGATTGTGTTCCTGTACCGTCTGTGACTGCTCCAAGACTTCCTCAATCTTGATTTCCAGAATACTTCTGAAACGCTCGCTGTTTTCATCCGATAGTTCAGATAACTGCTGTACCACAAATTCGTCCAGAAGAACGCCATCTACCGCTTTGAAATTACATTCCTTTTTACGATAACCGGGACAAACATATTTAAATCGAGGCTTTCCATTCGTCCAACGGTCGGACTCAGGAATCACACTCAATCGTCTGCCACAGTGAGGACAATGCGCCAGCCCCGCCAACAGTGCGTTGGTTTTTCTATGAGGTCGATTGTATTTCTCTGCAATAGCATCCAGAAGTTCCTGCACCTCAATCCATTGTTCACTTGGAATAAATCCTTCGTGCTTACCAACCGCAATAATCCACTCGCTAACAGGCTTGCTTTCAATGGTCTGAACATATTTTGGAGAGATGAATGTGCTGTCGCTGCCTTCATATTTTTCCTGATCAGTCTTATTGTATGCCGACAATCCGTGAGTACCGTCAAACTCTGTCATGTCTCCAAACACATTACCGTCATGGTCGATGAAATAATCATAGCTGCGTTTATCAGCAGTACAATAGATAGGATTTCTCAAAACCAGTCTTGTGGTGGATGCGTTAAATGCAGCACCGGAAGGAGTGTGAAATCCTTCCTCATTCATCTGTTTTGCAGTACTCTGGATGCTGCGAGTAGTTCTGAAGATTTCGTACAAACGCTGAACCATGCGTTTTTCTTCCGGCAGACTTTCTAAGTAGCTGTATGCTGATTTTCCCTTACCACTTCCGGTTGTTACACGACGGACAGTAAATCCCATCGGTGTATTGCCGCCGAGCCATCGTCCGTCCTTTGCAAGTTCCATCATATTGTCTACAATTCTTTCTGTCAGAGTATCCCTTTCAAATTCCGCAATGACCGCAAATATCTGAATGAAGATTTTATAGAGTCCGCTGGCAGTATTGATACCATTGGAGCAAATCAAAAGATTAACATGGTACATTTCCAAGAAATCCATCAGGCGGATTAGGTCGGCTGTTTTTCTGCCGACACGATCCAGCTTGTAACATACGATTGCTTTGATTTTTCCGTCCTGCACATCATGCAGCATTCTCTGAAAATCCGGTCTGTCTGAAAAATATCCGCTGAGACCTTTATCTTCATATTGAAGAAATTCATAATCTTCATCCAGTCCCAATTCCTTTTTAGCGTAATCTGCACATTGTTTGAACTGAACACCGATACTGTCACCCTTGTTGGTGATACGGGATTTGCGGGCGTATATCGCAACGCCACGGTTATCTTTTTCAATTTTTCTCTGTTTCTTCATGGGTAGTCACCTCCGCTCATATCATACCGCCATCCCGGTTATGCTATCAAGTTTGTGGCCGTTGCCACGAATCCATTCCAGAAACACATACAAGGTTTCTGCATCGAAATTTCTGATTTCCTGTGCGATAAATTCCGCTCGTTTTTGCTGAAAGGCTTCCATAGTTTCTTTGAATTTTTGCCCTCTGTGAATTACTGCAATCAAATAGTTTCCTCCGTTTCTGTCTGTGGTTCCGACCTCGGACACTTGGTTCAAAGTCAAATAATGAAAAAAGCTGCTACACAGATGCAACAATAACAGACACAAAAGATTCTGTATCTGACTTGATGCTTCCATGTAACAGCTTCGACAGTTCGGACTGACTAAAAATATGTTTGTATAAATATGGGACTTGCCCATCAATAAAATCTTGTATGAAGCAGTATTTAATTTTCATCTGTGACTATCATAGCATGAAATGTCGAAATAAGCAATCTTGTCAAGTTCAGCCAAAGAGCATATCCCAAAATTGAGAACAGGCAGCTAATAGCAGATTTTCATTTTGCCGTAAGTTGCAGTAAGGATATTTTTGATTTTCTAATCGAAGCTTAATGATACTTCTGGACAAATTGTCCAGAAGTCATTTTGACATTTATAAAATTCCAGACACCTCATCAAGAATTTACAATACAAAATCTCTACGCCTTACTTTGGTGCAAGTTACACCGTAGCACTTCATCCCAACTTGGGACGAAGTTGATTTTCAGAAAATAGTAGCACTGTCTTGTGTCCAATTCGTCCGCAAACATAAAGCTCAGCCCTTCAACTTCTACACAAATTATGTTGAAGTGATTTTCTTTTTTCTGTTTCCTACATTTTTAACTTTGTGCCAAGTTGGCACGAAGTTTGTCACCCAACTTGGGGTGAAGTTGTATCCGAGCATTGCCACTTTCGTTACTTGTGGGCGAATTGCCCACAAGACTTCCCGACAAATTGTTGGGAAGTGGATTGCCATACATCACATAAATAATCAGGGGAAACTTCTCCCATGTTTTCATTTTTTCGTTTATGGAAAATTGAACTTCTATGCAAATTGCGCAGAAGTCAGTGAGTAAAAGTATTCAGAATGAATGCGCAGCCGACACCACAGGTGGCGTTCAAAGGGGATTGAGGATGCTTCCCCAACAAGACATTTACGAAGATTGACCCAGAGGGAAAATCAAGAAAATGAGTAAACCTGTACAGGTTTACACTGCTTGCCAATTTGTAACGCCTATAATATGTGGGCAAAATTATTCCCAAGTTGGGAATAAAAAGCCGGTACACCTCCACCCGAATTGGGCGGAAGTTCCTAATCCGACTTCTGCCCGATTAGAGCAGAAGTTAATTCGTACTTGTTCCCAACTTGGACACAAGTTATATATGTTGGAAGGAAACTGGCAAGCAGGGCAAAGTTATAGCACTTTGCTCATTTTCACATTTTCTCCTTCGCCTCAATTTGCAAAATGACTTGTCAGGGAAAGTTCCCTGATACCCTTTGAACATCAATTTCATTGATGGCTGCTCGTTCATCCTGAACGCTGTTCTTATAATTTGCCTTATGAAATAAGCAACAGAAAAGAGTCTATGAAATAATAATTGAATTTATAGCAACATCACTCACCGTTCAAAGAACGATAAGTGATGTCTTACTTCTAACTATTTAATCGATTTTTCTTTCGATATACTGGCTGAAGGTAAAAATATTCTGTTCTCCAACAAGTTCAACCAAAAATGATTTGAAGGTGGAATCAATAGGAACCGTTACAAAGAAAATCAACCTTTTCTTTGGTCTTGAACAACATACATAAAATAAATTGCGGTTACGCTCAAAGGAAGCTTGTTTTCCACTTGGGATGACAGTTTTTTTTGTTATCATTGGAGCATAGGTTTCAAATTGATACTGGTTCCATCCTTTACTGATAACAAAAATCACATTGTCGTATTCTTCTCCTTTGACTCCGTGCTCTGTAGAATACTGTGCTTCTGGATGTAAGAAGTCTTTCACAGCAATAAACTGTGCGTAATCCAGATTCAAGAACGCTTCAATTGAAGTATTAGAAGCATATATTGTTTCAGGTGTATTCTGGTACAAATGATACCAACTATCTAATTTAGGTGGTATAGGGATCAATTTAGTCCGGTTGATAATTTCAAAAACATCAATGGCTCTTTTCTTGCGTGCCTCATCAAGTTGACGCTGTAGTTCTTTCCACTTGTTTTTCTCAGCCTTCTTGGTAATTGGATAACGCTTAATTCCAAGTGTATCAAAAAGCAACTGCATATCGGAGGTGTTAAGCGCATGATAGATCGGTTCAACGGTCTCCATAAAGAACAATAGGAATGGGTCTTCTTTGTCTCTCAATCCGTCATTCAGAATATCCAGGAGTTTCTCGTATCCTTGCTGTGTAGCAAGAACCTTGTACGTAATCATTAGAACTTTTAATTCTTCATCCGCAGGTGTTTCTTGTTTTATTTTTTCAGTAACCTTGTTTAATCGTGATTTCAATTCCTCTGGAGGTAATTCGTTCTTGAAATTACGGTCTGCACGACGAGGTCCAGTATAATCCTCGCACGTAATAACAAATACTTCTCCTTCAAAGTCATCTATTGCTGATGTTTGCGGTAAATCTGGACGAATTTCATTCAAGAGGTCAACAATTTTCGGCGCAGATCTAAAATTGGATCCTTTCTTGATAACCTTAAGCTTATCATGTTCAATAACTCCACAGGCCTTATTGGATTGATATATGGTTTGCCATGCATCACCGAAAAATCCGAATTGTGGACCCTTTTCCTCTGCAATAAAATATTTTATGAAACGTTCTATGATCGGGCTATAGGAATCTTGGTATTCGTCAATCAAAATCAAAGGATACTTGTCTAAAAACACACGACGGAATTTTGCGTTATCCAAGAGTGTGCAAAATAATTTCAGAACATCGTCATGATATAAATATTGAATACCGTTTTCTTTGTACCTATGCCCCAAGGTATATGTAACTTCGGTAATTTTGAGAAAATCTCCTTCATCTGGCAAAAAGTCGGGGTCAGTGGTAACAATATTGATTAGAAAACTCTGATATTGCTTAATTGCATTCCACGCAAAGGAATGTATTGTAGACGGAAGGATGAAAGAATCCTTTGATAACCTTTCTGCAATTACATTTACAGCAGCATTTGTATAAGTAATGCAGATTACATTTTGCTTCTTGCGGCTGTACTCCGCCCACTTATTTGATTGAATCCATTCAATAACTTTATTAAGTGAGTAAGTCTTACCAGAGCCAGCGCCAGCTTCGACACGAAAGCTGTGACCTGCTTGCAACACTTCGGTAATCTGTTCATCTACTTTGTCAGCTTCAGCTTTGGCAAGTTCATAATTGCGACCATGAAGGTTTTCAATCATAAATAGTAACCTCCTTACTCAAGTATTTTTTGTTCATTGAGCCACTTCAATCCAGATTTGATATAAGCTGGAATGGTATAATCATCACACTCATAAACAAGATCAAGTGCAAAATCTGTCTTACTCTTTCCAGAAAACTCAATATCATCTTCAGTTATAGTGTCCTCCAATTTATAATGTGCACGATTGACATTCCGGATAGCTTCTTCCAAGGAGTGTCCGCATAATCCTTGTTCCTTAGTTTGAAATTCAAGGTGACATTTGCCTTTTGTTTTTTCATCGGCTGTCATTGATGTAATCTCAGTAATGGGAATTTTCCCTTTATCATCCTCGCTAAGACCTTTGCTTTTTCTCCACCACCACTTTATAGTTTCATTTGATGTTGTCTCACCAAGGTAAACCGGAACAGATTTATAATATGTTCTGCCGTTTTTTCCTTCTGTTCCTAATACAGAATCCAAATCTGTAAGAATAAGGCATGGAATTCCTAAGAACTCGACAAAAGGGATAAATTTGTAAGCATATGCTCCACCAATTTCTATCAGCGTATAGTACTGCGCAGGCAATTTATACGCCTGAGAATCAAAATCCCCAGCCTTTGCACACTTTTCAATCATGTCTGGAAGCAGCAGGCGTTCTGATGCACCTTCTACAAAAATAGCTTTATCAGCAAAGAATAAATCACATTTGGTTAGAGTTAAATATTTTCTAATGAAATCGATGTGGGTGGGATTTTCCTGAGCAAATGTACTCAGGTTTTTATAAGTTACGCCATCCTTAGTTTTCTGAGTATATCGAATTTTAGAGAAGACCATTGTATTGGCAACATGGGCGGAATGAGAAGTCAAAAAAGTTTGAATCCCGACAGAGGTGATTTTTCCAAGAAAAGCCTCCAAATATTCCGCAAAGGCGTGCTGCATTTGTGGGTGCATATGAGATTCTGGTTCTTCAATGAAAAGCAGGGGAATGCAGGCAGTGCCACACTTTTCCACCTTCTTGGCAAATGCAGCAAGAAGAAACTCCATTTTGATCAGATTTTTATATCCCAATCCGTTGTATTTGCTGGGAAGGCTTTCCTTACTTGCGCCTGCTGTGTAAGAAAGTTGCGTTTGATTTTTTATCTGCTCATCAATGCTCAACTGAGTTGTAACACCCAACTGTAGTTCTTCGCTATTTGGATAACCAAAACCGACCGAACTACTTACAAGGGTACTTAGTATCTCATTACTTTGTTGTTGAACACTTTTGTTTGCATTTTCGACAATCGAACGAAGTTCCTTCACCTTTTTTGTAATGCTTGGGTCTAATTCATCTTCACTCATATCAAAGAAATCCGAAATTAGTGCAGACAGAGAGCTGTTCTGAGTACCATCTTCGCCGAGGAGTCGTTCAGCCGGAATGATATGGAATGGAAAAAGCTCTTTCAGATCTTTGTGCTTTTTGACTTGCTTTTCTTCTGGATTTTTAGGATTCACCGCATAAACCGTCAATTCAAATAGCTTATAGAAATTCGCAACAATGGCATTGTGGGTGTCATCATCAAGAGTAAAGACTCCATCTTTGTAATAGCTTTCCTCCAATAGTTTCCACAAAGCTTTCTCATCTGCCTTTAATCTGAACTCAACACGGATTAATGCTGTAGTAGTGTCTACATCTACATCAATGATAAAAGGTGACAATGCTCCCAAGTTATCCTCCGGATCATCGAGAGAGTAATCCACAAGAAATTCTATGGATATGGGTTCCAGCTGCTTGGCAAGCTCCTCAAATGTGATCTTCTTTTCCATGAATAGAGCTATCTTGGTATAGAGGTTCTCTCGCTTTTGCAGTGGGTAATCATTGAAGGAAAAGGGGGCTCCGTCCAGCACATTGCCAATACACTCAAAGCATGATGTTTTGGCTGTGTTATTACGTCCAACAATCAATGTTGTTTTAGGCTCAACCTCCAGTTCGGCATCAATAAGCAATCTGTAATTTTTAATTCTGATTTTTGATAATTGCATATTTGCCTCCGTTTTTATCTGTAGTAAGTTGTCAATTGTCTGTAGCTACCGTATCAGTTTTTTCTTTTGAATCAAGATATGACAAATACTGCTTATACTTCCGGAGCATCAGATTTTTGGCGTACTGCTCCATATATTCGTAATCAGGAGCGCCGTCATCGGTAACAGGCAGCATGATTCTGGTATTTGCCATGCGTTCTGCGTTGAATTTGTACAGATAGCCAAACTTGCTTTTCTGTTGCAGAATAACTACTTTCATGAACAACAATACAAATGCGTTGTCTTCATGGTGCTTCAAGTGGAATCTTTTAACATCATCGGAGAAAATACATTCATATGGATGGTAGAAGCCAATAACCATACCGTTTCCATTGTAATTTACACCGAGTACATTTTTATCCAGGGATGCATTAGTGTCATTCACAAAACGTGCAACGCCGTTATTGTTATCCAAGGCACCGATAAAAGGTCTGTCTCCAGGAGTAGTATCTGCTACGACCAAGCGCTTTCCGGACAAAATATCGAAGATGTCAGAAACCAGGACAGGTTCCCATTTCTTTTGGGTGATTGCCGGAATTTCCATTGGTTCACCTAATTCTGCAATTCGTGTTTTCGCATATACCCTATATTTTTCCAACAACGCAAGGCGCTTTTGGTTGGAATAGCTTGCCATATATTGATAATCTGGCTTATATTCATCGGTAGTTGGAAGCTGGATAATTTCTCTTTTTATACTCTCCTTATTACCCATATGACCATATGTGTACTTGGAACAGGTTTGTGAAATCATGCGAGCAATAAATTGTCCACTTAAAAGTTCATTATAGGCGCTACGCAGTAATAAAACAGAAGATCCTGCTCCGCCCCGTCCTAAAAAGTCATATGCTTGATAAAATGTGCTTCCATCCACTGGGCTAACCGTAATACACTCACGCTTATCAAGTTTCTCATCATCTTTTGGCTTGCAGCATTTCATCACTCCATTGTTTATAGCTCCTGATGCTACAAAAGGGACATCACCATCTTCGTAATTGTCTTTGTTCCGAGCGGATGGGCGTTCTACGGAGAAAATATCTCCAATGTGAAACTGTTCCCAACGCAATTCATCAAGGTTCCGCATTTTCTTCACCACCTTGACCAAATAAGTATTCTCTGTTCTGCATAATCATGGAGAATTCAAAAGTAAGATAATCACCAATTGCTTTTTCAAAATCAGCATCCGCTGGTATTTCATCATTAAAATAGAAGAAGGAATGTAGCCATTCATCCTCAGCCTTTACTGTAGATTCCACACAGAATTTTGAAGCCGCTTCAGTTCTGCCGAACCACACATCAAGTAGGTGTTGGCGCTTATCCTTTGCAGAATCGCCTTCAACAAGACCGATATGCGCACGCACTTCATAACCATCATCTCGAAAATCAATGAATTTACACACTTTGTCCTCAGGATGTGGCTCATGTGCAGTGAAGATTGCAATAACAGGGTTAGTACCTACGCCATAAAAGGTATCTGTATTGCAGGTAATGACACCTTCCAATGTATGGTGTTTCAGAATATTTTCCTTAAAAGTCTGTTCGTCTTTGGTCTTGCCTGTCATGGACGATTGAGGAACAATTACCGCAGCCCTTGCTCCTTCGGTCAGGGAATCGAGCAAATGCTCCACAAAGGACAATTCATACTGAGACGGATCTGACTTGGTTCCTTGCGAATAAGGAGGATTCATCATGCCAACAGTTGCGCCTTTGAGCTGCACTTGGGCAGGATTTTGTCGGAGAAAATCTTCGCATTTGATATTGCTATTACCATCATCCCGGAGGATCATATTGGTTGCAGCAATAGCAAACATATTGCTCTGGAGTTCAAATCCGTGTAACTGTTTCTTCTTGATGTTCTTTCGCTTGTTCTGATCAGCACCTGCCTTTTCAAGCATGTGATGCATCGCTGCAACAAGAAATCCGGCAGTACCACAACAAGGGTCAAGCACAATATCTGTGGTCTGAATGTTCAGAAGGTCACAGAACAAATCGCAGATATGGCGAGGCGTAAGGACAATGCCCAGTGTCTGACCATCACCGCCAGAATAGCGCATAAATTCGCCATAGAATCTTCCAATGAAATCCTCGCTAGAGCTTCGATACTTAATGTTGTCAAAGACATTCTTCTTCAAGAACTCAGTGTAGAATTTCAGTGGGGTTTTGCCCAGTTTGGCATCAACTTCGTTCAAACGGGCGCTTGTGCGGATGATAGAAAATTCACTCATCAGCTTGTCACGTTTTGCATCAGGCCCAACATTGGATGCTTTGAGGCGGCGCTGAATCGCATCGTAAATCAGCTGACCATCTGTGGTCGTTTCGTCACCGAGCAAATCATCGGGTTTGAAAAACTTATCATCCAGTGCCAGAAGAATACCGGAGACCACCAAAGGCTTGTCCTGATCCTTCAGGGAGCCATAGGTGCGCAGATATTCGTGCAGTTCCGCCGCATCTTTTAGAATTTCCTCAGTAGTCTTTTCGACATCGGTCTTTTCTGCCAGAACATAACGAGTATAGTATTCGTCGATATTGACAGCGGTGAAGGAGGTAAAAGATTCAATATCAGGGAGCTGCTTATACCCATCTCTATCATCCACATACAGCGGAGTGATTTTATGGTGCTTTTCATCTCCTGAAACACCGATTGCAAAAATCTTATGGAAGCTGCTGTTTTGCGCAATGTGCTTGGCGTAAAAATATGCTCCATTAACAGCGTAATCTGCAATATCTTTCTGATCGATAGAAAGGATTCCTGTATTGCTCAGTTTCTGATGCTTGGTAAGATCAGCTTTGTCCTCAATGACAATAACAAAATCTTTAACAACTGCAACATACTCGGGGTATCCAGCGTTGCCAGTACCACGCTTTGATGCACTCTGCAAAGCGTCATTGATTTCCTTAACATCGCTACCTTGAGCATCATATTTAATTTTGGAGTCATCGAGCTGACGAGCGACCCACAAATCGGTTTTAACTTCTTTCTTTGCCATTTCATTTTCGCCCTTTCTAAGTATCTGTAAGGACATATTGCCTAATTTCTGAGTATCTAACTGAGTTTCTATATCAAGCTTGTATGTTTTTTCTAAAAGAGAATATAGTTTGAAATGTCATCATTAGAAAACCCTATCCATTTCAAGCTCATGCATTTGATCAATTCATCGAGAAGAATCATCAAATATTTGGTGTTGGAGTCATTTTTGAAATCATAGTAATACGCATATCCATGGGCAATAGTACGCCTAATTTCCTTAATTTGATCACTAATCTTCTCTGCAGAAATCTTCGTTCGTGATAGTAATTGTGGAAATTCATTAAACATACATTCCAATTCTTTTTTTAGGGGAAATTTAGGGTTTTGAGCATTCTTGCGATCCAGCTTGTCGAATAAAAACTCAAACGCCATAACTTGTTCTACAAATCGCTGCGGTGTATACATGGAGTTAAAATCCCCTAAATGCCCCAGGGGAATGCTTTGTGTTATTTTATTGCCGGAATCTAACGCTATGTTATTTAAGATTTTTGGGATGTATTTCATAACATCAAATTCGTGGAAGAAACCGCCATGCCCACCAACTATATCTTCTGAAATGAGAGAACAGTAGAACCACCCTGCTTTCAATCCTTGCCTATAAAGTGTAATCCGTTTGAAAGGGACTTCTGCATTGGATGTCATAAACATTGCAAGCCTATGTAGAACATTAGTTATATCATAGCACTCTTGTATCTCGTTGGTGTGTAGTGGCAGAATCAATTCGCCCTTTCTGTCGAGGTCTTCCAAAAGCCCGAGCCGGTTATCGTGACCTATCCGGAATTCTAATTCATACTTCTGATCGTTCATACCAAACGGAACCTTATATACAATCTTAGGCTCTACAGCCAAATTGATTCCCGCTCGCACCATGTCAATGTATTCATATTCGTATCTAAAAACTTCATCGAGGGACGGTGATTGAAGGCCTATGGAGTCATACTCTTCATCTTTGTCGAACATATTGATAATATAGCAACGTAAATAGCAGGTACTGCCCATAGAGTTTTCTACTAAAAAAGTTGCTTTCCGTCCACGAATTCCGATATCAAAACATTGTCCATGCAGGATATAGTTTTCTTTAAAATTATATTCTTTGCAAAAATCATCCAGCAGCGAGTCATCCGTAAATAGTTCCATGCGGTAGTTTTCGATTACGAATGGTATCTTTCCGTCTCTGAAGAAAATGAAGCCTTTGACCATCATATCACCTTTCTATTTCTTTCATTCTATAGGTCAAATTGTTACTTTTTAAATTGATGAACCATTACTGACCAAAGCTATTCTTCTTTTCTAATGCCAACCCAATCAATCGATCCGCCTGATCTGCCATGAATAGTGGAATGTTCAGCACATCATCGTCCAGTTTTAGATTGTCCAATGAGAAACGGATGCGGAGTTTGACCTTATCAGGGAACAGTTCCTTGAACTTCTTCATACTCTTGCTAGTTGTGTTGGCTTCGGATTTAACCTCCACGGGGAAGATGTCGTTCTCCCGCTGAATGAGGAAATCCACCTCGTAAGGTGGGTTGTTCTGGCTCCAATAGCGGGGAACCACTTCAAATTGCGTGATCAGGGTCTGCAGCACAAAGTTTTCAGTCAAAGCGCCCTTGAACTCGGTGAACAGGCGGTTGCCCTCTCCAAAGGCCGTGGGAGCCAGCTGTGCCAGACGGCGGAGCAGTCCCACATCTACCAAATAAATCTTGAAGGCAGACAAGTCATCGGAAGCTGCAATCGGCAGGCCGGGAGCTGAGCTGCGATAAATTTTATGCACCAGACGGGCATCCACCAGCCATTGCAAAGCATCCTCGTACTCACGGGCTCGTGCACCTTCCTTGACCACTTTATAGATAAACTTCTTGTTCTCTCTTGCCAGTTGAGAAGGAATTGATTTCCAGATCATTGAGATTTTCGGGAAATCGCTGAGGTTAGGATGTTTTGCAAAATCACGCTCATAGGCTCCGATGATTCCGGACAATGCTTCCTGCATGGCAGAAACATCCCGTGCCTCCGTCCACATCAATACCGGCTCCGGCATACCACCGGTGACATAGTACATCTTCAGCTTCTCATACAGCGGATTAAAGAAGGCGTCAGGGATAGGTTCAAGGGTATCCACCTGTTCCAGATACTGCGCCAGATTTTCATCACCGTTGGCAAGTAGAAACTCAGCGAAGGTCATTGGGTCAATCTGCATGAAGTTGACCTTGCCTACTGGAAAAGAGGAAGGCTTCGCCAAGGCGATACCTAACAGAGAACCGGCGCAGGCAACATGGTACTGCGGTGCGTTCTCGCAGAAATATTTCATGGAGTTAATGACTTTCGGGCAGTCCTGTACCTCGTCAAAGATGATGAGGGTCTTTTCTGGCAATATCTTTTGACCGCTTGCCAGCATAAGGTTTTGTAGAATCCGGTCCACATCCTTGGTTGTTTCAAAAAATTGTTTATATTCTTCGTTTTCGTCGAAGTTAAAGTAGGCTGTATTTTCATAATAACGCCTGCCGAACTCTTTCAGAATCCAAGTCTTACCCACCTGACGTACACCCTTCAAGAATAAAGGCTTGCGGTAGGGAGCATTCTTCCAAGCCAGCAATTTTTTTAAGATAAATCGTTCCATAAAATCACTCCTCACATTTTTATTGGAGTTTTTTGCTTAATAATCACATTTTTATTATATACGAGATCTATGAAAATTACAACTGAAAACACAAAATTATTTGATTCTAATGCTTATCGATCACACTTTTATATGAGATAGTGAAAAAATTTTATACAATAAAGGCAGACCACAGCCTCAACATTAGTTATATTACATCTTATCATTCCTGTTCCATTCCGGATAGGAAAGGATACGATCAGTATCACTATAATCAGTATAGTTATTATCAGTATTATTACATTGTGATTTTCACAACTCTTGAATTGTGAAAATCACAATTCTGGAACTGTCAAAAACGCAATTCAAGAATTGTTCTTCTGCATAACAAATGGACTGACCCTTTCGAGCCAGCCCATTCTTTTATTGGTTATTTAACTGTAAATCAGCTCTGCAACTATAATTTCTTCAGCCTGTGCTTTCAGCATATTCATGTGCTGCACCCAAGCAAGCTGTTGGGTTGACTTATCCGGAGCCGGATTTTTCTCCAGAAGTTCAGTCATTATCTGTTCCACTCTACGGTGAGCTGTTTCGTCGATCTCCCACAGGTGCGGGAACAAGGTTTCCGTCAGAATCATGTCATCCAAGAGCATTGGATTATTTTCCGCAAGAAATGCTCTGCGCATCCTGCCGTATTTCCCAATCGGTTTATCGCTTATGTGGCTCAACTGAATATCAGAGATGAGATAATCACCGCAACGGGTATAAGTCAAATTCTGTGCCATAGTCACTCCTCCAATCGTTTTTTCACTTTCATTGTAATGGTTGCTCCCATAAAAGTGAAGTTTGTCGACCGGTCGCTTCGAGCGCAGCACATATCTTCTGATAAACCTTTCGTGACGGTCTACGGCATCCTTCTTCAAGTTTATAGTAGTAACTCGGGACAAGCCCCATTTGTTCTGCAAAAGCCTTCTGTGACAGTCCCAGAGCCGTTCTAACACTCTTTAGCACTTCGGAATAGGGTACGGCAAGGAAGCGAGAAAAATCATCATAAAGCAAGGACGCTTCGATTTCCAGAACATCTGCCAGTTTGACAGCTACATCGTAAGGGATGGGATGCTTTCCGTTTTCATACATTACAACAGTCGCTGGCACAATATCCAGCTTTTCCGCCAACTGCCTTGTTGTCATCTGTTTCCGCTGACGGTAGTACTTGAGATTGTCGCTCGGTAAGTTGGTCTTTGGCTTTTCTTCAAAAGGTATCGTTAAATGGAGTAACAGCTTGCCCTGATAAAATTCACACAGCGATGTGTGATTGAAAATACCATTGTAAAGCCGATGTGATTTTGTATCGGCTGCGCCGACAGCGGACAGCCGCAAGGGCTGTCCCTACGGTATTAAAATTAAATATTCGTGAAGGTTATGTGCCACCTATGCGGCATCGGTGCGTCGAGGTCGCCACACCCTACAAGCTGCATGTATTTTGCCGTCGAACGATATCCGCCCTACTGCATCGCATTCACATAGTCACCCAAATACAGAAAAACTGATACCTAAAAACAGGCAAAGCGAAAACTGCCCGCGCCACTTGCGTGACACGGGCAGCGTTCAATTATGCTTTGAGCTTTGGATTATGACTTAACCCTCAACATAAGCATACTGGAAGTACCAGTAGCCATAGGGGCTGTGCCACATACCCTTAAGCGACGGGCTCTGGAGCCAGAAGTCGTTGTAGTATGCAACGGGGATGCAAGCATAATCCTCGGACATGATCTTCTCAGCCTCGTGGAGAGCCTCAAAGTGAGCCTTGGAATCGGCAACCTTGGACTTATCAATAGCGGCGTCGAAAGCCTTGCTGTTGTATTTGCCGTCGTTGTTACCGTTGGACGAATAGAACAGCTCGATCATATTGGAAGCGTCGTTGTAGTCCATGACCCAACCGTTACGAGCCATCTCATAGTTACCGGCGCGGCGCTGAGGAGTGAAGGACGACCAGTCAACAACATCGATCTTCATGTTGATGCCAAGCTCCTTCTTGTAGACCTGCTGAAGATACTCAGCAACAGCCTTGTGGTAACCGGCATCATTGGTCGAATAAGTGATGGTCGGGAAGCCCTTACCGTCGGGATAGCCTGCCTCTGCGAGAGCCTTCTTAGCCTCGGCGAGGTTAGCCTGATAGTCCTTGCTGATATAGGTGCTGCCGCCGTTTGCTGCGATAGCGTTGTCAAGGAACATGCCGTCGCCGCTGTCAACGATGCTGGGTCCGACATAGTTGTAAGCCGGGCTGTAGGTACCCTGCATGATGGTGTTGGCAACATACTCACGGTCAATAGCAAGGCTGAGAGCCTTACGGACATTGACATTGTTGAAGGGAGCCTTATTAAGATTCATGCTGAGGTAATAAGTGCCGAGGATCGGATCGACATAGAAGTCGCCGCCGTCGGTTGACTTCTTGAGGCTCGGGATTTCCTCGGTGGGAACATCCTTTATCATGAGAGCCTGGCCGCTGGTGTAAGCGGCATAGGAAGCGCTGGAATCCTCAAGGAGGAGGAAAGTAAGCTGCTCGGTAACGATCTTGCTGTTGTCCCAGCCGCCCTTATAGTTGGGGTTCTTCTTGCAGACGATGCGCTCGCCGGGAGTCCACTCGGAGATCATGTAGGGGCCGTTGCAGACATAGGTCTCGGGCTTGGTTGCCCATTTGTCGCCGTTCTTTTCAACGGTAGCCTTCTGAACGGGGCTCATGGTGCCGAAAGCAACGATCTTGTCGAAATAAGAGCAGGGATAAGCAAGCTTGATGGTAAGGGTCTTGCCGTCCTCGCTCGCCTTGACATTGAGCTTGTCAATGTCGGGCTTTGTGGTCTTCTTGCCGTTCTTATCGGGATTGCCGATAGCATCCTGATAGCCTTCGATCATGCCGACAACAGTCTCGCCGTAGGGTGCGCCGACATCGGGATTGGCAATTCTCTTCATGGTGTACTCAAAGTCCTTGGCGTTGAGCTCGGTGCCGTCGGACCACTTCAGGCCGTCACGCATGGTGAAGGTCCAAGTAAGACCGTCAGGGCTGACGGTGTAGGACTCAGCCTGTCCGGGCTGAACCTTGTTGTCCTGGTCGATGATAAGCAGTGTCTCAAACAGAGTGATGAGCATGTTGCCGCCATCGACTGCATTGTTGAGTGCCGGATCGAGAGTTTCCGGGTTGGGACCGATCTGAACAGTGATGTTGTCGGTCTTCTTCTCTTCCTTCTTGCAGGAGCCCAGAACTGCAACAGCAGAAAGTGCGAGCACCAGAACAAGGAACAGAGATACGATTCTCTTGATCTTCATTGATACATCTCCTCTACAAATTTTTGCGGCTTTGCCGCTTTATATCCATTGCGCTCTTCGGCGCAACAAACACCGTTATTTTCAGTCCGCGACCTTGTCAAGATGATGGCACGCGGCGAAATGACCGGGGCTGACCTCTTTGAGCTGCGGGCACTCGTTGGCGCACTGCTCGTCCGCATAGGGGCAGCGGGTGCGGAAGCGGCAGCCGCTCGGAGGATTCAGCGGGCTCGGGACATCGCCCTCGAGCGGAATGCGCTTTGCGGCGCGCGCCGTCTTGGGATCCGCCTCGGGGATAGCCGAGATAAGGCTTCTGGTATAGGGATGGACGCTATGCGCAATCAGCTCGAAGCTGTCCGCAAGCTCCACGAGTTTGCCGAGATACATGACGCCGATGCGGTTCGAGATATGGCGAACGACGCTCAGGTCATGGGCGATAAACAGATAGGTCAGTCCGAGCTCTTTCTGAAGATCCTCGAACATATTGACGACCTGCGCCTGAATGGAGACATCGAGCGCGGAGACCGGCTCATCGCAGACGATGAACTCGGGATCGACCGCAAGCGCTCTCGCGATACCGACTCGCTGGCGCTGACCGCCGGAGAACTCATGCGGATAGCGGTTTGCGTGCTCGCTGTTGAGTCCGACGCGCTCAAGAAGGGAGATTATCTTCTCTCTTCTCTCCGCCTTGTTGGCGGCGAGATGGTGGATATCGATGGGCTCACCTACGATATCGCCTATCGTCATGCGCGGATCAAGGCTCGCATAGGGGTCCTGGAAAACCATCTGCATCTTGCGTCTGAAGGGCAGCATATTGACCGCCACTTTGTTTTCCTTATCGAAAATAACATTTCCGTCGTAGATTATCTTGCCGTCCGTGGGCTCATAGAGTCTGAGCAGAGTACGGCCGACGGTAGTTTTGCCGCAGCCGGACTCGCCGACGAGACCGAGCGTCTCTCCCTTATTGATAAAGAACGAGACATCATCGACTGCCTGGACGAATTTTTTGTGCTTTCCTCTGCCGCCTGCCGGGAAATACTGCTGCAGGTGCTGCACTTCAACGAGCTTTTCATTCTCACTCACAGCTTGTCTCCCCCTTTTCAAATTCTTCTTTCTGAAGCAGCCAGCAGTGGCTGTAGTGCGTATCGCTAAGCTCCGTCTTGGGCGGCATCTCGCGCAGGCATATCTTCATGCAGTTTGCGCAGCGCGGCGCGAACGGGCAGCCTGCGGGAGGATTCAGCAGATCGACCGGCTGACCCTCGATAGGCACAAGGCGCTCTATCTCCTGAGCGCTGAGCTTGGGAATAGAATTGATGAGTCCTTTGGTGTATTCATGCTTGGGCTCATAGAATATCTCATCCGCCGTGCCGTACTCAACGATGTGACCGGCATACATGACGGCGATTCTTTCGCACATGCTGGCGACGACGCCGAGGTCATGGGTTATCATTATGATGCTCATGCCGAGCTTCTGTCTGAGTTCCTGCATAAGCTCGAGTATCTGAGCCTGAATAGTAACGTCGAGAGCCGTTGTGGGCTCGTCGGCTATGAGCAGTTTGGGCTCGCACGCGAGGGCTATTGCTATCATGACTCGCTGACGCATACCGCCGGAGAGCTCATGGGGATACTGCTTGAGGCGCTTTGTGGGCTCGTTGATGCCGACAAGCTCGAGCAGCTCCTTCGCGCGGTCATATGCCTCTTTTTTGCTCTTGCCCGTATGCAGGCGGATAACCTCGGTTATCTGATTGCCGATAGTATAGACAGGGTTGAGGCTCGTCATGGGATCCTGGAAGATTATCGAGACCTCGTTGCCCCTGATTTTGCGCATTTCTTTTTCGCTCATCTTTTCGATCTGATGACCGTTGAAATATATCGTACCACCGATGAGCTTGCCGGGATAGGCGGTAAGACCCATTATTGAATAAGCCGTGACGGATTTGCCCGAGCCGGACTCGCCGACTATGCCGAGCACCTCGCCCTCGTTCATGGAGAAGGACACGCCGTTAAGCGCCTTGACCTCGCCCGCGGGGGTGAAGAACGAGAGTTTTTCGTCTTTTATTTCCAGAAGTTTTTCGCTCAAAATTCTCGCCCTCCTTGTCAGTTTTTCAGCTTCGGGTCAAACGCATCGCGCAGTCCGTCGCCGAAGAGGTTGAATGCGAGAATGATGACGCTGATAAGTATTGCCGGCAAAAACAGCAGATGCGGATAAGTGTTCATACCCTTGACCGCATCGGTTGCGAGGGAGCCGAGCGACGGCATGGGAGCCGCAACGCCGAGTCCGAGGAAGCTCAGATAGCTCTCGGTGAATATAGCCGAGGGGATCTGAAGAGTTGTGGTAACGATAAGGGTGCCGATGCAGTTTGTGAGCAGGTGCTTTCTGATTATGCGCGAGCTGCTTGCGCCGAGAGCGCGCGCCGCCGTGACATATTCGGACTCCTTGAGCACAAGAATCTGCGAGCGCGTGATACGCGCCATGCCGACCCAATAGAGCAGAACGAACACGAGGAATATCGCGATAAGGTTCGGTCCGACCGTGTTCATCCAGCCAAATCCGGGCTGTTCGGCGAGATCCTCAAGCCTCGGTTTCAAGGCTATCGAGAGCACTATTATCAAAAGAACATCGGGTATTGTATAGAGAATATCGGTGATTCTCATCATTATTATATCGACCCAGCCACCGGCAAATCCGGCGACGGCGCCGAAAATCGAGCCGACTATCAGGACGAGCGCCGCGCAGATAAGACCGACGGTAAGGCTGATTCGCGTGCCCATCATAAGGCGGACTGCGAAGTCTCTGCCGAGCTTGTCCGTGCCGCAGATATGCGGGAACACCTTTTCGCCCGCGTCGATTTGCGCCTGCTCGGTCTGGCTGTACTCAAAGGGCTTGAGATTTTCGCTGTACTTTATCTGCTGCTCATAGCTGTAGGGCCAGAAGGACGGTACGATATAGGCGAATATCATTATTATAAGGATGAAAACGAGGCTTATCATCGCTATCTTGTTCTTGCGCAGGCGGCGCATACCGTCCGCCCAGAAGTTGACGCTGTCGCGCATGACGACGAGGCTCTCTTTTTCATCGTTTGTTGCCGGGATAAAATCATCTGCATTCAGGTGCAGACTCGGGAATTTTTTCTTCATCGTTTCTCTCCTGCCGCTCCCTTACTTAAGTTTGATACGCGGGTCAATAATCTTATAGAGAATATCCACTATAACATTAGCCACAATTATAAGGGTGGCAAGAACTATTGTAGTTCCCATTATCAGCGTATAGTCTTTTTGGTTTATCGCCGAGACGAAATCGCGGCCGAGGCCGGGAATAGTGAATATCTTCTCCACGACGAACGAGCCGGTCATAAGACCCGCCAGCATGGGGCCGACATAAGTAACAACGGGAAGAATGGCGTTTCGCAGGGCGTGCTTGAAAAGAACCTTGAAGTTCGACAGACCCTTCGCCTTCGCGGTGCGGATATAGTCCTGACCCATAACGTCGAGCAGGCTCGAGCGCATGAGGCGCGTTATATATGCAGTCGGATAAATCGACAGCGCCGTTACCGGCATTATATATGATGCCAACGAGTTTAGTCCTATCGTCGGCAATATGTTCAGCTTGCTTCCGAATGTATACAATAGAATAACGCTGCTTATAAAGCTCGGTATGGCTATTCCGCAGGTCGCAAGCACGATAATAATATTATCGGCGAATTTTCCTCTGTTATAGGCCGAGACACAGCCCAGCGGGATACCGACGAGCAACGATACGAGCACGGCGACGCCCGCAAGACGCGCCGAAATCGGAAATTTCGAGGAAATTATTTCGTTTACCGAACGTCCGCGCTGTTTAAGGCTCGGGCCCATATCTCCCTTGAGAAGATCGGACATATATGTCAAATAACGCTGCCCTAGGGGCTTGTCCAGTCCGAATTTTGCTTCAAGCGCTCTCTGCGCCGCCTCACTCATAGACTTCTCAGCCGTGAACGGACCGCCCGGTACCAGATTCATCAGAAGAAAAGTCAGTGTTGCAACAATGAATATGCACAGCAGACCCATTGCAACACGCTTGATGATATACTTCGCCAAGTATGCCAACTCCCTGTCGTCAAAGTATCGGGGCGAAAATTGTGCGCCGCCCCGTAGAAAAAGCACCACAAACAACTAAAAGTGTTGAATTACAACTATTTATGACTGCTTAATATAGGACATATTAACATAATACAGCCGAAAATGCAAGCTTATACAGATTGAATTTATTGTCAAATACCCCGAAATGCCGCCAAAATTTTCGGCGGCTTTATATCTCGGTGTCCGCGATATTAATTTTTTGCGCGCACGCGGCGCAAAGATTCCCGAAAGCGCGCTATTAAGCCGTTTTGCAAAATTTATTCGCTTTACTTCAGTAGTGTGTCGAAGTATCAGGCTACTGCTCTGCCGCATTAGTCGGAGATTGATTTTGCCATATAAATTTCAGATGTGATATTTGAGCACAGCAAAGGAGCATGGCAATATATGAATATTACAGCAAACGGAGCGCAGTAAAAAAACTGTGCTCCGCGAAAAAATATTCAAAAATTTACTGCATGACGGAAAGGATGAAGCATACAGCCGACACAGTAAACAGCACTGCGGAAAGGGCAGTTGTCATAAATCTGCTCTTTCTTGATGTATCTTCATTACCGCTTTCTTTGCTGATACCGACCATCATAAATTTGAACAGAATCGAGAGACCGAAAATCATTCCGGTCACAACATACGCTGTTCTAAGACCCGACTGATAAGACATAACATGCTGCGGATTCAAGAGACTTTCAAGTCTGATAAGTCCCAGCGGAATAGCCATCGTCAGACCGAAGCCAAACAGAATTTTAAGTCCGATAAGGTTGCTCATGCTCGGATATCCGCCGACTGCCGACTTTCCGGAAGCATCCTCAAGATTTCTCAAAACCGAGCCCACCTGACCGACGCTGTAAAGCTTGCCGTCGATAAGGTAGCCGTTACCGAGCTTATCGTTTATGATAAAGTAATTTCTGGAATCCTGAAACCACACGGGCAGAGTGAACGGCACAAGTTTTCCTTTGACCTTTGCCAACGCCAACAAACGGTTATTATCATCGCGTCCGTTGCGGCGCAGCTGCTTACTCTCAAACGAGCCGAACTTTTCAATATCATCATAGTAAACCGACACTTTGTGCGACGGAATCGGCTTATAGAATGTCTTTGCATGATCCATAAACGCATCAAAGTACACTGCCTCAAAATGGTCTTCATAGAAAGTGAACTTCGACATGAAGATAATTTTGAGCGCGCTGACGCTTATAAAATATGTAAGCGCAGCCGCCACTGCAATAACGACGATGCGCTCCGGCGCCAGTCCTTTGAGAATGATGGACACGGCTTCGTAAATCAGCATCGCGGGAAACGCAAAGCCCACAAGGGCAAGCATCAGACTTCCCGCTTCAAACGGTCGGACAACTGTCTTTTTCATAGTGTTCTCCCTTTCAGTTTTTTACCAACTCTCTCTCCTTATCTGTATGGAAGAACGCGATATTGACCGTGAACTCCCTATCAGTCTCGCTGTATGCCCAATCGAACTCGCCGTTATATTTTCCCGCCATCGCCTTGATGCTCTTTGTTCCAAGACCGTGGAAGCCGCCGGAATTCTTTGAAGTCCTGAGCGATTTGCCGACGGACTGCGGCTTGCGGTCGCTGGAATTGACGCAGGAAAGCATATCGAATTCATTGACCCTGTTTATCGAAAGCTCTATCGTTTTCTTTTCGGAAACGCTCGCCGCCTCGACCGCATTGTCGAGGATATTGCTCAGAAGCGTTATCAGATCCGGCGCATCCATAAACGAGAGGTTCGCCGTTCTTATATTGTATTCGAAGCTTATCCCGCTCGAATCGCAGATCGATTTATATTTGTTGAGCAGCAAATCGAGGAACTTGTTCTTTGTGTTGCCAAACATCGAATGGTATTTTATATCGCCGTAGATATTCTCGATATATTCGCTGACTGCGGGATCGTTCGCGAGTGCTTTTATGGCAATAAGATGATTTTTCTCGTCATGCGTTATAGTCTTGAGCATCTCGTTCTGCTGATCGAGCAGGGCGTAATTAGTCTGGTCGGTGCGCAGTCGCTCCGCCTCGCGCTGGGTTTTATACAGCTCATCGAGCTTCTGGGAGGTTCGCCCGTAAAAGACAAAAGTCAGAAAAGCCGAGGCTATTATCGCGATTGACGCGGCGGAAATTATAACGCTGATGTTCTTCGGCAATTCGTAGCGCACGGAGATCATCCAGAAAGTATAGAGAATAACTATAGACGCTATAGGATAAATCAACAGGAACGCGGGGATGCGCACGCCCTTCTGACCGCGCAGATACAGTCCCGCATAAACAGCCGCTTTCGTTAAAACGAAGAGTACGGACTTGCTCAGGAGCACCATAAGCAGATAGATATAGACGCTCGACTGATACGCCTTTATATCACCGCCGCCGATTATCGCGAGCAGGCTTATGACTATAAATTCCGACGCAGTGTTCGACACCGCTATGAACAGCGCGCCGAGCGTTGCGCCTTTGATATTGCATTCAAAGAAGAGCTTTGCAAACACGGAATCGATAACAAAGCAGAGCAGAATATTGGCGACCGTCGAATTGACAAACAGGAACGCCGCATACGCCACGGCATAGAAGCCAAAGCCGACCGCCGTTGCGACAATTTTCTTTCCCTTGGTCGAAAACAGATCGTTAAAGAACTGAAAAACAATAAACAGTTCCATAGCGTGTGAAAGTGCAGAAACCAGATTCATTTAGATCATCGTCCCCCGAAATAGTTTAGAAAAAAGTGGCGGAACTCCGCCTGCCTTCTATAGGCTATGGGTATTTCGTACTCGCCGCAGAGCACAACGGACGCGCGGGTGTAATCCGTTGCATAATGGACATTGACAATATAGCTCTTATGCACGCGGAAGAATGACGGCGCAACGAGCTTTGAATCCCAGAAGTCAATGCCGTTTTCCGAATTGTACTCCCCCTGGGTCGTCACGACCCGCGTGGAGCGTCCGGCTATCTCAACAAAAACAATATCTTTTGAGAAGACACACACGGCTTTTCCGCTCTCTTTCACAAGAAAGCTTATGCGCGCCCTGTCGATGAGCTTCAGCGCTTTTTCGACCCCCGCTTTGAGCCGCCTTGCGTCGAGCGGTTTGGATATATATCTGAAAACGTGCAGATCCATGGCATCGTCGATATAGTCATCATACGATGTGATAAAAAATATAATGATATTGCGGTTTCTCTTCTTCAGTCTTGCGGCAATCTCAAGCCCGTTATACGGGGTCATCCCGATATCGAGAAAAGCCATATCATATGTTTCCGCGCTGTCATGCAGTTGCGCACTGTCAGATATGAGATCGAACCGCGCATCGATATTCTTCTCCGCAAGGGTCGTGCGAACCACCGATTCGATCTTTTTTACATAAGCACTGTCGTCATCACAAATTGCGATCTTCACGAAATGCCACTCCTCGTTGACAATTATACCATATGAGAAAACTCAAGTCAAATAGTTTAAATCGTTAAATCGTTGAGTCATCTTTCTGATGTATGTAACAGTCAACAAGGCGCCAGACCATCCTCTGCTCCTCGACGGAAAGCGACGAGAGCATCTCCCCTATCTGCTCGGGAAGAGAATCGCTTATCACGCCGGAGAAGAAATAGTCCGCGTTGCAGTCGAGAGCCTTGCAGATGAGCATAAAGCTGTTGAGCTTCGGATAGCTCCTACCGTTCTCTATATTGGATATCTGATTATCCGAGACTCCTATAAGCTCCGCCAGCTCGGACTGTTTCATTCCGAGCAGCTTTCTGCGCTGCATTATCCGCGCCCCGATAACGGCATTCTTCTTTTCATCATTCACTTTCATCACCCATGGAAAATGTTACCATTTGCCGCTTTTAATTTGAACAAACTGCCATTTACTAACACAATTATATTTGTAATACGCTGTTATTTTATGCCGTTGTTAAATAATATTAAGGATTTGTGCAGTTTTGACGCAAAAATATGCAATATTGTTTGTTATATTGAATTTTATTGTTGACATGTTATCATGTACTTGTCCCAAAAATACCAAAGAAAGGAAATGCCGGACTTAAATGGAACCGGCAGCAGGTGGACAAAAATGAAGAACATAGCAAAGAAAGCGGCAGAGTCTGTTATCACTCTCGCCAAGAAGAACGTCAAGGACGACATCAATTCGACTGGTTCGCCCTGGTCTTATCAGCCCCGTATGCCCAAGAGCGCGGAGATCTATAAGAACAAATGATTTATGATCTGTCAGTTCGCCTGACTTCTCGTCTTGAGAAGCGCGGGTATCTGCCGGACAGCGAGGAAGAGATCGTAGCTTACGGTCTCTTTTCGCTGTTATCGAAGCTGATGTACGCGGTCATCTGCCTGATACTGGGGCTGATTTTTTCGGTTCCGCTCGAGAGCATGATTTTCTACGCCGTGTTCCTGTTCGTCAAGAAATACGGCGGCGGGTTTCACGCCTCGACCGAGGGCAGATGCATGATACTGTCGACGATAGAAATACTTTTGTCGATATGCTTTGTTTTCTTCGCCCTGCGCGAGTCCGTGGTTCTGAAATCCGGTGCGCTCGCATCGGCAGTGGCATACATTATAATATGCATCCTCTCCCCTGCGGCGGCGAAAGAGAAGCCGCTCGATAAAGCGGAGAAGATCCGCTATCGAGAACGGTCGATAATCCGCGTTACGCTTACATTCGCAGCCATGACGGCGGCGTTCATCTTCGGCTATCCGAGAATATGTGCTCCGCTTTGCTCCGCGCTGATGCTTGAGGGCGTCATGCTGACGGCAGGCAGGATATCACTGAGAAGATACAGCGAAACGGCAGAAGAGTAAACACAAAAGCCATCTCTGAAAAAGGGATGGCTTTTGTGTTTTTAGTATATAAATTGAGCCGCCCCATTAAGGAACGGCTTTTTGTTTATTTTTCTTTTCCAATCGTCACGGCGCTCTGTCCCCTGTGGCGAATGAGCCTTTGGACGGTGAATGTGCCGTCGTTTTTGATATTTATAAGCTGGCCGCCCCTGAAAGGCACAACATAGATATTATGGTCGCACGATAGACCGTAGCTGAGCCTTATCCCGTGATATTCGGCGGAATAGTTGTTCATATGGTCGTGACCCGCGAAGCACGCGGCGGGAGCGTCAGCGGATAATGATGGAATCCCTTTCAGCGCCAACAGAAATATATTTTATCTGCACGCCGATCTGCGTTTCTATGAAGTCGATATATTTTTTCGCCGCTTCGGGCAGTTCATCGAACGAGCGGCAGACGGAGATATCCTCTTTCCAGCCGTCAAAATACTCATAGACGGGCTTTGCGTTATTGAGCGCGCTGCCGGTCGGGAAAGTATCGACGCGCTTTCCGTCTATTTCATATGCGATGCAGACGGGGATTTTATCGAAATAAGAGAGAATGTCAAGCTTTGTCAGCGCGATTGCGGTTGCACCCTGTACACGCGCTCCGTAGCGCGAGGCCACGACATCAAAGCCGCCGACTCTTCTCGGTCTGCCGGTAGCCGCGCCATATTCGTTGCCCGCCCGGCGAAGTATTTCGCCCTCTTCACCGAACAGTTCGCACACGAACGGACCCTCGCCAACGCAGGTCGAGTAGGCTTTCATAACGCCTATGCTCTCGTCAAGACGTAACTGCGGAATGCCCGCGCCGATAGTCGAAAATGCGGCGATGCTGTTTGACGACGAGGTATACGGATAAATGCCGTAATCAATATCCCTGAGTGCGCCAAGCTGAGCTTCAAAGAGTATCTTTTTGCCCTCGTCAGCCGCTTTGCTCAAATATTCCGATGTGTTGCAGATATACGGGAGCAGCGGCTTGCCGTAGGTGCGAAGCCAGGTGAGCATTTTTTCGGCGTCGATAGGCTCGTGGTGATATCCGCCCTCGATGAGCAGGTTTTTCCACTCGACGATATTCCTGAGATGATCGGCGACGCCGTCTATGTCGCGCAGATCACCCATACGAATGGTCTTTTTCATATATTTGTCCGCATAAACGGGCGCGATTCCCCGGCGGGTCGAGCCGAATTTTTTATCGGAGAGTCTGTCCTCTTCGAGGCAGTCCTGTATCCTGTGATAGGGCATGCAGATAGTTGCGCGGTCGCTGATTTTCAAGTTTTCCGGGGATATCTCTATCCCCTTTTCGCGCAGCCTGCCGATCTCGCCGACGAGGTGCTCGATGTCAATAACCATTCCCGTGCCCATGATATTCACTGTGCCGTCGCGCAGAATGCCGGAGGGAAGCAGATTGAGAATAAACGTGCCCTTTTCGTTGACGACGGTGTGACCCGCATTGTTTCCGCCCTGATAGCGCGAAACTATATCAAAATCCTGCGAAAGATAATCGACGATGCGTCCCTTGCCCTCGTCGCCCCAGTTGACACCGACTATCGCTGATAACATAATGATTGCTCCTTCTTTCGTTTGACTTGCCGCCATGCGGCGTGATTTCAGTTTTCGCTGTGTTTTGCGCCGTTTTCCGCGCTGAGAATAAGCTCTTCCTCTTCGCGGATGAACATCATGCCGAAGCTTATCAAAAGCAGTCCGCAGGATATCCAGATCGACTTCTCGCCGAGTCTCCCGGTAACAAAGCTGCCGACACCCGCGCCGACGGCAAAGACCAATATGACCGCGAAATATGTAAGCGCCTTTTTGAGTATCGCCTTATCCTTTGTGCGAAAATAGGCGCAGAGAGCCTCAGTGCCGCTTCGCATATTGCCGATGCACATCGTACTGGCATAGGCATGGCCGCGCACCTTATGGAATGTCTGCACCTGAAGCGCGCAGACGAACGAGACGAGCGCATTCGCGAGAGGATCGAGCTTCTGCGGCATGAATCCGACCGCAAACAGCAGAACTATCTCATCGATAAGAATCAGCTGCCGCCAGTGGATTTTCTCGTAATTTTTGAACCGCATATGCACCACTTCCGCTATCGCGATGCCGATGATAAACGACACAACGGGGATGAGATATTTGATGACCCTGCTTCTGTCCGCGTCGACAAGGGCCGTGCTCATGAGCACGATGTTTCCCGTCTGCGCATTTGCAAAGACCGAGCCGCGGCAGCAATAAGTATAGGCATCCTGAAATCCGCCGGAGAGTATTATGAACACCGCCGCGCGGAATTTGTCAGACATCTGTCCGTGAAATCCGTTTTTGAGCTTCATGCAGACACACGACCCTTGGATTTATCGGCAGTCAGCCTATCTATGCTGATAAGCTTCGTGCAGAGTGCGAGCACGCGCACCGCGAGAGTTATCTCTTCGACCGTTGCAAACGACGGGGCGAGCCTTATATTTTTATCCTCCGGGTCGAGTCCGTGCGGATAAGTTGCCCCGGCGGGAGTGAACGTAACGCCGCAGTCGCCGCACATCTTCACGACCTTTCCGGCACAGCCCGGCATGGTGTCAAATGAGAGGAAATATCCGCCCTTGGGCGTTGTCCACTCTGCGATGCCCAAGCCGCCCAGTTCTTCGTCCAGCACTTTATATACCGAATCGAACTTCGGCTTCAAAATGGCGGCGTGCTTTTTCATATGTGCTTTAAGTCCGGCGCTGTTTTTGAAATATCTCGCGTGCATCAGCTGGTTCATCTTATCCGGTCCGATTGTCGCGAATTTCAAAAAGCTCTTTATATCTATCAGATTGGCCGGGCTCGCCGCGACCGCCGCAACGCCCGCGCCCGGGAAGGTTATCTTGCTCGTGGAGCAGAACTCATAGACCATATCGGCGCTGCCGGCTTTTTCGCATTCCTCGATTATATCCGGTATCTGCGCATTGTCGCCGTCAAAGGCGTGGACACAGTAGGCATTGTCCCAGAATATACGGAAATCCTCCGCCGCCGGCTTCAATGCGGCGAAACGTCTGACCGTCTCGTCGCTGAACACGATTCCCGTTGGGTTCTGGTATTTCGGCACGCACCAGATACCTTTCACCTTTTCGTCCTTTATCAATTTTTCGACCTCGTCCATATCGGGACCCGTCGGTAGCATCGGCACGGGGACAAGCTCGAAGCCGAAATGCTCGGTTATTGCAAAATGGCGGTCATATCCGGGGACGGGACAGAGGAACTTGCGCCCTTCAACCTCCTGCCAGGGCTTCGCGCCGCAGATTCCGTCGGTCATGCCGTGGCTGACTATCTGATACATCATAGTAAGGCTGCTGTTCCCGCCGACAAGCGTATGCGACGAGTGCGTGCCCATCATATGCGCGAGCAGGCGCTTTGCCTCCGGAATTCCGTCAAGTCCGCCGTAGTTGCGGCAATCCTGCCCGCTCTCGGAGTCGAGGATGCTGCGGCTGTCGATAACATCGAGCATACCGAGTGACAAATCCAGCTGCTCCGCCGACGGCTTTCCGCGCGACAGATCGAGCGTCACGCCGTTTTTTAGAAGTTTTTGTAGCTCTTTCGCAGCTTTCTCTTTTTCTGCTGCCAGCTCTTCGCTGCTTGCTTTCAGATAATTCAAAGTAATTCTTCTTTCCAGGCTTTACTTTTTTTGACGAGTGTATTATAATCCAGTTGCAGACATGTGTAAAATCTATAATACATATATCAACGATATCCAAAACATATATCAGCGGAGGCTTATCATGAACATAAACTACGACTACTACCGCATCTTTTACTTCGTTGCAAAATACGGCAACATCTCACAGGCCGCGAAGCTGCTTTTGAACAACCAGCCCAATCTGACAAGGACGATAAAGAACCTCGAAAGTGAGCTCGGCTGCCCCCTGTTTTCGCGCACAAACCGCGGCATGCGCCTGACGCCGGAGGGTCAGAAGCTGTATGAGCACATCAAGGTCGCCATCGAGCACATCGAGGCGGGCGAAGAAGAGATAACCGAGAGCAAGAATTTGCAGACGGGCACGGTTTTCGTCGCGGCGAGCGAGGTCGCCCTGCGCTGCCTGCTTCTGCCAGTGCTCAAAAAATTTCGCATGCTCTATCCCGGGGTTCGCATACGCATCAGCAACCACTCGACCCCGCAGGCAATAGCCGCGCTCAAGGACGGAACGGCGGATATCGCAATCGTCACGACTCCGACCGTCCGCTCCGCCTCGCTGAGCGAGACCCCGCTTCGCTCCGTGCGCGAGGTGGCGATATGCTCGCCGGCATTCAAAGAGCTGCTCGGCAGAAAGATAAGCCTCGCCGATCTCGGTAACTATCCGCTGATATCTCTCGGCACGAGCACAAAATCATTCGAGTTTTATTCGGCGTTCTTCACCGAGCACGGTCTGCCGTACAGCCCTGACATCGAAGCAGCAACGGCAGATCAGATTCTCCCGATGGCGCAGGCGGATCTCGGAGTCGGATTCGTGCCCGAGGAGTTCGTAAATCCTTCCGACAAAGTGCGGATAATCGACCTCGAAGAAGAGATACCCGAGCGCAGCATCTGCCTTATAAAAAGAAAAGAGCAGCCGCTGAGCGTGGCTGCAAAAGAACTTGAAAGAATGATAATAGAACTGGCGAGCGGAGAGTGAAAAGTGGATAGTGGTGAGTGGCAAGTGAAAAGTGAAAAGTGAAAAAGTAAAAATCGGCAAATATCTGACGATACTTGCCGATTTTTGGTGCGGATAACAGGGATCGAACCTGCATGGTTGCCCACCGGATCCTAAATCCGGCGCGTCTGCCAATTCCGCCATATCCGCATATGTGCCGTCCGCTGAATGTCTGCGCGGCTTTTGACTGCTATATTATATCAGGGATAATAATTATTTTCAAGTTTTTCGCGTCCGGAGCTACAAAAAATAAAAAAAAGCTTGCTTTTTTGCAAGTTATCTGTTATCATATCATCTGTTACCGAGTAAAGAAGGAGGTGCGACACATGGCAAAATGCGAATATTGCGGTAAGGATGTGTCTTTCGGCATCAAGGTTTCCCATTCTCACAGACGTTCAAACAGAACCTGGAAGCCCAACATTAAAAGGGTCAAGGCTATAGTGAACGGCTCTCCCAAGAGAGTTTATGCATGTACTCGTTGCCTTCGTTCCGGCAAAGTTACACGCGCTGTCTGATGACCGAACAGATATTCACGGCACTGTTTTAAACGGTGCCGTAATTTTTTTGCCTTTTTATTTCCGACATCTTTTTCGGCGGGCGTAATACTATTGTATATTGTGCCGTCTTTTCAGACTGCTGACAAAGTTTATGACATAATTGTAAACTTTGGAAAAAGGTATTGATTTTTGGTACAAATGGGTTTAGAATATGAATTAGCACTCGGAGATGTAGAGTGCCAAAAGATTTTTAAGCTTGCATTTTTTATAATTCAGGAGGAATCGATATGAACATTAAACCGCTTGCAGACAGAGTTGTTGTCAAGCCTGTCGAGGTTGAAGAAACTACGAGCAGCGGCATTATCCTCGCCGCTTCCGCACAGGAGAAGCCCCAGGTTGCTGAGGTCGTTGCAGTGGGTCCCGGCGGACTCGTTGACGGCAAGGAAGTTGAGATGTACGTCAAGGTCGGCGACAGAGTCATAACCGGCAAATATTCCGGCACTGAGGTCAAGCTCAACAAAGAGGAATACACCATAGTCCGTCAGAGCGACATTCTCGCTATCGTAGAATAATCGGAGGTAATTCATCATGGCAAAACAGATCATTTACGGTGAGGAAGCCCGCAAGGCTCTCCAGGCCGGTATCGATAAGCTCGCTAACACAGTTAAAATCACGCTCGGCCCCAAGGGCAGAAACGTTGTGCTCGACAAGAAGTACGGCGCTCCCCTCATCACCAACGACGGTGTCACCATCGCCAAGGATGTTGAGCTCGAAGATCCCTTTGAGAACATGGGCGCTCAGCTTATAAAAGAAGTCGCCACAAAGACAAACGATGTCGCCGGCGACGGCACCACCACCGCTACCCTGCTCGCTCAGGCACTCGTCCGCGAGGGCATGAAGAACGTTGTTGCAGGCGCAAACCCGATGGTCATCAAAAAGGGCATCCAGAAGGCTGTTGATGCCGCTATCGAGGCTGTCAAGTCCCACTCTCAGCCTATTAAGGGCACCGAGGACATCGCGAGAATAGCCACCATTTCCTCCGCTGACGAGGATATCGGCAGAATCATTGCCGACGCTATGGAGAAGGTCACCTCCGACGGCGTTATCACCGTTGAGGAGTCGAAGATTGCACAGACCGAGGCAGAGGTTGTCGAGGGCATGCAGTTCGACAGAGGCTACATCTCCCCCTACATGGTAACCGACACCGACAAGATGGAAGCCGTCATCGACGACGCTCTCATCCTTATCACAGACAAGAAGATTGCAAGCATTCAGGATCTTCTTCCCCTGCTCGAGCAGATCATGCACGCAGGCGGAAAGCTTATCATCATCGCTGAGGACATCGAGGGCGAGGCTCTTTCGACCATCCTTGTCAACAAGCTTCGCGGCGTGTTCACCTGCGTGGGCATCAAGGCTCCCGGCTTCGGCGACAGACGCAAGGAGATGCTCCAGGATATCGCTATCCTCACCGGCGGCAAGGTCATCACCTCCGAACTCGGTCTTGAGCTCAAGGACACCCAGATTTCCGATCTCGGCCGCGCACGCCAGGTCAAGGTCTCCAAGGAGAACACCATCATTGTTGACGGCGCAGGCGACAAGGACGCCATCAAGTCCAGAGTCAACCAGATCCGCACACAGATCGAGAACACCGCTTCCGACTATGACAGAGAGAAGCTTCAGGAGCGCCTTGCAAAGCTTGCAGGCGGCGTAGCGGTCATCAAGGTCGGCGCAGCTACCGAGACCGAGATGAAGGAGAAGAAGCTCCGCATCGAGGACGCTCTCGCAGCAACCAAGGCAGCTGTTGAAGAGGGTTCCGTTGCAGGCGGCGGCGTCGCACTGCTCAACGCTATCCCCGCTGTCAAGGCTCTGCTTGACAGCACCGAGGATTCCGACGAGAAGACCGGCGTGAAGATCGTTCTCAAGGCTCTTGAAGAGCCCGTTCGCCAGATTGCTTCCAACGCGGGACTTGAGGGTTCGGTTATCATCAACCACATCGTTGAGTCCGGAAAGATCGGCTACGGCTACAACTTCGCTTCTGACGGATATGTTGACATGTTCGAGGCAGGCGTTGTTGACCCGACAAAGGTCACCCGCTCCGCTCTGCAGAACGCCGCTTCCGTTGCGGCAATGGTTCTGACCACCGAGAGCCTTGTCACCGACAAGCCCGACCCGGCAGCAGACGCGGCAAACGCCGCAGCGATGGCTGCACAGGCCGGCGGCGGAATGTATTAATCCAAAGCTGAATAAATAATTTGAGCCGCTCGGGCAACCGGGCGGCTTATTTTTTCTGTATTGCAAAATTGAGATTTGTCCATCACTCGAGCCACAGCAAAGTAAAAGCATGTGTTTCAGCCAATTTTTATAATCAAGCTTTCAACAGCCGCGCCGCAGTGTTTGAAGTCTAACTGAGATAGGTGAGGGAACAGCTTGCGAAGCAAGCCGCACGAGCGATTCTCAAAATATAGTCGCCTATCGCCATTGGAGCGGGCGCTATGCTCCTTGTTTTTCGCCAACATCGCCTTGAGTTAAAGCGAAAAAATCCGCCCGGAATTGGGCGGATTAGTTATTTTATAACCGTATCAATCGCTTTTCTGACATCGGCGGCGACGGAATCTATATCACGCGCAGCGTCGATGACGACGATATTATCTCTGTCCTTGAGCAGTTCAAACGCGCTGTAATACCGCTCGCGGATGGCGTTTATCTGCTCCGGGTCGCGCTCGAAAATTTCTAGATACACGCGCCCGTTTTCTATTCTCTCGTGGCAGCTCTCCGGGTCGACATCGAAAAAGATGCAGATATCCGGCTTGAGTATGCCGGGGCAGTCGAGGTTCATATCGATGACCCACTGCCTGTCCTCCCCCACCGCCTGATAGGCGATGGACGAATAATAATATCTGTCGCACACGACATCGATTCCCGCTTGGAGCGTCTTTTCTATGCCGTTGACGGGGTTCATATTGTGCGCCACGCGGTCCGCGAGGAAGAGCGCAGCGAGCTCCGAGGATGTGCGCTGCCTTGCGCCGCTGAGCACATCTCTTATCATACCGCCGGTCACCGACTCGGTGGGCTCGGCGGTCGGATACACATTTCTGCCCTGCGACTTAAGATAAGCACAAAGCAGAGCCGTCTGGGTGCCCTTGCCGGAGCCGTCAAGTCCCTCGACTACAATGAATTTTCCTCTCATAATACGCGGTAGTCCTCCGTGTAAATGAAGGTGCATTTGTCGAGCTGTTTGTCAGACACTTTTATCTTCGACGGGAAGCTCGACTTGACCGCCTTTGCCATATCAATCTGCTCGCCGCAGAGGGTGGCTCTTGCATATTCAAACGCTGCCTCGGTCATTGAAGATGCGGTCAGATCGTCCCACACGATGAACTGGTTCTTCGTGCCGCCGTTCGCTCTTATCGCGGCTCTGACCTTGCTGAACACCTTGGACTTGTTGTCCCACTTCTTGCCGACCTCGATATCAAAAGCGGCGGTGTAGCCGTCATAGATGCTCGGGAAGCTTGTGCCCGCGACAATTATGCCGTTCGGGCAGGCGTTCTTTATAAGCTCCGCCTGAGAAGATATATCAGCGCAATAAGCCGCAATCTTCTTGCCCTCGAAATTCTTGAGCTGGCGGGCGATATCCTCTTTCATGAAACTCTGCGCGCCCTTTATGCCGAGAGCCTGCGAGACATCGTAGCAGTTGACAAATTTATATGTCATGCCGAGCTCCTCGCACTTCTTCTCAGCCGCTTCGCGCGACTCCTTGATGCTCGGGGTGCTCTGCTGAACGCCGGTGGCGTAATAGGCAAAGACCTGCGCGCCGCGTCCGTGCGCCTCTTCGACCATCATCGCTGCGTCCTTGGCGGTGTCTATCGCAAGAATGGCATCGGCGGACTTCGCAAGAGTCTGGATATTCTCCTCGGGTGCAGTGCAGACGATGAGCTTATCGGGGTTCTTTGCCTTTGCCGCTCTGACTGCCGCGACGGCTCCGAGATTCGCTCTCGCGATAACTATCGCGCCGTAGCTCGCATCGGAGGCGATATCGTTGACGCGCTTATAAAAATCGAGAATGCCCGAAGTGCCGACGCGCGTGTCGGTATAGACAACATGCTCGACATAGGAATATTCGCTCGCAAGCTGAGCCGCACGCTGATATTCCTCGGGGTTCTGCGACAGGGTTGCTGTGACTATGGCGATCTTTTTGCCGGGCGCTTTGCCTCCAGCTCCGCCCGAGCACGCGCACATACCTATGGCGACTGCCAGAATGAGTAGGAATGCCGCTGTGGCTTTGAAAGTCTTTTTCATATGATACACCTTATTTTTCCATGAACGCTTCGGCGATGCGCGCGGTGCTGTGCCCGTCGCAGGCGTCCATAAAATAGTTTCTGAAGTTTTCAATTTCCGCGCTGTCGAAGCCGGACTGCGCCTGCCTGACGGCGGAAATAATGCCCTCGGTATCCCGGACTATAGGGCCGGGAACGAAGTCCTCATATTTGTTATAGAAACTGCGGTCGCGGTCATATTCTTCGAGATCATAGGCAAAGAATATCATCGGACGGCTGAGCAGCGAATATTCAAAAATCACGGACGAATAGTCGCTTATCAGCATATCAGCCGCGCACATAGCGAGGTCGATTCGCACATCTTTTGAGATATCAAACACGAAATTCTCATATTTTTCGCGCTCTTCGGCGCTGAGCGAAAAGCGTTTCGCCGTCTGCGGATGGAGCTTATACAGCAGGACGAAATCGTCAGACAGTTCCGCATTCATGCGCTCGATATCGAGCTTCAGATCCATATAGGACTTGAGAATTGAGTTGCCGCGGAAGGTCGGGGCATAGAGAATTATCTTCCTGTCCCCTATCTGCGGGAACTTTTTGAGCATCTCCGCGCGGGCGGAGGAGACGAAATCGGAGCTAAAATAAATATCCGTCCTTGGCACGCCGAGAGGTCTGATTATGCTCTCCGGGCAGTTGAACGCCTCGGCATAATACGGAATAATATTGCGCGCCGACACGGTGACTGCGGTATAGGTGTTGTGGATCGGATAGCGTTCGAGGCTCTTTCTGTCCGCGCCCCACTTGAGGTCGGCGGTCGAATAGCCCCATTTTTTGAACGCACCGCACGCATGCCAAAGCTGAATGACCTCGGTGCCCTTTCGCGGATGATTCGCGAACAGCGGGAAGAATGCATCCTCAACAAAGACGAGTTTGCTCGTCGCATACTCGCGCTGGAAGCGGATATTCTGCCTGAACTCCGCAGCCCTCGCGCTTATACTGCCCGCTCCCGCGGGAATGAGCATCTCGGTGCAGTGCATCCCGCGCGCCTCAAGCTCGCGCTTCATGCAGGACAGGTTGTCCGGAAGCGTTTTGCTGTTTGAAGCAAGGAGCACCTTTTTTTCGTCTATCGGCTTTTTCGCCGCGCGCCTGTAGACCGCAGGCCAAATGCGGTAATAGAGCAGGTGGCGGCGCATATCGCCGAGTTTTTTTATCAGTCTTATAAGCAGTGACTTCATCTGTCGCTTTCTTCCTTAAAAATGCAGCTTGGAGTTGACTTCCTGCACGGTCTTTTCGTCGAGCTTCAACACCTTGCGGTCATATGTATACATTCCGTTGACCTCGAACTCGACGTCGCTGACCTGAGTATAAACAGTGGCGCAAAGTCCTTTCTTTATCAGCGGGATGACCTGCTTCTCATGCAGCTTCTTATAAGCCGCGGAGAGCTTCTCCTTCGACCTGAACATGATATAGCCGAAGCTCTTCTGCTTGTTCCATACATGGCCGTCGAGAATCATGCTGTATCCGCCGTATTCGCTTATGACAAACGGTCTGCCGTCAAGCTTCGGCATATGAATCGGCAGAATATATTTGTGCATGCTCTTGAGGTCGCAGCCCTTCTGATCGTACCAGCCGCTCGCGTGGTCAACGATTCTCGAGGGATCGTATGCCTTGACGGCATCGCCGATCTCCTTCGCATCGAACTGACCCCAGCCCTCGTTGAAGGGCACCCAGCAGCCGATGCAGGTGCAGTTATAGAGATTGTCTATCATCTCGAACAGCTCACGGCGGTAGTCATCGCGCCACTCCTTTTCGCCGCGGCTGAACCAGTTATATTTATTATCCTTGACGCCGATGCCGATATTCGGCAGAACACCCGCAAGGATGTTTCCGATATACTCGCCGCCGCTGACCATATCCTGCCAGACTATCATGCCGAGTCTGTCGCAGTGATAGTACCAGCGCAGGGGCTCGACCTTGATATGCTTTCTGAGCATATTAAAGCCGAGGCGCTTCATCTCGGCGATATCGAATATCATCGCTTCGTCGTTGGGCGGAGTCAGACCGCCGTCGCTCCAATAGCCCTGATCGAGCAGGCCGCGCTGGAAATAGGGCTCGTTATTGAGCATAAGGCGCGGCAGACCCTGCTTATCCTTGCCGATGCTGAACTTTCTCATGCCGAAATAGCTCTTGACGGTATCGACAGCTTCGCCGTTTTTCTTCACGGTGAGCACAAGGTCATAGAGAGTCGGGCTCTCGGGGCTCCAGAGTTTCGCATCGGGCACGGGAAGATGCGCGTTGAGCTTCATCTCGCCGGAATACACCTGCTCGCCGCCGAGCGAAATCTCAGCCTCTATCGTGCAGCCGTCAAGTCCCTCGCCGGTGCAGGAGACGATTATCTCGCCCGCGTCGATATCGGGGGTCAGGCGCACACAGGTGATATGGCTCTGAGCCACGGGCTCAAGCCACACGGTCTGCCAGATTCCGGAGGTTCCGGTATACCAGAATCCGACGGATTTGAGAACCTGCTTGCCGCGATTCTGCCAGCCCTTGTCGGTCGGGTCATAGACCTTGACAACAAGTTCATTTTCGCCATCGACAAGTTCGTCTGTTATATCAAAAGAGAACGGGCAATAGCCGCCGGTATGAGTGCCGACGGAGACACCGTTGACAAACACCTCGCACTGCCAATCGACAGCGCCGAAATGCAAAATGCAGCGCTTATTATCAAAGCGGCCGTCGAGAGTGAACCTCTTTCTGTACCAAAGACGCTCATCTGGCTGAAGCGCGCGCTGAACGCCGGAAAGCTGGCTCTCGATGGCGAAAGGCAGGATTATCTTGCCGCTGAAATCTTTCGGGCAGGCGTCGCCCGCCGGGGTTATCTCATAATCGCACTCGCCGTTGAGGCACATCCAATCCTCGCGCACAAGCTGTGGGCGGGGATACTCCGGAAGAGGACAGTTTTTGTCCACATCGTCAAAGAATCGGGTTTTCAGATCGTTCACTTACTCAACCTCCGCAATTTAATTAAAAAGTCACATAGTATTATACATTAATTTATGCGTTTTGTCTATAGATTTATTCTCTGTGCCACTTCACGCCCTGGGCGGTATCCTCGAGGACGATGCCCATTTCCTTGAGCTGATCTCTGATTCTGTCCGCCTCTGCCCAGTTTTTCTCCTTACGAGCGTTCGTGCGCGCCTCAATAAGAGCTTCAACATCGCTGTCGAGAGTCTCGGTCTTGCGGTTATAGACGAGTCCGAGCACACCGGTCAGCTCATCGAACATGGCTATCGCACCCTCAACAAGCGCCTTTGAGGGGGTCTTGCCGACAACATTTGTATTGATATCGCGGACAAGCTCGAATATCGAAGCGATGGCGTCGGCGGTGTTGAGATCGTCGTCCATGGCGGAGATAAACTGCTCTCTGTATTCATCAAATCCGTCGATAATCGCCTTGTCGCCGTCATGCTCTGCGTCGGCAGCGTTCTTGAGCTCGAAATCGAGCGAATCGCGGCAGGTATAGAGCCTGTTGAGCGCGGCGATGCACTGCTCGATGATATCGGTGCTGTAGTTTATCGGGCTTCTGTACTGAGCGGAGATGAGCAGATAGCGGATCGGCTCATAGCCGTATTTTTCGGCGACATCGCGCACGGTGAAGAAATTGCCGAGAGACTTCGACATCTTCACGTTGTCAACATTGATATAGCCGTTGTGCATCCAATAGTGGGCGAACGGCTTGCCTGTGAAGCACTCGCTCTGGGCTATCTCATTCTCATGGTGCGGGAAGATGAGATCCTGGCCACCGCAGTGAATATCAATGGTGTCGCCGAGATAGCGCCAGTTCATCGCGGAGCACTCGATATGCCAGCCGGGTCTGCCCTTGCCCCACGGGGAATCCCATGCGGGTTCGCCGGGTTTCGCGGCTTTCCAGACGGCGAAATCCATCGGCTCGCGCTTGACCTCGCCGACCATTATACGCGCGCCCGCCTCAAGATCCTCAAGCGGCTGATGCGAGAGCTTGCCGTAATCCTTGAACTTCTCGGTGCTGAAATAAACGTCGCCCTGCGCCTCATAGGCGTAGCCCTTTTCGATAAGGGTCGAGATTATCTGAATGATGGCGTCGATATTCTCGGTAGCCTTCGGATTAACAGTCGCGTGTCGGACATTGAGTCCGTCGGCATCGGTCCAGAACTCTTTTATATAGCGCTCGGAAATCTCGGAGAAATCAACATGCTCCTCGTTTGCGCGTCTGATTATCTTATCGTCGATATCCGTGAAATTCTGAACGAACTTCACATTGTAGCCGCGATATTCGAGATAGCGGCGCAGGATATCGAAGATGCACAGCGGGCGGGCGTTGCCGATGTGGATATAGTTATACACGGTCGGGCCGCAGGCGTACATCTTGATCTCGCCCGGAGTTATCGGGACGAGCTCTTCCTTTTTTCTTGTGAGAGTGTTATAGACTTTCATTTATATCTTCCTTTCAGTCAATTTCCTGTGTGTTTTCCTGCTCCTCAAGCTGTTTTCTCAGCTGGGAGACCTGATGCTCGAGCCTGCAAAGCTCCTGCGCGACCGGGTCGGGTATATGCACCTGGTCGAGGTCGTCGACCCTGACTCCGTTGCGGCGAACGATATGAGCCGGAACGCCGACGGCGGTACAGTCTGGCGGAATCTCATCGAGAACCACTGCGCCCGCGGCGATATTCGAGTTATCGCCGACTTTGAACGGGCCGAGCACCTTTGCGCCCGCGCCGATCATGACATTGTTGCCGATAGTCGGATGGCGTTTGCCGGTATCCTTGCCGGTACCGCCGAGGGTCACGCCCTGATATATCATAACATCGTCGCCGATAACGGCGGTCTCGCCGATAACGACGCCGGTGCCGTGGTCGATGAAAAAGCGCCTGCCGATGGTCGCCGCCGGGTGTATCTCTATCCCGGTTTTGCGCGCCGCCCGCTGCGATATCCAGCGTGCGAGGAAGAACATCCTGCGGCGATAGCACCAATTGGCTCTGCGGTGCATTCTTATAGCTTTAAGACCCGGATAGAGGAAGAAGATTTCGAGCGCGCTTCTCGCGGCGGGGTCGCGCCGTTTGAAGGTGCTTATATCCTCCCTGAGCCTGTCAAACATAAATATCAACTCCTTGAGCTCGGATAAAATTGCCGCCGCAATGCGGCGTGGGGTGTTTGGAGTGCGTATGCGCTGTTAATAAGTCTGTGCATTTTCGCGGACGGATTATATCCGCCCCTACAGCCGCTCAATATACAAATAACATACAAAAAGCCTCCGTTATCCTTGCGGACAACGGAGGCGCCTGAGCGCGGTTCCACTCCTGTTTATATCTCTGCGCGCAAATACGCGCCCGGCCGATAACGGTGCCTTCCGCGCAGGGATACTGTTGTTCCCCCTGCGTGCTGACGGGTGCATTTCGCCTTCATACGGCAAGGAGCTTTCTCAGCTTCGGGCTCCCTCTCTTTTGCCGCGAATATCCGGCTACTTCTCCCGGTAAACGCATGTTATTTTTTGGTTTTTGTCAGCCGATATGACTCGCATATCTACTAATCATTATATTGAAATCACTTGGAAAAGTCAATAAGTTTTTTGCTGTCCACAAAATATGTGATGCCCGAAACGACCGTCAGAACGGCGGTTATCCAGAGCATGATATTCGACACTCTCGCGAGAGTGAACCAGCCGGCGTTTGCAAAAATATCAAACGTCGCGTTAAGCTCGGCGAGGAGCATGATAACAATAGTGAACACCATCTGGCTGACGGTTTTCGCCTTGCCCCAATAGTTTGCGGGGATAACAATGCCCTGCGCCGTGGCGATAAGGCGGACGCCTGCGACGGCGAACTCGCGGGTGAGGACAATCATGACGATCCAGATGCTGCACCAGCCCTCGCGCATGAATGCGAGCAGAGCGGCGGTGGTGAGCATTTTATCGGCGAGCGGATCGAGAAGCTTGCCGAAAACGGTGATAAGATTATTCTTTCGCGCGATCTTACCGTCGAGCATATCAGTCAGCGACGCGACCGAGAAAACAGCGAGCGCGACTATGTAATGATAAGGGAACTCAATAAGCATAAGCGCGAGATAAATGGGCGCGAGGAACATTCTTATGAGCGTCAGTTTATTGGGCAGATTCAGCTTCTGCATGTCAATTCCCCTTTCCGGGTTTTATTTTACTGTTCTTCCGAGCAGGTCATATTCGTTGACACCGAGTATCTCGACATCGACGAACTCGCCTTCTTTTATGAAATCGGACGAGGTGAAGATTATCTTGCCGTCGATATCGGGCGCGTCCATATACGAGCGGCCGGAGTAACTGTCGGTATAATCATCGTAGCTCTCGGTGAGCACGCGCAGGGTCTTGCCGATCATATTGTTGTTCTTCTCGGTCATTATCTCATACTGATCCTGCATGATGACCTCGGCGCGGCGGGATTTGACATCGTCGTCGACCTGATTCTCCATCTTCGCGGCGGGAGTGCCCTCCTGCGGGGAATATTCGAAGCAGCCGAGGCGCTCAAACTCCTCCTCGTTGACGAACTCAGCGAGAGTCTCAAACTCGTCGTCGCCCTCGCCGGGGAAGCCGACAATAAACGTCGTGCGGATAGCGATATCCGGCATGCGCTCGCGCAGTTTTCTTATGACCTCGCGGGTCTCTTCCGCGGTGCTGTGACGGTTCATAGCCTTGAGGATTTTATCATCCGCGTGCTGGAGCGGCAGGTCTATATAATGGAGCACCTTGGGCTGGGAAGCCATGGTGTCGATAAGCTCGTCGGTTATCTTATCAGGATAGCAATAGAGCAGGCGTATCCACTCGATGCCGTCGATCTCACAGAGCAAATCAAGCAGATGAGCGAGCCTGTATTCGCCGTAGATATCAATGCCGTAGGACGAGACATCCTGCGCGATAAGCACGAGCTCTTTGACGCCCCCATTCGCAAGGGTCTTCGCCTCTTCGACTATGCTCTCCTCGTCGCGGCTGCGGAAGGGTCCGCGGATGGACGGGATAGCGCAATAGGTGCAGCAGTTCGAGCAGCCCTCGGCTATCTTGAGATACGCCCAGTAGTCGGGAGTGGTGAGCACGCGCTCGCCGCACATGGGAAGCTCTTTTTTGTCGGGGAAAACATTGGTCTGCTTGCCGTCGAGAACTTCGTCGACTATCTTGTCGATATCGCCGTTTGCGCCGATGCCGACGACCGCATCAACCTCGGGAATCTCCTGAAGTATCTCGTCGCGGTAGCGCTCGGCGAGGCATCCGGTGACAATGACCGCGCGGACAAGTCCGTCTTTTTTGAGGCCGACCATCTCCAGAATTGTGTCGATAGCCTCCTGCTTGGCGGAGTCGATAAACGCGCAGGTGTTGACTATAACTGCGTCGAGGCGCTCGAAATTGTCCGCATTTTCAAATCCGGCGTTCTGAAGCTTTGCAAGCATCAGCTCACCGTCGACCTGATTCTTCGGGCAGCCGAGCGACACGAATAAAACTCTTCTTTTCTTCATCAAACAGTTCTTCCTTTCGCTTGATAACAGAAATTATACACTATTTTTTCCTTTTCTTATCTTCTAACAGGAAAATTGATCGTCCGTATCTGCATATTCCTCGTCCACAGAGCGCATTGCCGAACGGATATCGGAATAGCCATAGCCGAGGCGGGTCAGGGCGTTGAAAGTTCGCCGCCTGCCCTTTTCATCGGAAAATTTGCCGGCGAATTTGGTCTCAAGCAGATTTTTTATCCGCTCAACATCGTCGCCGTCGAGCTCTTCGGCACATTCGCTCGCCGTCTCGCGCGATATTCCGCGCTGTCTGAGTTCCTGTTCGATGCGCTTTTTGCCCATGCCGCGCCGCTCATACAGCTCCTGCGCGAGGGTATGGGCATAGCGCTCGTCGTTGACATAGCCCATCTCTTCAAGGCGTTCGACCGCTTCGCGCGCAAACTCCGCGCCGGAGCGGCGGGCAACCTTTCGCTGAAGCTCCTTTGACGAATGGTCGCGCCGCGAGAGAATATCGACAGCCGCGTTAAATGCACGGCAGGAGCCTGCCGCCTCGCAAAAGGCGGCAAACTCCGCATCGTCAATTTCATCGCCGGAGCGTATATTCTGACTCACCCAGAAATCCCGGGTAACGGTCAGGCGGTACTCCCCGTCGACAAGTATATGTATTTTTTGTCCCCTGCCCTGCTGTGCCGTTATCTTCATCAATCGTCATCATCAACAACGATGTCAAGCTTCGCCTTTGCGCCGGAACGGCTCGTGGGCTTCTTGGGCATCGCAGCGGGTGCAGGCTCGGCGGCAGGCGCGGGCTTCTCCGCAGGCTTTGCGGCGGCTCTTGCGGCGTTGTTCTCCGCCATAAGGCGCTCGCGGACCTGGGCTTCGAGTTCCGCCATGAAGTCGGGATGCTCGCTGATATAATTCTTGACATTATCTCTGCCCTGACCGAGGCGGTTCTCGTTATAAGAGAACCACGCGCCGCTCTTGTGGATAATATCATATTTGACGGCGAGGTCGAGTATTTCGCCGACCTTGGATATGCCCTTGCCGTACATGATATCGAACTCAGCCTCTTTGAAGGGCGGAGCGACCTTATTCTTGACTATCTTAGCCCTTGTGCGCGAGCCGATAAACTCGTTGCCGGGGCCCTTGAGCTGCTCTATCTTGCGCACATCGATACGGATAGAAGCATAGAACTTCAGCGCGCGGCCGCCGGTTGTGACCTCGGGGTTGCCATAGACAACGCCGACCTTTTCACGCAGCTGGTTTATGAAAATTATAATAGTATTCGACTTTGAAATCGCGCCCGCGAGCTTTCTGAGAGCCTGCGACATAAGGCGCGCGTGGAGACCGACATGGGAGTCGCCCATATCGCCCTCAATTTCCGAGCGCGGAACAAGAGCCGCAACGGAGTCGACGACTATAACATCGATAGCGCCCGAACGGGTCAGAGCTTCGGTTATCTCGAGCGCCTGCTCGCCGTTGTCCGGCTGAGAGACGAGAAGAGAATCAACATCAACGCCGAGATTCGCGGCATATACGGGATCGAGCGCGTGCTCGGCATCGATAAACGCAGCCTCGCCGCCCATTCTCTGAGCCTCGGCGACAACATGAAGCGCGAGAGTGGTTTTACCGGACGACTCGGGGCCGTATATCTCGATTATTCTGCCGCGCGGAAGTCCGCCGATGCCGGTGGCGGCGTCGAGGGTAACGGAGCCGGTCGAGATAGCCTCGACATTCATTGCCGTGTTCTGGCCGAGTCTCATTATCGAGCCTTTGCCGAAATTTTTCTCTATCTGCGATATCGCAGTTTCAAGCGCTTTCTGTTTATCTGCCATGTTCGTTCCGTCCTTTCGGGGAGCTGAAATTTTGTTCGTACAAATGTTCTGTTCTTATTCTACATCATACCCCTGCAAAATGCAAGGGTATTTTGAAAATTATTTTGATCTTGCAAGAAAAGCGATGTTTATGGCGTGGTCGCCGACACGCTCGAAGTCGGTTATGGTGTTGAGATAGAGCATACCCGCTTCGGTGTTGCACTCCTTGCGGTTGAGGCGGAATATATGCGAATCCTGGCATTCGAGGGTCAGGTCGTCGATATGCTCTTCGAGGTCGGAGAGTTCCTTTGCCTCGTTGTCGCTGAGCGACTGGTTATCAAACGCCGCCATCGAACGTTCAAGCAATGTAACGACACTGCCGCAGAGCTGGTTGAGCTCCTCCCTCGCGGGGTCGGAGAACTTGAGCCCCTCGCCGATATTGTGCTGAGCCGCTTCGGCGAGGTTTATCGCATGGTCGCCGACGCGCTCGATATCGTTTATCGCGTGGAAAACGCGGGCGATATAATCCGAGTCGCTGTCGGTTATATCAAGAGCGTTGAGCTTGACGAGATACGAGGTTATATGATGGTTGAGGTAGTTTATGATCTCTTCGTTTTCCATGACCTTGTCGAGATCTTTGTCGCTGCGGTTTATGAGCGCGTGGGCGCTTGTCTCAAAGTTATCGCGCGCGAGCTTCGCCATGCGGGCGACCTCCTTGCTGACCTGCATGACAGCGAAGGGGGGCGTATTGAGCAGGCGGTCGTCGATGAACTTGCAGTGCATCTCACTCTCGCTGTCGTCCTTGCCGGGAACGAGCAGGCAGGAGAGCTTGACGAGAACTTTCGCGAACGGGAACATAACAACGGTCGAGACGATATTGAATACGATATGCGATATGGCTATCTGCGCCATCGGGTCGGGCGACAGTTTCTCTATCCACTCGACATAGGGAGTGAGCAGGGCGATAAGAATAAATATGCCCGTGCCGATAAGATTGAAGAGCAGGTGGATAACTGCGGCACGCTTTGAATTTTTCTTCGCGCCGACGGTCGAGAAGAGCGCCGTGAGGCAGGTTCCGATATTCTGACCGAAGAGGACGAAAACGGAAAATTTGAGCGGCACGAGTCCCTGCATGGCGAGAGTCTGGAGCACGCCGACGGAAGCCGAGGAACTCTGGAGCACGGCGGTCATGACTATGCCGAGGATAATACCGAACAGCGGGCGCAGAGGCGACTCCGAGACGGTGACGATAAAGTTCATGAAGCCTGCGCTATCTCTGAGCGGAGCCATGGAATCGGACATCATATCGATGCCGAGGAAGAGCAGACCGAAGCCTGTGAATATTGCGCCGAGGTTCTTGACGACGGTCTTTTTCGACGCGAGCATCAGAATAACGCCGACAAGCACCGACGCCGCCGCTACGCTCGAAAAGTTCAGCGCGATGAGCAGTGATGTGACGGTAGTACCGATATTCGCGCCCATTATGACGCCGACCGCCTGCGCAAGCGACATCATGCCAGCGTTGACGAAGCCGACGACCATGACGGTCGTTGCGGTTGACGACTGGATTATTGCCGTGACGACAAAGCCGACGAGCACTGCGAGGAAGCGGTTTCCGGTAAGCACTTCGAGCATTCTCTTGAGCTTGGCGCCGGCCGCGTTTTCGAGTCCGTCGCCCATCGTCCTGATGCCGAATAGGAACAGACCGAGTCCGCCCGCCATCGACAGAATATTAGCTACGCTCATATTTCAGTCCCCTTATTTCAGTTTTCCTGTCCATTTTCATTTTCCTGTGATTTCCTGTTTATGAGACTCAAAGAAAGCCAAAATCTCACATATATATCTTATCAGCTATTCCTGCAAATGTAAACCGCAAAAACAAATTAAAGCGGCGGAACACGGGTTTATCATCCGTATTCTGCCGCTTTTTGATATCAATTTTTCGCCTTTCTGCGTTTTGTAAAAATTGTCAGCACGGTTAAAAGCGCCGGAAAAAATATGGCGCAGAGTATGCCTTTTTTGAGATCGTCGCCGAATGCGCTCGCCATCATTCCGGCAAAAGTGGGCCCGGAAGAACAGCCGAGATCGCCGCCGAGCGCCAGAAGAGCGAACATCGCCGTTCCGCCGCCCTTTATCCCCGCGGACGCCTTGCTGAACGTTCCCGGCCACATGATGCCGACCGAGAAGCCGCACATCGCGACTCCGACAAGCCCGAGCACAGCGGAGGAGCTGAGCGCAATGAGCAGATAAGACGCCATACACAGCGCGCCGCTGAAAATCATCATGCCGTCGAGGTCGATTTTGTCGCCGAATTTGCCGTATATCATACGCGACACGCCCATGAGCACGGAGAAGAGCATAGGACCTGCGAGGTCGCCGACGGTCTTTGAGACGCCGAGACCCTTTTCCGCAAAGGTCGAAGCCCACTGGCTGACCGCCTGCTCGCTCGCGCCGGAACAGAGTATCAGAAGCATGAATATCCAGAACATCCTGTTGCCGAGCAGCTGTTTAAAAGAGAGCCCCGTCTCCCCTTCTTCGATAAGCGGGGCTATCGGGACGCGGATAAAGTTCAGGGCGTTGACTATCGGCACGACTGCCCAGATAAGGGCGAGATACTTCCAGTTAGCCGTTGTGAATATCGAGAAATAGAGCGTTGAAATGCCGACGACAGCGACACTGCCCCAGCAATAGAACGAGTGGAGCAGGCTCATCATCTTCTCTTTGTTATCCGTCGGGCACGCCTCTACTATCGGGCTGACTATGACTTCGAGCAGTCCGCCGCCGACAGCGTAGAGTACAACTGAAATGAGCAGACCGACAAACGGCGAGGGCAGAATCTCCGGCAAAACGGTCAATGAAACAAGTCCCGCTGCCGCGAACACATGAGCCGCAACAGCCGCCGCGCGGTAGCCTATCTTATCGATAAAGAACGCGGAGAGCAGGTCGATTATGAGCTGGAGAATAAAATTGACGGTTATCAGCGCGGTTATCTTTGAAAGCTCTATGCCGTAGTTCTTGTTAAAAGTCAGAAACAGCAGGGGCACAAAGTTGTTGACTATCGCCTGGACGACATAGCCCGCGAAGCAGGCGTTGACGGTCGATTTATAGTTTTTCTTCATGAAACCGTCTTCTTTCTGCGGCGCGGAATAATGAACTCGCGCACGAGCATTATCACCGACAGAGTCAGCGGGAATATGACGGCGCAGAGTATGCCTTTTTTGAGGTCATCGCCGAAGAAGCTCGCCATCATTCCGGCAAAGGTCGGACCCGCCGAGCAGCCGATATCGCCGCCGAGGCAGAGAATAGCATACATCGCCGTTCCGCCGCCGTGGAGCGCCGAGGACATTTTGCCTATCGTGCCCGGCCAAAGTATACCCGCAGACAGTCCGCACACGGCGACGCCGACGAGCCCGAGCACAGGCGATGAGGTCAGCGAAATGAGAAAATAAGAAGCCGTGCAGACGCAGCCGCTCAGGAGCATCATTGAATCGAGATTTATTCTGTTGCCGAACTTGCCGTACATAAAGCGCGACACGCCCATAAGAATCGAGAAGAGCATGGGACCCGCCAGATCGCCGACGGTCTTTGTGAGTCCGAGCGCCTTTTCAGCGAAAGTCGAAGCCCACTGGCTGACCGCCTGCTCGCTCGAACCGGCGCAGAGGATAAGCACCATGAATATCCAAAAAGCCTTTGTTTTGAGCATATCTTTTATCGAGAGCTTCTCCTCGTCCTCGCCGACGACGGGCGCTATAGGCACGCGGGTGAACATAACGGCGTTGACTATCGGGAGAATTGCCCATATCAGCGACATTATCTTCCAATTATCCGTCGAGAACAGGGCGAAGAACAGGGTGGATATGCCGACCGCCGCGACGCTGCCCCAGCAATAGAACGAATGGAGCAGGCAGAGCAGCTGATTGGAATTTGTTGACGGGCAGGAGTTGACTATCGGGTTTATCGTGATATCCAAAAGACCCGCTCCGACTGCGTAGCAGAACACGGAGATGAGCAGTCCAGCGAAAGCCGAGGGCAGTATCTCCGGCAGAATCGTCATGAAGATAAGACCCGTCGCGCACATCGCATGGGCGAGCACGGTCGAGGCGCGGTAGCCGATGCGGTCAACGAACAGCACGGCGGTCAGATCGACGAATATCTGAATAAAAAAGTTCGCGGTGATCAAAACGGTTATCTTGGAAAGCTCGATGCCGTACTGCGCCTGGAATGTCAAAAACAGCAGCGGCGCGAAATTATTGACGACCGCCTGCACGACGAACGCCGTAAAGCTCGCCGCAACCGTATGTTTATATCCTATCCTTTTCATTTTCGTTCCCCCAACAGAGAATTGCACACAGGTGTCGCGCTTATCATTAACCATTTGGATTTCCAAGCACAACACAAAAGGCATTTTAGCACAAAGCGGAAGTTAAATCCATAGATTTTGAAAAAAGGGCAAGGTGCTCAAAAATTGCAGAAATGCGGCGGCGCGGCACATAAAGTTGACGAAAAATTGCAGCCGATTCGGGGCGAAAAATTGTAGAATTCAATTTTGGGCAAAAGTAAAAAGCCTTGAAACAATCAAGTTTCAAGGCTTTTTATGGAGCTGCTAACCAGATTCGAACTGGTGACCTCATCCTTACCAAGGATGTGCTCTGCCACCTGAGCCATAGCAGCGAATGGCGACCCGGAACGGTCTCGAACCGTCGACCTCTAGCGTGACAGGCTAGCGCTCTAACCAACTGAGCTACCGGGCCAATTTGTCGGCTCTCACCGAACGCACATTATAATAACATAAGATTCCGGGTTTTGCAATACCTAATTTTAATTTTTTTGCGCTTCGTGCTGTTTTTTGACACGCTTTATAGGATATTGTGATTTTTTATCAAGAAAAGCTGTTGACTTACGCCTTATCGCTTCCGTTGGCAAATCTTGCGTAGCGGCGCATCGGCAGAGCACACGCTGCGACGCCTATCACGCCGAGAATAATCCAAAAAACAACCGTCGCCGTCCAACCGAATTTTTCGGACACCGCGCCGAAGCCGTAGGTCGATATCGCGCTGCCTATATATGTGCAGCAGTTGAATATCCCGCCGACCGTCGATGCGCGCCCGAATTTCGCAAAGTGCACCGGTATGAGCGTCATAAGCAGATGGTTCATGGCGGCTATTATTGTAGTAAACAGCGCCAGGAGTATCACGCAAATGGCGATAGGATATTTGCCGACAAAGACTATGCCCGTCAGCGGTATCAGCGTCATGGCGAAGCCGAACGCCGACGTTGCGGCCTCGTTGAGCCTGAACACCTTCTCATAAAGCTTCGTTCCTATCCACGCGCCGCTGAGATTGATTATCGGCATAATCGCCGACAGCAGCAGCGAAAACGAGGCGGAGACGTCATATTTTTCGGTAATAAGCGTGGGCACCCACGAGCTGACTCCGTCCTTCAGCATACCCTGGACGAGCACGCCGACGCATATGACCGACGCGCCGGAAATCATAAAGAGCTTGCCGAGAGAGATTTTTTCGCCAGTATTCTCATGGACGGGAAGCGACGGCTTCTCCCCTTTTCCGAGGATTTTCGAGGTCTTTTTCGCGCATATGCACCAAAAGACCAGCACGCAGGTTATTATTCCGGCGGGGATATAGAACGCAAAATGCCACGACGCGAATTTTATCGCCGCCGCAGATATCACATAGGAGAGCAGGCTGCCTATCGGGAACGACGACGCTATGTGCAGACACGCACGGCTGCGCTGCTCCTCCGGCAGGACGGTGGCTATTATATAGAGCACGGGTGTCCAGAGCATGGACTGAACTATTCCGTTAAGTCCCCAGATAATGCTCATGGTGATATAGCTCGACGAACACAGCGGCATTATAATATTGGCGCACACCGTCCCGGCGAGCCCCGCGCCTATCATTTTATAGGGAGACACGCGGTCGCCGAGGATTCCGCTGAATATCTGACCCGCTCCGTAGCAGAAGAAATAGACCGTGCCGATAAATCCGGCATGGGGCTTTGAAAACACGCCGTCCGCGACTATCGCGGTGAGCGCGGCGGTATAGTTTATTCTGCCGAGATACGAGGCACAATAAGCCGCCCAGCAGGCAACAAAAAGCAGCGTGCCCGCCGAAAGTATTTTTTCTTTGTCCTTGCGCTGTTCCATGACTCTCTCCCAACCCGTGATGAAGCAATTATAACACCCGGTTATTTTTTGTCAACGGCCTTTTTGCCGCAACTTGTTGAGTTTGGAAATATTATGTGATATACTTAACAATGTATGAGGCAACATATTTCAACGGCTTACAGGAGAGGCAAATGAAATCTATCAAAGAAATTTACAGAATCGGACGCGGCCCGTCAAGCTCGCACACCATGGGACCCGAGTCCGCCGCCAAGATGTTTATAAACGAGTTCCCGTCGGCGGACAGGTATGAAGCGGTTCTCTACGGCTCACTCGCAAAGACAGGAAAAGGTCACGGCACGGACAGAGTTCTGCGCGAGACCTTCGCGCCCCGCGTGCTCGACATAAAATTCGACATGACGACGACCGACATCCCCCACCCCAACACGCTCGACTTCGCGGCGTTCGACAAGGACGGAAACGTCATCGGCAAACGCAGAGTCTGCAGCGTCGGCGGCGGTGCGATAGAAATTGAGGGCAGAAAAGATGCAGAGCCGCCCGAAGTTTACCCGTTCAAGAATTTCGCGGAGATAAAAGAATACTGCAAGAAAGAAAATATCCGTATTCCCGACTTGGTTGAAAGATTCGAGGGCAAAGGAATCTGGCATTATCTCGACCGCGTGTGGATCGTCATGAACAGCTGCATCAAGCGCGGACTTGCCGCCGAGGGCGAGCTGCCCGGCGGGCTCGGCATAATGAGAAAGGCGCATATGCTCAACAGCCGCCGCCACATGGACGAGAGCCCGGAGACGCGCGAAAACAGGCTCGTTTGCGCCTACGCCTACGCAGTCAGCGAAGAGAACGCCTCCTGCGGCGAGATAGTAACTGCCCCGACCTGCGGTGCGTGCGGAGTTCTGCCCGCAGTTCTGCGATACACGGCGGACAGGCGCGGATTCTCCGAAAATGAAATTCGCAGAGCCATTGCGACCGCCGGGATCATCGGCAACGTTATAAAGACGAACGCTTCGATAAGCGGCGCGGAGTGCGGATGCCAGGCGGAGATAGGCTCGGCATGTTCAATGGCGTCGGCTGCGCTCGCGGAGCTCTACGGCATGGACACGGATCAGATAGAATACGCCGCAGAAGTCGCAATGGAACACCATCTCGGGCTCACCTGCGACCCCGTCATGGGGCTCGTTCAGGTGCCCTGCATCGAGCGCAACGCAGTCGCCGCGATGAGGGCGATAAACGCAGTGAGCCTTGCAAACTTTTTGACATACACAAGAAAGATATCGTTCGATCTGATAGTCGAGACGATGTATCAGACGGGCAAGGATCTTTCAAAAATATACCGCGAGACGAGCGAGGGCGGACTCGCTAAGCTCTATAAACCCGCACAGAAAAACGAATCCACGGAGGAAATAAAATGAGCAAGCAGTTAAGACAGCCTGCAGCGGGTGACACCGTTGCAACGATAAAGACAAACAAGGGCGACATAAAAGTGGTCCTCTTCCCCGACGCCGCGCCCAAGGCGGTCGAAAATTTCACGACCCATGCGGACAACGGCTACTATGACGGGGTTATCTTCCACCGCGTTATCCCGGATTTCATGATCCAGGGCGGCGACCCGCTCGGCAAGGGTATCGGCGGCGAGAGCATCTGGGGCAGACCGTTCAAGGACGAGTTCAGCCGCGACTACCACAACCTCAGAGGCGCACTGTGCATGGCGAACGCAGGTCCGAACACGAACGGCAGCCAGTTCTTTATCGTTCAGGCGCCGTCGGTTGACGAGCGTTTTATCCCGCAGATGGAACGCCTGCCCGATATGTTCACGGACGAGTCTATTGAAGACTACAAGGCAGTCGGCGGAACTCCGTGGCTCGATTTCAGACACACCGTGTTCGGTCAGGTGTTCGAGGGCATGGACGTTGTCGACGCGATAGCCTCGGTTGACCGCGATTCTTCGGACAAGCCGCTCGATGATGTCGTTATAAATTCCGTCGAAACACAGACGCTTTGATTTTTGCTCTTTACTTTCAAATTTTAGTGTGCTAAAATATATACATGTACGCGGAGTCAAACCCAATATGACCGCGAAAAGGAGTAACTTTGATGAACGGCAAGCTGAAAGACAGCAACGTTGATTTTCTGTTCAAAGCGGTTCTCGCCCTCGAGAATATCGACGAGTGCTATGATTTTTTTGAGGATCTCTGCACCGTGACCGAGCTCAAGGCTCTTTCGCAGCGCATAGTTGTTGCGAAGATGCTCAGCGACAAGCAGGTTTATAGCGAGATAGTCAGCAAGACCGGCGCAAGCACCGCCACGATAAGCCGCGTCAACCGCTCGCTCAACTACGGCTGCGACGGATACGAGAAGATATTCGAGCGCATCGACGCCGCAGAGGCCGAGAAGAAAGACTGATAATGAGCGAATATTCATTCTTTGCCCGTTTTTATGACGAGCTGACGCAAAATGTTGATTATGAGAGAAGAGCAGAGCATTTTTCTGCTCTTCTGCTTTCATATGGGATAAAAAGCGGAACGGTTCTCGACCTCGCCTGCGGCACGGGCGCCCTGACTTCGCTGATATCCACGCGCGGATACGACATGATCGGCGTTGACTCAAGCCCCGATATGCTTTCCCAGGCTCAGAACAGGGCTTTTGAAGAGGGGCAGAATATTCTGTTTCTCTGCCAGCAGATGCAGACTCTTGACCTTTTCGGAAAAATCGACGCCGCGCTCTGCACGCTCGACAGCATCAATCATCTGACCGAGCCCGATGATGTCAGAGAGACATTCCGCCGACTCGGCACATTCATCCGCCCGGGGGGGATGTTCATATTCGATGTGAACACGATATACAAGCACCGCGAGATTCTCGCAGACAACTCGTTTGTCTACGAATACCCGGATGTTTTCTGCGTCTGGCAGAACAGCCTCGACGATGAGACGGACACGGTGGACATCATGCTCGACTTTTTCGAGGAAAACGAGGACGGGACATACGAGCGCACGAGCGAAGATTTCAGCGAGCGCGCATATAGCCTCAACGAACTTTCAAAATGGCTCGGCGACGCGGGATTTGACATTGAAAACACATATGACGGCATGACAAACGAACCCGTCAGAGAAGATTCCGAGCGCGCGGTGATTGCCGCGAGGCGCAGGAAATAACAGGAGGACAAAAATATGAGCAAGCTTATACGCTGCATTTCCGAGGACGGCACGCTGACCGTTATGGCTGCCGACACAACGGATATAGTAAACAGGGCGCAGGAGATCCACGGCACATCCGCCGTTGTTTCGGCGGCTCTCGGCAGGCTGCTGACGGCGGCGAGCCTCATGGGCAGCGCGCTCAAAGGAGCGGACGATTCCGTCACGCTCAGAATAAACGGAAACGGCCCTGCGGGCACCGTGCTCGCGGCTTCGGACAGCCACGGCAACGTCAGAGGATACGCTGTGAACTCCGTTGTTGAGCTGCCGCTTAACGACAAGGGCAAGTTGGATGTTTCCGGCGCAGTCGGCAAGGACGGCTTTTTGACCGTTATAAAAGACCTCGGACTCAAGGAGCCTTATGTCGGTCAGGTGCAGATAGTCAGCGGCGAAATCGCTGAGGACATCACGGATTATTTCGCAACGAGCGAACAGATACCGACCGTCTGCGCGCTGGGCGTGCTCGTCAACCCCGATCTCACGATAAGAAAAGCGGGAGGATTCATAATCCAGCTGCTCCCGACCGCCGACGACACAATTATAGACAAGGTCGAGAAGTGCATCAGCGACATTGATCCTGTGACGACAATGCTCGGCAAGGGGCTCTCCCCCGAGACCATCTGCCGCACCGTGCTCCCCGCTTTCAAGCTCGACGTGCTCGACACCTCGGAGCCGGAATACCGCTGCAACTGCTCGCGCGAGCGCGTCTCCCGCGCGCTGATAAGTATGGGCAGAGATGAACTCGAAAAGCTCAAGGAGGACGAAAAGACCGAGGTCTGCTGCCAGTTCTGCGACAAGAAATATGTGTTCACGCCCGCAGACATCGACAGGCTGCTTGAAGAGAGCAAGGGAAAAGAGGATAAATAAATAGCGAAAGCCTCCGCGAGCAACAATGCTTGCGGAGGCTTTTATGATTATTTTTAATATGGGTACGGCATGAGGTCCTTTAAAGTCACGGCAGTATCGGAATCAACAAGAATTTCTATATTCTCCGGACTGCCGAGCTGCATCATAAACTCACGGCAAGCTCCGCACGGGGGCAAAATCTCTCCCATTTTTGTTACCGCAACGACTTTTCTTGCGGCATACTCCCCGTAAGATATCATCGTTGACAGCGCGTTTCGCTCCGCGCACATACCCAGCGAGCAATCGGTGTCGATACACACGCCCGTATACACATTCCCTTTATCGGTCAGCACGGCGGCACCCACCCCGCCGGAACACATTTGTTCCGATATCACTTTCGGCACTGCGACAGCAAGCGCGGCGGCATATAATTTTTCCCATTCCGTTGTCATAGAATCACCCTTTCGTTTTACTGCGCATTTTGCTTTGCGGTGTTGATAGAGGAGATGAGGAGCACCCGTATGCTGGTACAGGCTGAGTCGAGAGTTTTATACCGGTCTTCGCTTATGTAATCGGTTCTGTATAAAAGCTCTATCCAATAGCCGGTTTCGTTCGCTTCTTTGAGCGCAATTTGGAGCTTTGATATAAAATCTGCCTTTCCATGGGCATACCGTGCTTCTCTGATATTCGCGCTGATGCTTGTTCCCGAACGACCTATCTGGTTCGAAATTATTGACTCATGAGCAGACTTGAGCTGTTTTACAAGTTGGATTATCATCACAGCAAAGTCCATTGACTGAGCCGAAAGCTTATCTTCCCGCACTTTTATCCCTCCGATTTTAACATACGTTATAATTTTTATATCTGCAAATGAAGTGTCCGCTTCGCGGACATGAAATGCAATAAATTGCATGAAACGTCCGGAACACCGGACATTAAGTGAAGCACCGGATATTCATTTGCCGCAGGCATACTTCATGCGGCAGCACCGCTCTTCATTTTTCATGCTCGAAGAGCGCTTCATTTCCAAAAATAAGAGCACTTGCAAAAGCAAGTGCTCTTATTTTTGGAGGCGCCACCCAGATTTGAACTGGGGCATCGAGGTTTTGCAGACCTCTGCCTTACCACTTGGCTATGGCGCCGTATTGAATTGTACGCTCTCTCTGTCAAAAAAATGCCAATTAAATTTAATTGGCATTAAGAGAATGGAGCGGATGACGAGGCTCGAACTCGCTACCTCCACCTTGGCAAGGTGGCGCT
>ENA-OVFO01000087-OVFO01000087.1-human-gut-metagenome-genome-assembly--contig:-NODE-87-length-54142-cov-4.780335_pt1 | contig 54142 bp, 38 predicted proteins | sample MGYA00237761_ERZ505401 | MGnify/ENA primary metagenome ERZ505401 (study PRJEB26158, sample SAMN06016330) | human gut metagenome | biome: human gut; feature: ankylosing spondylitis patient; material...
CGCCGTTTGTGACTTCTAGTGAATTTTCGGTCACACGCTGCCGCCGTTTGTGACTTCTAGTGAATTTTCGGTCACACGCTGCCGCCGTTTGTGACTTCTAGTGAATTTTCGGTCACACGCTGCCGCCGTTTGTGACTTCTAGTGAATTTTCGGTCACACGCTGCCGCCGTTTGTGACTTCTAGTGAATTTTCGGTCACACGCTGCCGCCGTTTGTGACTTCTAGTGAATTTTCGGTCACACGCTGCCGCCGTTTGTGACTGCTAGTGAATTTTCAGTCACATCTGGCTGCTATTTGTGACCGATGGTGAATTATTAGTCACAAATGTTAGGCAGATGTGATAATTTTTTTCGTGGAAGAACCTTTACAGCGTGTCGATTAAGGTTTCCAAGGCCATGCTGTGCGATCCCTTCAGCAAAATATGAAAACCGCTGAGCGGATGCGCTTGCAGGTAATCTTTCAAGGCTGCTGTTGTTGGGAAAGTCTGGAAACCATCTCCTGTACGGCTGAAATGTTCACCACATAAAAGAACCTGGTCAAATCCGCTTCCTTGGAGTTGATGAGCTACTTCCTGATGTAATTCATCACTTGTTGGCCCGAGTTCGCGCATATCGCCGAGTATAACGGCTTTGGGTGTTACATCCATTTGGGCAAAATTCTCCAGAGCCAGTTTCATGCTGCTCGGATTGGCATTATAGGCATCTATGATGAGGTGATTCTTTTCCGTCTCTTTCCATTGCGAACGGTTGTTGGTTGGTTCGTAGGTGGCGATGGCCCGGCTGATACGTTCGGCAGGAATCTTGAAATATCGTCCCACTGCGATAGCTGCCAAGATATTGTCCAGGTTGTAAGCTCCGATAAGATGCGTATCGACAACATGAACTTTCCCTTGTTGTCTCCAGTCGAAAGTCAGGAACGGATTACAACTGACTACATGTCCCACTGCAAAGCCGCCTTCTTCTTGTCCGTATGAAATTTGTTCCAATCCTTTGGCTATCTGCTGTAGTATCTTATTCTCATGTTGGATGAATATTTTGCCTTTGGTATGTCGTAAATAGTCATATAATTCACCCTTGGTTTGGATAACACCTTCCAAAGAACCGAATCCTTCCAGATGTGCACAACCAATGTTGGTTATGATTCCATAGTTGGGCGCTACAATTTCAACCAATTCTTTAATATCTCCAGGATGATTGGCTCCCATTTCGATAACAGCCATTTCGTGATCATTGTCCAACCGAAGCAATGTAAGTGGAACACCGATTTGATTATTCAGGTTTCCTTCCGTATATAAAGTGTTGTATTTGGTTGAGAGCACAGCTGCTATCAATTCTTTGGTTGTTGTCTTTCCATTTGTTCCGGTAATACCGATAATGGGAATACCTAACATTTTACGATGGCGATGAGCCAGTTGTTGCAATGTCTTTAATACATTGTCCACAAGAATGGTTCGTTCGTTTATTTGGTATTCCGGGTTATCAATGATTGCATATGCAGCACCGGCATCCAATGCTTTAGCGGCAAATTGATTGCCATCGAAATTTTCTCCTTTCAATGCGAAAAATAAAGAACCGAACGGACAATTTCGGCTGTCCGTGGATATTTTACGATGATGTACGAATAGTTCGTATAGCTCCGTTGTATTCATAGAATAACCTCATTTAAAGTTGGGGCAAAAGTAAGAATAAAAGAAGAATAATATTGTATCTTTGCCATCATAAAATAGAAAGATGATGAATAGCAAAACAATAAACATCAAAGGACAGCTTCTTTCGTTGGATGAACCACAGGTGATGGGCATTTTGAATGTTACACCCGATTCTTTTTACGCCGGAAGTCGGAAACAAACGGAAGCGGCTATTATTGATCGGATCGAAACGATATTGCGAGAAGATGCTTCAATAATTGATGTCGGTGGTTATTCTTCTCGTCCCGATGCGGCAGAAGTATCGGAAACAGAAGAAATGCAGCGACTGGAAATGGCTTTGCAGCCACTTCTGCAACATTATCCGGATGTTGTTGTTTCGGTAGATACTTTTCGCTCGTCTGTTGCCAGGCAGTGTGTGGAAAAGTATGGTGTGGCCATGATCAATGATATTTCGGGAGGCGAATTGGATGAACGGATGTTTGATACTGTTGCTCAGTTACGCGTACCTTATATAATGATGCATATGCGTGGTACTCCGCAAACCATGCAGCAACAAACCGATTATGAAGATGTGACAGCTGACTTATTTAAATACTTTTCCAAAAAGCTGGAGCGTCTGTTCCGTTTAGGAGTGAACGATGTTATTCTGGATCCGGGATTTGGTTTTAGCAAGACGTTGACTCAGAATTATGAACTGATGCGGCATTTAGGTGATTTCCGGATATTTGGTCTGCCATTATTGGTAGGCGTCTCCAGAAAGAGTATGATCTATAAATTACTGGAAACGACACCTGAAGAAAGCTTAAATGGAACTACGGTTTTACATACCTATGCTTTATTACAAGGTGCAGATATTCTGCGAGTACACGATGTTCGTGCTGCAAAAGAAGCAATTCGGATTGTTCAACAATTGAAAGGGTAATACAAAAGGGAGTTTTATATGTGGATGCACTTTGGTATAAAAGATCTGATTGACGTCTTGCTGGTAGCCGTCTTTTTGTATCAGACGTATAAGATCATGAAGAGTTCCGGCACGTTGGCTATCTTCAGTGGTGTTGTATCGTTTGTCATTGTATGGATTCTGGTATCTCAGATTTTAGAGATGCGTTTACTGGGAGCAATCTTGGATAAAGTGATTAGTGTAGGCGTTATTGTCTTGATTATTTTGTTCCAGGATGAAATCCGTCGTTTCCTGTTGGCTTTGGGTTCACATAAGGGCTGGAAATTCTTGAGTAAACTCTTTGGTAAACATCGGGAGAACGGGGAAAATGATCCCAGCTTTGTGGCTCCGGTTGTATTAGCTTGTATGAATATGGCCAAGAAAAAGACAGGTGCGTTAATCTGTATCGAGCAAGATGTTGATTTGACGGTTTATGAACATACCGGAGAAATGTTTAATGCCGATGTCAATGCTCGCCTGATAGAAAACATCTTCTTTAAGAATAGTCCATTACACGATGGAGCCATGATCATCGCCAAGAATCGTATCCGTGCGGCAGGTTGTATTTTGCCGGTAGCACAAACGGCTAATTTACCTAAAGAAATGGGCTTGCGGCATCGTTCGGGTTTGGGTATGTCGTTTGAGACAGATGCTTTGGTGATTATTGTATCAGAAGAAAGAGGAAAGATTTCCGTGGCTCATAACGGGAATCTAAGCGTGAATATTTCAGGTGAAGAATTGCAACAAATCTTATGTGGAGAGCGGCAAGTGACAAATTACTGTTAAAAGATTTGAAAGCGGTCGGGCCATCTTAAAAATGTTAGTTGATTTTGCTAACTCTATATGGCATTTTGCCTACTTTTGTGAATCGAGAGAAAGACAATTATTAAATAACTATAAAATTATCTACGATGGACTTAATGCAAGGAATTATTGCGCGTGCTAAAGCAAACAAGCAGCGCATCGTTCTTCCTGAAGGAACTGAAGAAAGAACATTAAAGGCTGCCGACCGTTTATTGGCCGACGAAGTTGCTGACATTATTTTGATTGGCGATCCTTCTGAAATTAATAAATTGGCTGCTGAATTCGGATTGACTCATATTCAAGAGGCAAAGATCGTAGATCCGAAGAACCATGAAAAGAAGGCTGCTTATGCAGATTTATTGTTCCAATTGCGCCAGAAAAAAGGAATGACTCCGGAAAAAGCCGCAGTCTTGGTTGAAGATCCTTTGTTCTTGGCTTGTTTGATGATCAAGGCAGGTGATGCAGATGGCGAAATTGCCGGTGCATTGAATACAACTGGAAATGTATTGCGCCCAGCATTGCAGATTATCAAGACTGCTCCGGGTATGAGTTGTGTGTCTGGTGCTTTCTTGATGTTTACTAAGACTCCTCAATATGGAGAAGACGGCTTGTTTGTATTTGCTGATTGTGCTGTTATGCCGAATCCGAATGCTCAGGAATTGGCAAGTATCGCAGTTGCTACGGCTCAGACAGCTCGTCATATTGCCGATATCGAACCTCGTGTAGCTATGTTGAGTTTCTCAACAAAAGGCAGTGCATCTCACGAAATGGTTGATAAAGTAGTTGAAGCAACTCGTTTGGCAAAGGAAATGGCTCCTGATTTGAAGATTGACGGAGAGTTGCAATCAGATGCTGCTTTGGTTGAAAAGGTAGCTGCTCAGAAAGCTCCGGGTAGTGAGATTGCTGGTAAGGCAAATGTGTTGGTATTCCCGACTTTGGAAGTAGGAAATATTGCTTATAAGTTAGTACAGCGTTTGGGTGGTGCTGAAGCTGTAGGTCCAATCTTGCAAGGTATGGCAGCTCCGGTTAATGACTTGTCTCGCGGATGCTCGGTAGATGATGTATATAAGATGGTAGCAATTGCTTGTAACCAGTCAATTGCCTTGAAGGCGTCAAAGTGATTATTAACCACATAAACACAAATAGGTATGAAGATATTAGTATTGAATTGCGGTAGTAGTTCTATCAAATATAAGTTGTTTGATATGACTTCGGGCGATGTGATGGCCCAAGGTGGTATTGAAAAGATCGGTTTACCGGGCGCTTTCCTGAAACTGACAGATAAGGATGGTAAGAAGGTGATCTTGGAAAAGGATATTCCAGAACATCAGGCTGGTATTCAGTTTATCTTGAGTGTATTGACAGATGATACATATGGTTGCATCAAGGATTATAAGGAAATTGATGCGGTAGGTCATCGTGTGGTACATGGTGGTGAGGAGTTCGCTTCCAGCGTTCTGTTGACAAAAGAAGTATTGGATAAAGTTGTTGAATGTTCGGACTTGGCTCCGCTGCATAATCCGGCTAACTTGAAAGGTATTGCCGCTATGGAAGCGTTGATTCCGGGTATTCCTCAGGTGGGTGTATTCGATACGGCTTTCCATCAGACGATGCCGGCTAAGGCTTATATGTACGGTTTGCCTTATGAGTTGTATCAGAAATATGGTATCCGTCGTTATGGTTTCCACGGAACAAGTCATCGGTATGTTTCCAAACGTGCTTGTGAAATCCTGGGTGTAAAATATGAAGACCAGAAGATTATTACAGCTCACGTAGGTAATGGTGGTTCTATCGCTGCCATTATGAATGGTAAATGTATTGATACTTCTATGGGTTTGACTCCTACTGAAGGCTTGTTGATGGGTACTCGTTGTGGTGATGTTGACCCGGGTGCTATTCCTTTCATTATGGAGAAAGAAGGATTGGATGCAGTAGGTTTATCCAATTTGTTTAATAAGAAGAGTGGTGTTGCCGGTTTGGTGGGCGGTTCTTCGGATATGCGTGATTTGGAAGCTGCCGTAGCAAAAGGCGACGAACGTGCCATCATGACACTGGATGTCTATAATTATCGTATCAAGAAATATATCGGTGCTTATGCTGCTGCCATGAATGGTTGCGATATCTTGGTTTGGACAGGTGGAGTAGGTGAGAACCAGTGGGAAACTCGCCGTGTTGTTTGCCAGGATATGGAATACATGGGCATGAAGATCGATGTAGAAAAGAACCATGGTATGCGTGGTGAAGAAATGGTTATCAGCACACCGGATAGTAAAGTGACCGTAATGGTGGTTCCGACGGATGAAGAGTATATGATTGCTTCGGATACGTTGGAAATCTTAAGTAATAAATAATTAATCAACCCTCACAGCTTACAGAAAACATAAGTGAGTGTTTTGGCTGCCCCGACACCGGTTGGGGCAGCCTTTTTTATGGGATGTGCTTTCCTCCTAATTTATTTCCCCGTCTGCATGATACCTGAATCGGAATCCTGGTTGCTTACTTTCTTACTGCCTGACTTATAGTGGCGGCCGAAAGAGAAATTATAACTCAGTGTGATAAATGCCATGTGGGCGCTTTCTTGCAGGTGGTTGGACTTGCGGCTCGATGCATATTGGTTCCAGTTTTCGCTGATGATTTTCCAGTCGTTGGTAAAAGGGTTGAATACGCCGGCTCCGACACGCAGGTCTTTCCATTTGTAGTTCAACATCAGGATTTGTGCATTTTCACCTCCCGAAACAGTTTCTCCTACAAGACGGTTCTGATTGGTCATGATCTGATACATGAAGGAGAAGTTCTTCCAGTTGGCCGATACGCTGGCATCCATCCACCAGTTGGAATAGCGGTGCTTATAGGTATTACCGTTGCTGATGTAATGGTTCAGTCCGCCGCTGACGGAGAATTGCAGGATGTCTGCTACCGGACCGACACGCAACTGCACCATCGGGGTGATGCTTTGCCAGTTCTTCTGGTTGTCCCACGTTTGGATAATCTTGTTGTTCTCTACAAACTTTTCATCCATGATGGCATTGGGCTTGTAGTTGTAACTTACGCTGAAGTAGGTGTGGAAGATTCCTTTCGACCATTCACCATCCAGACTTGTCCGATAATATAAGTAAGATTCCAGATTCGGGTTACCTCGTTGGATTTGCAAGGAATCAATTACCTGATCGATGGCACTCAGGTTTCCTAACGAAGGCATTTCGTTACTGATGGACGAACGCAGGCGGAGATATGCCCGATCGTTGAAGGTATATTTCAGTGTCAGTCGCGGATTGAAGGTATAATATTGGTATAAATCTCCACTTTCTTCCTGGCGATAGAACGAACGTGTCCCGCCAATGCCCAGCATATAGTCCAACTTCTTCACTTTTCCCCGGAATTCCCCATACAGATAGGTCGAACCTTGTTGCATTTCCGTCCGGTATGTATGCCCGTTGATATAATCGTTGTTGGAGAAGGAATGCGTATGACGCAGACCAGCTCCCCAGCGGTTTCCGTTGGCCAGTTTCTTTTCGTAGATTCCTTCGCCGATGATGGAATATTTCTTTCCATATACCTTGTTCCGGATATTGGTCAGCATGTCATTCTCCCGGCTTTCCTGATAAAGGCGATCGGAGAATTCTTTGTTGTAGGTTCCTACCACATCGAAGATCAGGACCTGGTCTTTCTTCAGGTTACGCTGATAATAGATGTCGAGCGACGGGCGGTGGCGATTACTGCTGGTCTCGTCCAGCATATCCACATAGTCCGTTTCATCCGCCCGGTTGATCAATTGCCCTCTGAAACGTTCGATAGGTTTATTGTTCCCGGAATAATTGAGGGATACGTTGAACTGGTATTTATTATTGTCTTGCAAATTGTAGGTCAGGTTTCCCCATCCTTGCATCAGCTTCCAATGTGAGGGAATACCTTTCTCGTAGCGGTGTAGTTCGGTGCCGTTCCCTAAGTTAAAGTCTTCCAGATTATCCCGATAAGTCCCATATAAATCGCGTGGTCCGCCCCAGTAATTGGCCGAGAATTCCGACTTCTTATGGTTGATCTTCATGCTGGCCTGGTAATTTCCCCAGGCAACATGCGGCGATTGCATGATGTCAACGCCGAAGTTCCCGCCTGTTTCCGGTCGGCGGACGATGTAATCTATGACGATTTCGGCATTCCCGTAACGTAATCCGGGATTGTCATGATATTCTACCCGGACGATTTCATCCGGACGCAAGGCACGGATTTCCTGGTTCGTTACCTTCACGCCGTTGATGCGCAGTTGCACTTCGCCGTCGCCCGGGATCTTGATGGAATTGTTGACCGGATCCACTTGCAGCCGCGGCAACATCAGTTGCTGGAGCAGGTCAACGCCGTTGGCCGAGGCCTTTTGCTGGCGTTCGGAAGGATAAACAATCTTCCGGTCTATTTCGCTCCGTTGTGCCGAAGCGGTTACCGTGACGTTGTCGAGAGCAAAGGCTTCTTCTGCCAGATAAATCTCACCTAAGTTACGGGACTGGTTCAAGTCGGCCAGCCAGATTTCCTGTGTCTGATAACCGACGCTTGAAATGACCAGCCGATACGTTCCGGCACTGATATTCATTAATTCGAAATGTCCTTTGGCATCGGATGAAGCTCCGGTTACCATATTCGAATCGCGTGTCTGCAAAACGATGTTGGCAAATTCAATGGCCTGTTTGTCTTCGTTCTTGATCGTTCCTTTCAGTTGGACGTTTTGTCCTAAACAACCCAAGCTTATACACAGTAATAATGCTGTAAAGAATGTTTTCATGATTTCTGTTTATTAATCTTATTTGTCCATAAGACGACGGCACCGAAGATTACGTTACAGAAAAAATGTATTTTTTTTGAAGAAAGTTTTCCTACGAAATTTTCATGCAGGTCTGCACGAACTTTTTGTAGGGGTACGAAAGCTCCATGCAGGCTACACGGCGTTTTTGTAGGGATACGGAAGCTCCATGCAGGCTGCGCGGCGTTTTTGTAGGGATACGGAAGCTCCATGCAGGCTGCACGGCGTTTTTGTAGTGCTACGAAAGCTTCATGCAGGCTGCACGGCGTTTTTGTAGGGATACGGAAGCTTCATGCAGGCTGCACGGCGTTTTTGTAGTGCTACGAAAGCTTCATGCAGCCCTGTTGCTTACTTTATTGTGCCAGCGAGAACCGGAGACTGATTCCGTAATTGGAATTGGAAGTCGGATAGGATTCGCTCGATACCAACGGCTTGTTGATTTGCAGGTCGTAGAAGGCTCGCAGCGTCAGGGCGCGGCTCAATCCGTAATCGGCAGAGAACTGAATGGTCTTGGCGATGTTTCCACTCGTTGCCTGCGTGAATTGTTCCTCAATCTTACGAATCAGCGACTGCGTCTTCCGGTATGAGAAGTCCAAATTGACTGTCAGGTCATTGCTGAAGTTCTGTGTTTTCTTCATCTTCAAGACTTTATTGAACTCGACAAACTTGTATCCCAAACCGATGACAAACTCGTTGGAGTTGGATTCTACCAGCTGATACGATGAGATGTTCAGGTTTAAGTTCCGGGTTGTCCGATATTCAACTTTACCGGTGATATTGTTCAGGGCCGTGGCATCTACACCTAGCAACGGACTGAAACCGTCGGTGATGCTGACTGCCGAGATATCATAAGGCGAAGACGGTGTCGGATTCCCAGTCAATACACTACGGACATAACCCAATCCATCTTGTCCGGCATCCACCCAGTTCAGGAATGATGAGAAAGAACCTACACTATACGATGCTTTATACTGATGACTCAGGGTAACATCTTTGAAGTACCGTTGTAAGAACGGTATTTTTGTCAGACCGTTGTAGGTGATTCTCCAGTTCGGAAGCAGACTACGGATCGACGGAAAAGCCGAGAGTTCTACCTTCGACGGGTCTTTTCCGGTATAAGCTGCCAGGAATGCTGGAATCAAAACATCTGCCGAATTAAGACTGACATTTCCATTATCCGGATTATAAGGACGGTTTGCCAAAGCCGTTCCTTCAATGAATCCGGAGTTCGGATAAGAAGTCCGTGCGTAAGCATTTTCCATTCGGGAAGCAATGATTTCCCGATAGGCTAAGAAGTTATCGAACTTCTTGGAGGCATAATTATTATCTGCATTACCGCCTCCGCCTAACGAACCGCCAATGGCAATGGTTGTCATCGTGAAGTTACCGCTATACGTTTCAGGCATGCCGGCATACATGAATTGAACCTCTGTATTTCGGGTATCAACCCGGTTGGCATTCAAGTCAATCTTCAATCCTGGAATCGGTTCCAAAGTTGCATTGATATTCAAATTACGTGCGTTGCTGATCATCGCCGGTGTAATGTTCGTCGAATCATTGGTGATCAGCCAGCCACGGTCGTTGGCATAGTCGATATAACTGCGACTTACACCTCCGAAAGCAAAGCCGAGTCCCGGAGCCATACCGATGCTTGAACGTGATTGTCCGAACATATCACCGACTTCCGGCAAGAAGCCAGGAAGCATCATACCATCGCTGGTTGTATATTGGATGTTAATACGTCTCAACATCATGGCAAAGCGAGTCGCATATTCGACGGATTTGTTCCACATTTCCTCACTGCCCGAAGGACCCGGTTTGATAGTCAGTTTCAAATGTGCCGTATCCTTGTTGAGAATCATTACCTGCGCATAGTTGATCGGCTTGAATTTGACGGCATATACTTTACCGTCGGCTCCACGAGCTGTAATGCGCAGTTTCTTGGTAAACATACCGTGCTGCACGATGGTTCCACTATCCAGGTTCAAGACGATGTCTTTCTCCAGTTTTACCTCTTTCTTCACCTTCTTCTTCTGGTTGTTGTTGCGTGAAGACGTATTGAACTTCTGGTTGATCTTCTTCAGATACTTGTTCTTATTATACAGGCTCTGCAGATTCAGGTTCATTTGTCCGTTGATCTGACGCTGGTTTTTGACGACGTTACCAATCGGATCATCTCCTTCTATTTCCGCGCTTCGTTCCCAGTTATAGGTAGCATCATAAGAAACCGAACTGTTTACCCAGTCGAGAACCGGAATATATTGCAGCGGAAGATTCCAAGTTACTGTAAACTGCTGGTCGTATTTCAGCGGCGTACCCAAATCTTTGATACTTTGCATCACCGAGTCTTTCCACACTTTATACCCGTCCGGATTCAATTGTTTGTTGACTTGTACATACGGTTCCTCGATACGGGCGTTTGTTCCTGATGTGAAATTAACCGACAAGTTGTTGGTAAAGTCCCAGCGCAAGCTGAAAGCCCGGTCCCAATAAAACTCCTGACTGAATGAAACCGGAATATTATTCTTCCCTCCGGTATATTGCTGACTGGTCAGATCGCGCAGCTGTAATTCATAATAATTACGCATCAACGTTGTCTGGAAACTGATGTTCGAAGGCAAATAATTCAACGAGAACTGTTTGAGATATTTGGTATATCCGTTGTTCTGTTTCATTTTCTGGAAAGGACGGCATGGCTTTGCGTATGGGGTATAGTTATAAGCAAAGCTACCGTTCCAGTCTTTGGTCCGTTCATATTCCGTTTCCGGATTCTGTTTACTGTTCTCGCTATAAGAATAGCTTAACGAGAAGTTGGCCGGATCATACGGCATCGGATTCTTGCTTTGGATATCTACTTTGACATTATTGAATGATACGCTCTTGATTGTAGTCCGGTCAATAGAATAATTCTTGATAGAATCTTTCTCGGCCTGAGTTTCTACATTATCCAAAGCATCTTTCATCTTGATATCCTGATTTAACGGATCATACTTCGGAGTCGTTGTTTCTTTCGAATAAGCATAATAGAACGGAATGCTTACCTTGGCTTTTTCAGGGAAGAACTTACCCAGTTCAAGCGATGTTGAAACACTATATTGAGAGTAGTCATCCAATCTTCTTTCGTTGACAGACTGATCCAATGCACCGAAACCTGCCGTCTCGATGCGACCGGCAAAGTTGACTGTACCCAGATCTGATAAGCCAACGTTCAAGGAAGCATTAGCTGCCCAGCCGCCTTCTTCGTTGAAGTCGGTCAGACGTAATTCATTTACCCAAACTTCGGCGCTCTTGGTCTCGCGCGAATTATTACGGACACCAATCATGATGACTTTAACTTCGGCCAGACTAGGATTACCCACAATACTGATTTTATTACGGGTATTGTTCGGATCATATTCCGAATAAACCGTCTGATAAGTTACTCCTGTTTGTCCTTGCCGTTTGGCCCGGTTACGGTTCAGTTTTAAGTTCGTCAGTGTCTCTAATTGAATATCCAATAAGTTCTGAGACGGCCATACGGTTTCCGAACCATCGCTGTACGTACCTGCAGGAGTCAGTTTCAGCGGAACTTCATATTCGTAGTAATTGTTCTTATAGTCTGAACCCAAACGCAAGAAGACGGATAGCTCACCGTCGGCTAATGCTGTTGCATCGTTGATGAATGCTTCGGCATGACTGAACAACTGCATCCGTTTGTATTGACGCAAATCGTAACTGGTACTCTTGTAAACAGCCAAAGCATCCTGTGAAGCCAGGTTGGTAACTTTTAATGACAAAGACTGTTCATTCTCTTGTCTGATCTGCGGTTGGCTTGGGTCGCGCATACGGGATACGCCCGGCGGCAATACATAATTGACCGGAGTCTTTTTACTGTTCTCTTCGATATTGACGGTAGAAACCTCTAAAGTACCATCAGCTACCGGGACATCTGACTTGGATAAATCACCTTCGTATGTACGCCATTCGCCTCGAACCAGATCGAAAGCTCCGAAACGGAGAATGGTTGATTCCTTGAAGTTGGTCATATACATACGCATAAAGCGGATCGTCTTGAAGTCTTCGATCGAACCAACCTTACGCTGATATTGCTTAACAGGTATTTTAAACTGATACCAGTTGATACTTTCGGAAGTTCCATTCGCTAATGGCACCGTGACAGGTTGAATATTCACGATATAATTAGAACCGATTTGTAAATCTTTCGGACGAAGCGAGATCTTGTACTCGAAATACTTCTCATTAGTATTTAACGTATTGTCCTGGTTTAAGTCTTCTACATCGGGAGTAGTTCGGGAAGCCGTGTTGTATGCTTCCGTTGATTCTTCCGAGTTTCCTTCCGTACCGTTATATCGTTTGTATCGGCTCAAGATATCCAATTGTTGAGCGTCATAGTCTGAACCACGGAAATAATGAAATTTATCTCCAGAAGGGTTGTTCAAGACAGACAGCGGATCGCTTGCCATCTTTTCCAATGTCTCTGCAGAAAGCCGAGGTGTCAGTTCGGATAAGAATTGCTGATATGTCGGGAAATTTAATTCTTCTTCAGACGACAGACCGTTTAATCCGACATCCTGCAAGCTTCTGGCTCCGGCCGAATTATCGAAAGCATACACTGTACTTTGTTGCTTGGGAACTTTACCCCATACAGTTGTATCTACCTGGCTCATATCTCCATCAACCGGAAGACCGTTCTCGAAGAATTTCTTTTCGTCTTTCAGAATATCTTCGGAAATATCTCCTAAGTTAAAATACAAATCACCTCCTTGTGCTGTATTGGCATTATAGATGAAAGGATCCATTAACCAGAATTCGATATATTCGATATTCGCAGTCTCGAAATCAACCTGATCAATCTTTCTCATAATACCACCCCAGCGTTTCTCGGGATTTGTCAAGGTACCATCCGAGTTGACGCCTTGTGCATCCAAGTTATACGGACCACGTTCGTTGGGGTAATAAGCGACATTCAATACGGACAACTGATTATCTTCATTAATGCTGACATCCCGGTTCGGGAACAATTCGGTTGTCTGGACGGCACGAACATAGTGATTGGACAAGTCATCTTTCGTAATATGACTTGGCAATGAACGGGAATTCTTACGGGTAAAAATACCATCTACATAATACCAGGCCATCAAAGCACGGTTCTTTCCGTATTCAACATCGTTGATTCTGCTAGCTTCGGGGAAGAGAGCTGTAGCCGCATCATCATACGGTGTACTTGCCAGGTTCCAAGGATAAGGATTCAGCAAATCGATTGTGCTTTGAGTAGATTCGAAGTCATCCAGATAAGAGTACTGGCCTGTATAATCGTTCTCGTAATGTCCGGCAATCAACTGGGCAAATTCGGCATTCAAAGCAATCTGACTCGGTTTCGTTAAGGTGAGCAACGGCAGCTTGTCCAGCATATTTGTCAGCCACTGACTTTCTCCTTTGTACGAAGCATTTAATCCCCATAATGTATTCTTCACGGATTCATCACCCATCACTGTTTTGGTTGTCAACGGCATTTCTGACATATGCATCAAGGTGGCTCCCAGACTGAAATCAGGAGTAAACTGATAATTCAGGTCAACTCCCATCATTGTCTTACGCTGCATGTTGTAAGTGGATTGGTTTTCAAGACTTACACTGACAGGAGTTCCACTGGATATAATATTCTCATTCAGGATAGTGACGATACCTGAAGCATAATCGACCGTATAATCTACATTTTCCGTCAGCACAGCTCCTCCGGCAGTAACTTTAACCGAACCTCTTGCCACATTGGTTGCTTCGAGTTGTATTTCTGCTCCTGATGAGGCTTTGTATTCACCCTGCAGGATAAACTTATTCTTTTCAGCGATCTGTCGGGCATAAGTCAGCGTAGAATCGTACAATTCCTGGAAGACATATTTATCAGCAATAGCATCATTTCCTATTTTCTTGCGGAGATGTGAACCGAAAGGTTCTACTACCGGGAAAATAACCTTACCTTTATCAGCCATGATGGTATAACCGTCTACAAAGTCGAAGAAACCATCCGAATAGGCTTCTTCCTGAGAGTTCAAGCGGTCCAGATTCATTACTTTCAGCAAGATCTGATCTTTGATAGCTCCTTCTGATATATAATTGACGGCAGTACCTACGGTATCGTTCTGATATAAGATGTTTAACTGGAACTTCTCTTTCTGTACGGAATAAGCATTCAGCGAATAAACGTTTTTCATCATCAAGTCCCAGAAAGGCATTTTAGGTGACATATTGGAACCTTTCAACAGTTTCAGATACAGACAGGTCGTTGTATTGTTCGTATTGTCACTCGAAAATTCACCCACCTGATATACTTTTCCGCCACTGGTATATTCGTAGGCAATTGCCAGAACATCATCCGGCTGCAATTGGGTATTCAATGAAATGTATCCGAGTTGTTTATTGATGGTATATTCAGACTCATTCAATAACCGGGCACTTTCTATCTTTTCGTAATCCCGTCCGCTTTCCAATACTCCGTTTAATGTTTGGGTTACTTTACTGATCTCGCGGGCATCCGGATAATTGTTTACGATAGTCTGGTATAAATTATTGGATTCGTTGTTAGGCAATTCGGAACTTCCTTGTGGAGAAAATTGAGGATTGCTGATGTGTTTATTCTCACCCAAGTCGGAGAAGGCTACGATATTATGGGCCTGGTCGTAATTCCCTTGCTTATTGGTAATCCAGACTTCCACACGATTGATGGTAACGGCAGAATTGACACGGGGTAATTTCTCCAATGCCTGATCATACCGGTCACGGAAATATTGGGCAATGAAGAAGTGACGATTCTCATCATAGCTATCGATTGTGATTTCAAACGGTTTGGTTTGTACACCACCTTTGGAATTGACTGTCTTGGATTCAGATTCCTGTTGGGCGAGTAAGGCGTTGACACGCAACTTGCCGAATTGCAGATCTGCTTTCATACCGAACAACGCTGCTCCACCATTGATCAGCGAATTACTGGTCGTCATGCTGACGTTTCCGGCTTCGATCGACTTGATGATCTCGTCTTCTTCTCCCGTATAAGCCAGTTTTAACTGCTTGGAGTCAAAGTCGAAAGAGGTTTCGGTATTATAGTTCATACCGAAATTCACCTTGCTACCGACGGATGCCTGAACATTCAGCTGTACATCTTCGTCGAAATTGAATGATGTTTGCTTTCGTGAACGGATCGGGAGTGAAGGGTTGTCCGTCTTGTTGGTTTTCAATCCAATTGATAATTGGGCGGAACCTTGTGTCTTTACCCGTACACCTCCTTTACCGAAGATGCGTTCGGCTGGTCCCAAATCGAACTGCATGTCGGTGATATTAAACTTCTTGTTGACTTCCTTCTCGAACTCTTCAGCATTTTTCTCACGGAAGTATGATTGCAAAGATTGCTGCATGCTATAGTCTTGATACTCTTCGGGCGTTAACGTCATGGGAGTACCCAGTTCCATATCGCCCAGTTTGGTCCGGACAATATAAGCACCCGTTTTGATATCATACTCGATGGTCGTCTTGATATTTTCCGGATCTTTCAGGTCGGCAGGCGACTTTTTCAGCAAATCTTCGTATTCTTCTGTTGTTGTTTTGGAAACAGGAAACCGTGGAGGTATCGTATCCGGTTCTTGTGGGGCAGGAGCTTCCAGCTCAAACTCCGGCAAGAATCGGGACGATTCTAGGAAATCTGCGTTCAATGCCCATAAACTACTTATCAGGATGAACGAACAAATCAATATAATATATTTGCTATTCCGTTTCATTAAAGCATTTTAAGTGCCAGTTTGATAACCTGTTCAACAGGCGAGGCCGGCTCATTTTTTAGAATTGACGTAACCACTTTCTGAGATGCTGCTTTCTGGAATCCTAACATAACTAGGGCAGCAACGGCTTCCTCGGCTACTTCGGTGTGAGCCATGATCTTGGTATTTTGCGAAGGAGCCGGAGCCAAAGCCTCCATTGATTTTACTTTGTTCTTCAGATCTACCAGAATGCGTTGGGCGGTTTTTAGCCCGATTCCTTTGACAGAAGTAAGGGCTGTTTCATCTTTTGATGCAATGACTTGAACCAGTTCGGTAGGCTGGAAGGAAGATAAGATCATACGTGCTGTATTCGGACCTACACCCGAAACAGACGTAAGTAACAGGAATAATTCCCGTTCAAGAACCGTAGCAAAGCCATACAGCAGATGGGCATCTTCACGGATTACTTCATATACATAGATTTTTCCTTCCTTTTTCCCTTGATAGGCCGTAAAGGTGGTTAATGATATATTTATCTCGTAACCAATACCATAACATTCCATCAACATGCGGGCTGGAGCCAGATCGGCGATTTCGCCTTTTATATAGTCAATCATTCTTTATTTCCCTGTTTATTCTTTCGCTCGTATTCCCTTGATCCGGTTGATCCGTTTTGTTGATCATATTTGCAAAGATAAGGACGAGCAACGGTTATGTTTCTGATTCTATCGTATATTGTATAACGGAAGAATCGTTCAAAACGTATATCTTATATCAAAAAAAATCAGTTGTTTTCCTGCCTGTTCCAAAATAAACGAGAATCGATTTCGAAACCCTCGAATTTCATGGTCGATTCTCGTTTATTTTGTAGCTGATCTAATCCTCTTTCCGGATTCCAGATCTCTTATTGTTTCCAGAATCCAGGTAACAGAATAGTCAGTACGGTGAATATTTCGAGACGTCCGGTCATCATAACAAACGACAAGACCCATTTACTTAAATCAGAGTAACTGGAGAAATTACCAACAGGTCCGTAAATACCAAGACCTGGTCCGGTATTGCTGACTGCCGAAGTTGCCGTACCCACAGCTTCTTCGAAACCTGTTCCGTCCAGCATCAGGAAGAATGCCGTGGCGAAAATCAAAGTGATGTAAATGAAAGCAAATGCAAGTACCCGATTGACAATATCGGTCGAGACCACATGTCCATTTACACGAACCGGAAGAACCGCATGTGGGTGAGTTTGTTTCTTAAAGGCATTCACCACATTTTTGGCCAGAATAACCACTCGTCCTGTCTTGAATCCACCACAGGTAGAACCGGCACAACCGCAGACTACCATTAACATCAAGGCAATCATCCAGAAGAATGGTCCCCAAGGTATGAAATCGACGGTAGCATATCCGCAGGTTGAAATCAAGGTTGTCACTTGGAAGAGTGATTCCCGGAATGCCTCTTCCGGATCCGTAATAATACCTTTGAAATAAACCCAGGCCATAACAATCATGGTTGAGATTGCTACGATGGAATAGAACCAGCGGGTTTCTTCATCTTTCAGTAATTTTCCGAATCTGCCGTTCATGAAGAAGTAAATCAAAGTCATGTTGGTTGATCCGATACACATAAAGATGGAGATAACGTATTCAATGTAAGCCGAATCCCAATAAGCAATACTGGCATTCTTGGTAGAATATCCTCCGGTTGCCATACAGGTCATGGCATGGTTTACAGCATCGTATAAGTTCATCGGACCGATCCATAGTAAGCCGGTTAATAAGAGCGTAATGAACAGATAAATACCCCATAACCGTTTGGCAACCTGGGTGATTCGTGGACGGAAACGCTCGTGGGTGATTCCCGGAGTTTCTGCATCGAACATCTGGCTGGCTCCACCTCCGAAGATAGGCATTAAGGCTACGGTAAAGACAATCATTCCCATACCGCCTTGCCATTGCGTCAGACTGCGCCAGAATAGCACACCTTTCGGTAAGGCTTCAATATCCGTCAGGATGGTAGATCCCGTTGTTGTGAAGCCGGACATGGTTTCAAAGTAGGCGTCGGCAATACTGTTGACATAACCGCCTAAGTAGAACGGCAACATTCCGAAAAGGGAAAGCAGTGTCCAAGTCAGCGTGACGATAAGCATACCTTCCCGCCGTCCGGCAGAATGTTCGTTGGCCCGTATCCCGATCAGATAAAAGAGGACTCCGAATCCGAACAGAATACCACTTGAAAGGGCCAAAGGTTCGACATCGTTTCCTTGGTAGATGAATGCAACAGCCAATGCCATCAGCATGAATAAGGTTTCAAGGATGAACATCAGCCCGAGCATTTTGAATATGAAATGTACATTCAACATAAGCGAAGGTTTTTCGATCAGTTAAAGTAATCTTCTAGTTTACGCATGGCCGTATCCAGGCAGAAAACGACTACATGGTCGTAGGCTTGGATTTGTGTATCACCATCGATCATCATCGGTTTACCATTTCGGATCAGTCCTCCTAAAGTCATATCGCGAGGCAAGCGCAGATCGCGTACGATCTTCTTGGTAATCTTAGAGTCTGGTCGGGCAACCAGTTCGGCCACGTCGGCGTTGGCAAAGGTCAGACACTTGACATTTGAAACGTCTGCATCCAATAAGAATTGATAAATATGACTGGCTGCAATCAGTTTCTTGTTGATGACCGATCCGATATCCATGCTTTCTGCCAATGGAATATAGTCAATGTTCTCAATCTTGGCTACCGTCCGGTAAACCCCGAATCGCTTGGCAGCCAGACAAGCCAATATATTGGTGCTGGAATTTTCCGTCAGAGCGATGAATGCTTGTGCATCCTGGATGCCTTCGTGCATCAATAGATCCATATCGCGTCCGTCTCCATTGATGATTAATACATTGCCAGGAACTGCTTCGGCAATCCGATAACTCTTTTCCTTGTTCATTTCAATCACTTTCACCCGGATATTATTAGGCAGGTATTGGCAGGCACGTAAGGCAATACGGCTACCACCCATAATGATTACTTTCTTAACTTCCGGATTCTTTTTCCCGGCAAGCAAGCGTACATCTTCGATATAGTTCCGTGTTGTCGTGAAAAAGAGCAGGTCTCCCGATTCGATATGGTCGTTACCACGGGGGATAATGGTCTCATTCTTTCGCTTAATGGCCACAATGTGATAGAATTTCTGTTCCATCAGCAACTCCGAGAGCATTTTGTTGACAATCGGTGCATTGTCACGTACCTTCACACCAATCAGAATCAAAGCTCCACCGAAAAGTTCCCAGTATTGTCGTGCCCACGGGCGCTTAACTGCCGTGACTATTTCGCGGGCTGCCAGCATTTCCGGATAGATCATCGAGTTGATTCCTAATTTCTCAAAGAGCTCTTTGTTCTTGGGCTGCAAGTATTCGTAGTTATTGATACGGGCGAAAGTCTTGTGAGCACCCAGGCTATGAGCCAGAATACAAGCTGCGATGTTGGTTGTCTCTTCGGGTGTGACGCTAACAAACAAGTCTGTCTTACGGATTCCTGCTTCTTCCAGGTCTTTCAGAGAAGTAGGATTGCCTACAACCGGAAGGATCTCCAACGTCGAACTCATCGTACTGAGGCGTTCTTCCTTTGGATCCATCAGTACGATATCCTGGTTTTCCTGTGATAACATTTTCGCCAAGTGGGTTCCCACCTCACCGGCTCCTGCTATGACTATTTTCATACTTCACTCTGTCTGTATTGGGTTGTTGTTTTCATTGGTCGGATGGCGCATGCAACTGTCGGATAATTCCGGCAATGCTGTCTGCATCCATGCCACATAATTTGTATAGCTCCGGTATAGAGCCGTGTTCTATGAATTGATCAGGCACACCGATTCGTTTTACAAAAGGTGTATAACCGTGGTCGGCCATGAATTCGAGTACTGCGCTACCCAAACCACCGGCAATCACTCCATTCTCGATGGTGATGATGCGTTTGAACTTACGTCCTACTTCATGGAGCAAAGCCTCATCCAGAGGTTTCAGGTAGATCATATCGTAATGAGCCACCGAAATACCTTCCTGCTCAACCTGATCGATCGCTTTCATCGCTTCGTTACCAATCGGACCCAGTGACAGAACGGCGATATCATTACCTTCGCGTAGTTTTCTGCCTTTTCCGATGGGAAGGATTTGCATCTCATTCCGCCAGTCGCTCTTTTCCCCTTTACCTCGTGGATAACGGATCACAAACGGACCGTCGGATATTTTGTATCCAGTGTACATCAGATTACGCAGATCCCATTCATTGAGTGGGGAGGAAATCACCAGATTGGGTATCGGACGCAAATAGGCCAGGTCGAATACACCATGATGTGTCGCTCCGTCTTCTCCTACCAGTCCGGCACGATCCAGACATAAGATCAGATGCAACTTCTGAAGAGCCACATCATGAATTACCATGTCGTAAGCCCGCTGCATAAAAGACGAATAGACATTACAGAAAGGAATCATTCCTTCTTTAGCTAATCCGGCAGAGAAGGTTACGGCATGTCCTTCGGCAATACCGACATCAAAAGCCCGGTCGGGGAACTCTTTCATCAGGTATGTCATGGAACAACCGGTCGGCATGGCTGGTGTGATACCTACGATCCGTTCATCCTTTTCAGCCAGTTCTACCAATGTATGACCGAAAACATCCTGATAGAGCTGAGGCTCATTCAGCTTATGGACGATGATACGCTCACCTGTTTCCTTGTTGAAACGGCCCGGAGCGTGCCATTCGGTAGCCGATTCCTCCGCCGGCTTGAAGCCTTTTCCTTTCTTCGTCTTGATATGAAGGAGTTTCGGTCCCTGCATATCCTTGATGTCGTTCAGCAGTTTGACCAGATAACCTACATCGTGTCCGTCCACCGGACCGAAGTAGCGTATGCTGAAGCCTTCGAACAGATTGTGCTGCTGGGTTAGCAGAGCCTTCAGGCTGTTGTTGAAGCGAAGGATATTATCGCGACGGCTGTCGTCAATCAGATTGATCTTCTTCAGGCCGCGATAAACATCATAACGCATCTTGTTGTATGCTTGACTGGTGGTAATATCCACCAGATATTGGCTCAGTCCACCCACACTGTGGTCGATGGCCATATTATTATCGTTGAGGATAATCAAGAGGTTGTTGGGATTGACCGACGCATTATTCAACCCTTCGAAAGCAAGGCCGCCCGTCATGGCTCCATCGCCAATCACGGCAATCACATGCCGGTCTTCGTGTTTCAGGGCAGAAGCCACCGCCATACCCATTGCTGCCGAGATGGAATTGGATGCGTGTCCGGCAATGAACGCATCGTATTCGCTTTCTGCCGGATTAGGGAATCCACTGATCCCGCCGAATTTACGTAATGTATGAAAAGTTTCCCGCCTTCCGGTCAGGATTTTATGTCCGTAAGCCTGATGACCTACGTCCCAGACAATCCGATCATACGGCGCATTAAATACGTAGTGCAGGGCGACAGTCAGTTCTACCGTTCCCAGGCTGGCTCCCAGATGTCCCGGGTTCTCCGACAAAACATCGATGATATATTGACGCAATTCTGCACACACTTCCGGCAGCTGTTCTTCGGAAAGCTGGTGCAAATCGGCCGGAAAATTAATCCGGTTCAAAAGATGTTCTCCCATGTTGTCAGCCATATCGCTTTATTTTTTTGACAAAAATAGAGAATAAAGCGCAGATATCACAATATGGGAAAGATATTTCAACCGGAATTTACAGGTCGCGGTCTTCGGATGTTCCACTTTTGCCAGTCAAGAAGGTGGTTTGGAAAGTATTTTGGAGGTCTAAATTAGGGTTTGTACGCCTTGCGAAGTCCCAGACAGGGTCTAAATTAGGGTTTGCACGCCTTGCGAAGTCCCAAACAGGGTCTAAATTAGGGTTTGCATGCCTTGCGAAGTCCCAGACAGGGTCTAAATTAGGGTTTGTACGCCTTGCAAGGTCTAAATTAGGGTCTAAATTAGGGTCTAAATTAGGGTCTGCAGGCAGATTAGGGTTTCTCTACCTGCAAAGTTTGGTAATGGAAGGTGATGCGGGCTACACCTAAATCGTTCAGTGCGGTGACGATTTCGTTAAGAGAAGCCGTGCGCGGGAAACGGAAATGGATGCGACGCTTCAGGAAAGACTCTGATTGCGCTGTGATACTGACGTTGTACCACGTGCCTATATGTTTCATTACTTCTCCCAGTGGCATATTATCGTAATCGAAGAGGCCTTCGGTCCAGCTGCCGGCTTGTTTCAGGTTTACGCTGGTGATATTCAGATGGCGGTTGTCTTGCAATACTGCCTGTTGCCCCGGATGAATGTCGAGTTGTTCCTGCTGATGGCCGATTCGTACATGGCCTTCGTATAGGATAACCCGAGCACGACTGCCAGGATAGGCGTTCACATCGAAGACGGTTCCCAGCACTTCGGTACGCATTTCACCTGATAAAACCCAGAAAGGATGATCCGCATCGTGTGCAACTTCAAAGCGGGCTTCGCCGGACAGGCGGACTTCGCGTGGAGCATCCAAAGCAAACGAACGAGGATATGTCAGACGAGAGTTCGCTCCCAAGACAATCCGTGTTCCGTCGGAAAGCCGGACTTCGGCCGTTTGTTCCGGTGGTGTGGCAAGAACGATGGAATCACCCGCCTCGACGGTTGTCGTTTCGGAAGGTACATCCAAGGCCGCATAGAGTTCGATGGGGCGTTCGTTCGTCCGTTCCTCAACGAAAGGAAGGCCTAAGGCGATGAGACAGACCACGGCTGCCGCCACGCTGGCCCATATATATCGGTTGTTCTGACGTTGCCGGTGCTGTTGCCGGAATTGCAGCCATGCCTTTTCGGTCTCTTCGGCCGAAGGTTGCTCGCCTGCTGCTTCGCCCAATACCTGAAGCAGACGCAGGTCTTCGTCGCTATACATGTTCTTTTCTTCGTCGTTCATCGTTCATCTCCTTTCTTCCCCAAGGCTTCACGTAAGGCACGCAAGGCTTTGGAGATATGTTTCTTGACTGTATCAGGACTGATGTCCAGCCTTTCGGCGGCTACCCGGTAGGTGTTTTGCTCGAAATAGCAGAGGCGTACAATCGTCTGCGTGGGTTCACCTAAAGCTTCGACAACTGCTTCGGCCTGACGAAGCAGGCGTTCGTGTTCCCAATACCGGGCTTGCAGGTCGAATACCGTTGCTTCGCGGATAGCTTCCGCATGATCGCTTACCACTTGCCGGTGCTTGAGCCGGTTAAGAGCCAGATGACGGACCGTCGTAAAAAGCCATGAGGCACGTTGTGCTTCAGCCAATGTGTCCCACCGTTGCCAGGCTTGTTCCATGGCTTCGCCCACCACATCCCTTGCTTCTTCCGGATCGCCCAAAAGCTGCGTGGCATGCCGTACCAAAGGCGGGTATTGCTGACGGAACAAACCCTCGAAAGCGGTTGTCTTATCGTCGGTCTTCTTTTTCCAAATCATTCACATTCGTTTTCTGTCTGGCGGCAAAGGTACGCTTTCCTGCTCAGATAGCAATGCCATCTTTACAATCGGCTCTTCTCGCTTTGTCCGGCTCCTGAACCTTTGTACTTGCTCTTGGTTGCATTGAATTTATAGCTGACACGCACACCGATTCGTTGGCTGTCCATGTAACCGTCTGCATACGTGTTTGTTCGGTCTCCATAGATATGTTCGAAACGAGTACGTTTCGCCGTGCGGAACAGGTCATATCCTACGAATGATATTTGTAAACTTTGGTCCGGCAGGAATGTTTTGGAGATGCGGAGATCTACTCTTCCTTGCCGGCTGAAGATGGCGTAACTCTGCTTGGCTTGTGTATTGATACTTCCAGTCAGGTTGATATACCAGCCTTGAGGCAGCAAGAAATTATTGTCGAGTCGGAAACTAAACTGAGGTTCGTTCCAGAACTGCTCGATTCCTAACGAACGTGCATCCGAGTGAAACCAGAAAACATCGGCACTGATGTTGGGTTGCCAACAACCGATTTTAGGACTGGCGTAGATTCCTCCACCATACGCATAGGTATGTGGAATACTTGCTTTTGTATGAAGAGAAACGCCCGGATGGGTCTCATCATGGTAAGGCTTGAGGTATGAGGTGTACATATCCAACGTATGATCATAAAATAGGGAGATATTGATCCATTTCCAGCCGCCATCCAAAGAAAGGTTTCGATGTATTTGCGGGACCAGATGCGGATTACCGTTGCTGTATTGATACTTGTTGATATAAGAAATGGCACTTGATAGCACAGTATAATCCGGATTGATTTTGTTTAGCTTGAAGCCTAAACCGGCATTCCAGTCGCCTTTCCGATAGGAAACAGAAATCACCGGCAAGACATGATGATAGTCCGGACTTTGTGTGGGCTGGAAGATGCCTGCTTCGTAATAATGCGTCTTTTGGTATTCATACCGTAATCCGGCTTGCAGACTGAATGTTCCTAATTCCAAGGAATAATCGGCAAAGGCAGAAGCAATGGTTTGCTGGATATGGTCGTCGGCATCGGCCGAGAAGCCGTCTTGCTCAAAACGGTCCCGGCGGTCGGTCCAGGTTTCTTCTGTTCCAAAGGAGAGATTTCCTTTCCATACGGATGTGGTGGCGATCAGCTTGGCGGCAACCAGACGATTCTTGATCCGGTTGGTCGAAGTGGCGTCTGTCTCGCCATTGTTGAGGACAATCTGTTCGTTTCGGTTTTTCCCTTGGTAGAAATCGGTATTGAAGTCGATATCCCATTTCCCGAAAGTCCCGGTATAATAAGCATTGACCGCATGTTCCAATCCTTTCTTTCCGGTATTACGGGCATCCGATTCCAGTTGGTCAACCAATACGCCGTCCCGATACATATCGGTGGAACTGATAGAGGTGTTCTGATATTCGCCGATGTTCTGTTCCGGTGCATATCGTACACCTAGAGACTGATTCTCGTTCAGTTCGTAATTCAATCCGATTTCCCCGTTGAAGTAGTTGTCTCGTCCGGTCGTTTTTTGATCCGAATGGCTTTCCCAAAGGGAAGATGTCTGCATTTGGGTGATAGTTTGGTTGGTACTATACGAATTAGATTCCCGAAAATAAGTCTTGGCAAAGATGTCCAGTCCGCCTGTCCGGTAATTCAAACTGAAGCCTTCGTTTCCTTTTCCTGCATGGCCTTGGTTGTAATCCGCATAAAAGCTGCCACTGAGTCCTTGTCCGCGCTGACGGATGGTGCGGATTCGGATAACCGCCTTGACATCCGACGCATACCGGGCGCCGGGAGTGGTAATGATTTCTGCCGAAAGGATTTCATTGGCCTGTAAACGCGATAGCTCGGAGTTGTCACGAACCTTTCGTCCGTTGATATAAATCTCGGGCGTACCTCGTCCGATGACCGAATAATTCCCATCTGATCTTGTCACGAAAGGCAGATGTCCGATCATGTCTGCTGCCGAACCCATCAATGAAAGCGGTGTGCCGGTGATATGTGTCAGATAAGCTCCGTTCTTCCTTTCTACCAGTGGACGGGTTGCCGTTACGGTGACTTCTTTCAGTTGGTTCTCTTGCGGTCGCATCTGCAGATAATTCTCGGCCATGCAAGTAACCGTTTGGGACTGATAACCTACATACGTTACCCGCAATAAATAATGATCGGTATACGGATCGGGTAGGAGAAATGTTCCGTTGTCTTCCGTAACGCAACCGTTTACAAAGGTAGAATCTCCAGCTTGTAAGACCAGTACATTGGCATACGGAATAGGTTTTCCTTGTTCGTTGACTACCTTTCCCCGGATATATTCTACTTTCTTGTTCTTATCCATCCGTTGTACAACGAAATAGTCCTGCCGTTCCAAGCAGATAAACGGCTTGTCTTTCAATACGAGCTGGATAGCTTCCGCCAATGGCTGCTTTTGGATACGAACCGTTACCCGGTAAGCTTCTACTTCATCATTGACGAACAAGATGTTCTTTCCTCCTTCACGTTCCAGTTGGCGTAAGGCCGTTGACAAAGGAACTTCGTTCAGTTCCAGGTCAATCAGTCGTTTTTCCTGTGCCTGCAGGAACGGAATCCAGGATAAAAAGAGTGCGATGCAAAAGATACTCCGTACCCATCTGTGTATTTCAAGTTGTTTCATTCTTTTTCGTGTTTGTCGTTTTACATAAGTTAGGTCGTGCATGCTTGACTTTCTATCTATATGACAACCGAAACAAGCAATCGGGTACGGTTCCATGAGATTATTTTTTATTCGCTGCCCGATATTGCTGGGGAGAAACACCGGCTTCTTTCGAGAACACCCGACTGAAATACAACGGATCGGTATAACCTAATAAGGTGGCGATCTGATTAATCTTCAAATCGGTGTCTTTTAATAGTCCGTAGGCCTTATTGATTTTCATCTTGGTGAAATAGGTCATCGGAGCGATACCGATTTCCTGCATGAACTTACGGTAGAAATAAGATGGAGAATAATTGACAAACGAGGCAATTTCCTGTACCGTCAGGTTTTTGTTGATATTTTCGTTCATATAGTAAATACTGCGGTTAATGATTGTACCCATGTATTCACTTTTCCCTCCCGATTCGCGATACTGTTGTATATATAATAAGGTACTGAGAAAGTAACCGAAGCAGAAGTTTGCGTAATTGATATGTTCGACCGACAGATTGCTTTTCAGGGTTGTATAGATTTCTTCAAACAATTCCAGCCGATTTTGCTGGCGGGAAGAGACGGAAGGAGTCACGGTATGCGGTACGTCTTGTCCTTGGGCGATATAGGGAGCTTTTGTTCCTTTGAAGTGAAACCAATAAATACTCCACGGATCTTTTTCATCCGCTTCATATTGATGATAAATATGTGGCGGAAGAATAATATACTGATCTGCCGACAGTTCATATTGCCGGTCTTGTATCCGCACATGGCCTTTCCCGTCTTTGCAATAGATAAGCAGATACTGGTCGCATCCGTTTAACCGCTCGATATAATGGAAGGCTGCTTTGGTAAAGTAACCTAATGAATAGATATACAAATCTCCCGTCAGCGGGTTTTTCTCCATCTGTTCCAGGATGGAAAGAGGTAAATAAATAAACCGTTCGCCTTTGAATCCTAATTCCCGTTTCATAACCATCTGTTTCTGCTTGTTGCTTGTAACGATTCTGCGGCTGTCGGATAATCTCCATCGTGTATTGCCAGACAAAAGTTCGTTATCTTTCATATTTTCGACAAATGTCAAAAAATTACTTGCTAACGGGTTTTGTATCTCTAAGAGCCTAAAGTCGTATCCCGCAGTATCGTTACCGTTTTTCTTTGGATGGATAAAGGTAGGAAAAATATGAGGGCAGCCCATCATTTAGCAAGCGGAAAAAACAATAATTGTCCATATAGAGGGTTATTTTTATCTATTCTTTTAATGGAGATATGCTGCTAACTTGCACTCGGAAAAAGAAAGAAAAACATGGAAACACATATGATACAGGAAATAGACTTGCAGGCGTTGACTATTTGCCGGTCAATGGGCTTTTTAGAGCAGGAACCGGATCTAATGATTTTAGAGCGGACACAACAACTATTGGAAGAAGCTATGCAGATAGCTGCCCCGGCCTTTCATTATGAAGTGAAAGATTCTGTTGTATTGGCAGACGACACCGTTTATATAGAGGATAAGGCTTTTCGGACAGGAAAGACGATTACCCGTTTGTTGGCTGGTACCACCCGACTTGTCTTGTTTGTGGCAACGGCGGGAATGGCTTTCCAACATTGGATGGATGAGATCAAGAAACAAGGTGACGGATTGGATACATTCATTGCCGATACGATTGGCAGTTGTTTGGTGGGTGCTTGTACGGAACAAATGGAAACAGAGGTAATCCGGAAGTTGGCTCCGTTACCACATACCAATCGTTTTAGTCCGGGTTATTGTGGATGGAATTTATCAGAACAAAAAGGATTGTTTGCTTGTATGCCTGCTGGCGTATGCGACGTCACGCTGACGGAGAGTTGCTTGATGTATCCTATTAAATCAGTAAGCGGCCTGATTGGTTTTGGAGAACAAGTTAAGAATAAAGTCCATGAATGTGACTTATGTGACAAGCGGGCCGAATGCCTTCAACGGAAACTAAGAAAGAAAAACCTATAAAAACACTACTAACAATGACAAACTCAAAAGAACGTGTATGGAATGCCTTGAATCATCGGGGCGGTACACCGGTGCCTGTTGATTTTGGAGCAACAACAGTTACAGGCATTCATTGCCGGATTGTGGAACAGCTCCGGAAATATTATGGATTGGCAGATAAACCGGTTCGCATTGTGGATCCTTTTCAGATGTTGGGCGAGGTAGATGAAGAACTACAGGAACGTATGGGCGTTGATCTGGTTCCTCTTTTCGGACAGAAGAATATGTTCGGCATAGACGAATCGGAAGTGCATGAACAAGTGACTCCTTGGGGACAAAAAGTATTGATCGCTAAAGGTATTGATATGACTCCGGACGCAGAAGGAGATGTTTATATTTATCCCGAAGGAGATCGTTCGGTTTCTCCAAGTGCCGTTATGCCCGAAGGTTGTTATTTCATCAATGCGATCGAGCGGCAACAGCCTATTGACGAAGCCTTGCTGTCTTATCAGGATAATCTGGAAGAATATGCTTTATTGAATGAATCCGACTTGGCTTATTGGAAGCAGGCGGCAGGCAAGGCGGCTGCTACTGGCAAGGCCGTTGTTGCCGGCTTTGGTGGAACAGCCTTGGGTGATGTGGCGTTTATTCCGGCCATGGGACTGAAACATCCGAAAGGCATTCGGAGTGTGGCAGAATGGTATATGTCAACGCTTATCCGTCCGGATTTCGTTCATGCCTTGTTTGAACATCAGACGGACTTGGCTATCCGGAATTATGAGATGCTTTGGAATACTGTCGGGGATCAAGTGGATGTAGTCTTTACTTGTGGTACCGATTTCGGAACACAAGATTCGCAGTTCTGTTCGGAAGAAGTATTCCGTGAATTGTGGCTCCCTTATTATAAACGTTTGAATGATTGGATTCATACCCATACAACCTGGAAGATCTTCAAGCATTCGTGTGGAGCGGTATTACCTTTGATTCCGGCGATGATCGATGCTGGCTTCGATATCTTGAATCCGGTACAGATTAATGCCAAGGATATGGATTCGAAAGTCCTGAAAGAACAGTTTGGCGACCAATTGGTATTTTGGGGCGGTGGCATTGATACGCAGCGTGTCCTGGCATTTGGAACAAAAGAAGAGGTGCGCCGTCAGGTAATGGAGCAATGTGAGATTTTAGGAAAGGACGGAGGTTTTGTATTCAATACGGTTCATAATATCCAGGCCAACGTTCCGGTTGAGAATGTAATTACAATGATAGAAACATTAAATGAAATAAGGAGATAACACCATGGCTAATTTACAAGATTTATATAATGCGATTCTGAATGGTAAGCTGGAACAGGCAGTAGCCGTTACGCAAGAAGCTATTAACGAAGGTATTTCACCTACTGAAATTATCAATCAGTATATGGTGAAAGCAATGGAAGAAATTGGTGCCCGCTTTGAGGCAGGAAAGGCTTTTGTCCCGAATCTGTTGCTGGCAGCCCGCGCGATGAAAGGTTCTTTGGAGTTGCTGAAACCATTAATGCGGGATAAGAATACGGCAACGATTGGAAAAGTAGTGATTGGTACGGTGAAGGGTGATTTGCATGATATTGGGAAAAACCTGGTAGCCTCTATGTTTGAAGGCTGCGGATTTGAAGTAATCAATCTGGGAGTGGATGTGAGCAGTACGAAGTTTATAGAAGCCGCCAAGGAACATCATGCCGATATCATCTGTATGTCTGCTTTATTGACCACCACCATGATGTATATGGAGAAAGTAGTTCAGGCTGTTGAAGCGGAAGGTTTGAGAGATCAGGTGAAGATCATGGTTGGCGGAGCTCCGGTGAATAACGCTTTTGCCCAGAAGATCGGTGCAGATGCTTATACTTCCAATGCCAATCAGGCTGTACAGGTAGCCAAACAGTTGTTAGCCGCTAGTTGAACTTAACCGTCTGTCATTATGAAGATAAAGTATTTCTTGTTATGGGCCTTGCTGAGCGTGGGCAGTACGGTTTGGGCTGTCGAATATCATGTCTCGGTAAAAGGAAAAGATACGAATAGCGGGACGATAGATGCTCCGTTCCGGACAATCGGTCAAGCCGCAAAGTTTGCCTATCCGGGCGATGTGATTACCGTTCATGCCGGAACTTACCGGGAATGGGTAAATCCGCCTCGTGGCGGAGAGAGTGATTCCCGACGGATTGTTTATCGGGCAGCTCCCGGAGAGCGGGTAGAAATCAAAGGCTCGGAACGTATTACGAACTGGAAACCCGTAGAAGGACAAAAAGGGGTTTGGAAAGTTGTGTTGCCGAACTCTTTCTTTGGTTCCTATAATCCTTATATAGATGAAATCTATGGTGACTGGTTTGATAACTACGGTCGTGTACACCATACCGGTGAAGTTTTTTTGAATGATAAGTCTCTGTATGAAAAAGAAACACTTGAGAAAGTTTATCATCCGGAAGCTCTTCCGAATGCGCAAGATCCGGAAGGCTCGACTTATACATGGTATTGCGAACATAATGAGCAGGAAACAACCATTTGGGCAAACTTCCATAAAGCAGATCCGAATAAGGAACTTGTCGAAATCAGTGTGAGAAGAACTTGTTTCTATCCGGAGAAAAAAGGAATCAATTACCTAACGATAAGCGGATTCCATATCAGTCAGGCTGCTACACAATGGGCAGCTCCGACAGCAGAGCAAATCGGAATGGTGGCAACGCATTGGAATAAAGGCTGGATTATCGAGAACAATGTCATAAGCAATTCGAAATGTTCCGGCATCACCTTGGGAAAAGAACGTAACAGTGGTCATAACAAATGGCTGAGTGATACTAGTATTGATGGCTCTTTACATTATATAGAAGTAACATTCAATGCCATTCGCGAAGGTTGGAACAAAGATAATATCGGTCATCATATTGTACGTAACAATACGATCTTTGCCTGCGAACAAACCGGTATGTGCGGAAGTATGGGAGCTTCTTTCTCGGTGATCGAGAATAACCATATTTATGATATTTGGACGAAACGTCAATTTAACGGAGCTGAAATCGGTGGTATTAAGTTCCATGCGGCTTTGGATGCCCGAATTGCCCATAACCGGATTCATAATACCGGCCGTGCTTTGTGGTTAGACTGGATGACACAGGGAACACATGTCTCTTCTAATTTGTTTTATGGCAATGATCTGGAAGATATTTTCCTGGAAGTCAATCATGGACCGTTCTTAGTTGAGAATAATATCCTGGCTTCTCACCGGAGTATCTTGGAGCAATCACAAGGTGGCGCGTATGTGCATAACCTGATTTGCGGTAAGATCCATAACTACGTTGAACATGGACGTTATACTCCTTACTTCTTGCCGCATTCTACAGATGTTGCCGGTTTGTCTATTATTCCGGGTGGAGACGATCGCTTCTATAATAACCTTTTTGCTACGGTAGATTTTGAAAACTCCGATAAAGCGCTTGGCTCTTTTGGTTTGAAAGGGTATGAAAAGACGGCTTATCCGATGTATGTGGATGGAAACGTTTATTATGGAGCGGCTGTCCCGTTTGTGAAAGAATACCATAAATTGGTAGATGCTTCTTTTGTTCCTGATGTCAGGATTGAAGAAGAAGGAGACAAAGTCTTTCTTGTTATTAAGAACAAGGATTTAAAACAGGTTGAGACGCAAATGATCACGACAGATAAGTTGGGAACAGCGAAACTGCCGAAGCAACGGTATGAGTATCCGGATGGGAAACCGATTCAGATTAACTATGATTATTTGGGAAATCCTCGAGGAGAACATCCGACAAGTGGACCGTTGGAGTCCTTGCAGGCAGGTGAAATGAGAATTCAGGTTTGGTAAAATAGCACTACTGGCGGTATTCAGTGTACTGGAGCATAAAAGGCATCTTCAATATGCTCTTGGACTGAATACCGTCCGTTTTCTTTCTGCATTGTGATAATATCAAAACGAACAGGAAGCGGGTTGTTGAAATATCGGATATAAGCATCGGTCGCAGCCACAATGCGTTTGATCTTCTTTTGGTCGACGGCTTCTTCGGGCGGTAACAGGCAACCGACCGATCGTGTCTTTACTTCTACGACGATTAGTTCACCTTCATAGACAGCTACCAGGTCAAGTTCGTAATGATGAAAGTGCCAATTGGTATGTAATATTTGATATCCCAGTTTTTCCAGGTAAGCACGAGCTTCCGATTCACCTTCTTTACCTGTATTATTCCTTTCCGCCATAATTAGGTTTTTCGCAAATATACAGATTATTCTTTTGTATTTCCACGAAGCCTTGTACTTTTGTAACATGAAACGGACAAAGAAATATTCAGTGGCACAGCCGAATCATCCCAGGATTCATAAGATTACGTTTATGCTCAACGATGATGAGTATAAGACGGTGCAGCGTTATCTTGATAAATACCGGATTGCCAATAAATCGAGGTGGTATCGGGAAACGATTCTTTCGCATATTATGCGGACACTGGAAGAAGATTATCCGACATTGTTTAATGAAAATGAAATGAGAAGATGATCAACCCGTACGACGACATGTATTTCATGAAACAGGCTCTTCAGGAAGCCCAGGCTGCTGCCGAAGAAGGTGAAATTCCCGTCGGAGCCGTCGTTACTTGCCAGGGAAAAATCATTGCCCGGGCACATAATCAGACAGAACGGCTGAATGATGTAACGGCACATGCCGAAATGCTTGCCATTACAGCGGCAACCAATGTGTTGGGAGCAAAGTATCTGGCGGGTTGTACCTTGTATGTGACGGTCGAGCCTTGCATTATGTGTGCAGGAGCAATTGGTTGGTCGCAATTGTCAACGATTGTATATGGAGCATCAGACGAGAAACGAGGATATAGCCGGTTTGCGCCACAAGCTTTCCATCCGAAAGCTGTTGTCAAGAAAGGTGTTCTGGAAGAAGAATGCGCAGCCGAAATGAAACGTTTCTTTCAAGAAAAAAGGAGGTAAAGTCTTTCTCCAAAAAGCCGGCGTATTTTTATGAAAAGCCGGCGTAAATTGACAAAAATACGCCGGCTTTTTCTCTATTGCTTATTACCTTTTTTCAGAGCTCTTTTTTATCCTATTTTTTCATTAAAGCATCCAGGTGTTTGTAAAACTCAGGATCTTCTCCTACAACCGTTTTTACAATATTTCCTTCTTTATCCAGAATAATCTTGGTCGGAAAACCTTCTATTCCGTAAAGCAAAGTTACATCCGGATTACCTTCGTTGCGGACATGAATCCAGGGTAAAGTATGTTTCTCAACGGCTGCTTTCCATTTTTCCTCTGTATCATTGCAGTCAATTCCTACAATTTCCAGCTGACCCTTATATTTCTCATACGCTTTCTTCAGATCTGGAATGCCTTTGATACACCAGCCGCACCAACTTCCCCAAAAATCCAGGATGACATATTTACCTTTCAGAGAAGAAAGAGAGAAGTCCTTTCCATTAATATCTTTCAAGGTAAATTCGGGAGCAGGAGCACCTTCCTTAATCTTTTCCTGTGCTTTCCGACGTTCTTCCTGTTTTTCGTACGCTTGTTTGATCGATTGATACATGGGTGCCATCACGCCGTTGCGTACTGGTTCGGCTATCAAGTCAAGTAATTCTTTCAATTCATCACCTTCCAAAACTCCATGTGTCAGTAAAAAAACAGATACATCCTGATCAGCATGCTCTTTTATACAATGAATATAAGTTCCCTTAATTTCTTCTTGTACTTTCTCGATTTGGGCTGCAACCTTTTGAACTTCTTCTTGTGAAACACCTTCCTGAGCTTTCTTGCGATATGCAGACGACAAGGAATCTGTCTTTTGAACAATAGGTTCCATTTTAGTATTCAACTCATTCAAGGATTCATAGAAAGGTGCACCGCCTAATTTATATTTATGTAATGAACCTTCGACCGTTACATATTTCCCCGGTAATAAAACGAGAGGAATCACTTCCATAGATACTGCAGGTCTGCTTCCATCTGGATTGGATTTAGATGAAGGAAATTCTCCGATTTGAACATATCTTAAATCAGTGCTATTTCCTAGGTTTAATGAAAACTTTCCATTTACTAATGGAACAGTATCTAAATCTAGTTCCGGACGTCCGGTATTGGTTGGATACATAACAAATGAACGAACAAGTAAGGTATCACTTCCAACTCCTGATAACGAACCGGAAATCTCACCGGGTTGATGAGATGAACAGGCTGCCAATAAACAACAACCCATGAAAGAAAACAACTTTTTCATGCTATTATAATTATGTATGGTTTTAATTTACCTTATTATTTTACCTCTTCATAATCGACATATTCACCTTCGTTTTGGCTATAAATTTTTCTTCTGCGTTTCCAACTACGAGGTGGATCTTCTACTTCTTCAGCGTTTGCATACGAGTCGGTAGATGAAGTCTTTTGAGAGCCATACGTTTGGTTTTGAGATTGCGAGGTTGTTCTTCGTTGGTAAGTTTGTTGTCTTTGGTTTCCTCCGTCACCAAACAAGAATCTTTTCAATCCGCGTAACAAGGAAAAGCCCAATAAGAATACGAGCAGAAAGAAAAGAAACACTATAAAAAATAAGAATTTAAACATAAACACTATATAGAATTAAGTACTCAAACAGAAAAACAAATTCTCATGAAGAGAGGTTTACTTATTCCTGTTAAAAAGAGACAAGATAAAATAAAGCACAATAGTTCCGGCTATTCCTAAGTAGCCCCAAAACGCAATAAATAGAATTGCAGCCAAAAGCAAGATGTATCGGCATTCGTTCCCTTTCCATGAAACTGATTTGACTTTCATGGAGAACATCGGTATTTCAGAGACTAACAGATAAGAAGTAAGACACGCTAAGATAATGCCTCCATATAATAACCAGGAAGCATTCATGGGCAACCAAGCTTGTACGGAATAAGCGAGCGAACTCCAAAACAGAGCATGTGCCGGAACAGGCAGACCAATAAACGAGGTCGTTTGCCGTTCATCTATATTGAACTTAGCTAATCGTAATCCGGAAAAGACGGGAATTACAAAGGCACAAAAAGGAAGTAAAGCCAAACAACCTTGTAAATTCATCAGGAAGGCAGCCTGTGAAAACAGAGAATAGAGAATCATTCCCGGAGCAACTCCAAAACTAACCACATCTGAGAGAGAATCCAGTTCTTTACCCATGGGTGAATAGGCTTTCAGCAAACGTGCAGCAAAGCCGTCCATAAAATCGAAGACCGCAGCTCCAACAATCCAGATAAAAGCTGTACGCAAATCACCTCCAATAGCAGCAACAATCGACATACATCCTGAAAATAGGTTCAGGCACGTAATTGTATTGGGAATGTGTTTGATTAGATTCATTTCTTTAGTTGTTTAATTTCCCTAAACGAGCGATAGGAGTTTGGTTTCCCGTTACCTTTTGGTCCATTTCGACCAGGACTTCTGTTCCTACCGGCAAATAAACATCTACGCGGGAACCGAATTTAATGAACCCCATTTGTTCGTCCACATGGCATTTGTCTCCTGGTTTGGCATACGTAACAATACGGCGTGCCAAAGCTCCAGCAATTTGCCGGGCCATTACTTCTACTCCGTTACGTGTTGTAATAACGACAGCCGACCGTTCGTTTTCAGTACTACTCTTTGGTAAATAAGCAGCCATGAAACGTCCGTTGTTATGAGAGACATATTTAACCGTTCCGTTTACAGGAAACCAGTTGGCATGTACGTTGAAAACCGACATGAAGACCGAAATTTGCAGACATTTACGATGCAGGATTTCATTCTCCATTACTTCTTCGATCGCAACAATAGTACCGTCTGCAGGAGAAATGACCAATCCTTCCGAATCATAAGGGAAGCGGCGGAATGGACTCCGGAAGAAGTTTAATACCAACAAAAAAAAGACGGTTGTTACAAAAGCAACGGTATAGAAAAGTCCTCCTTTGCCGACAGTATGATACAAGACAAGATTTACAATAAAGAATATTGTAAATAAAGCAAGCAGTAAACCGGTTCCTTCTCTGTGTACCTTCATTTTTCTAACTGAATCTTTTTTTGTTATAGATTGCAAAAGTATTTATTTTTATGGAATATCCCAAATAAAATCATGCTTTCACCGCTTCAATGCGGGATAATGTGACATACCATAAGTATGCGGAAACGTTTTTGTATCCCATTTGCCGGATCAGCCGGATATAATTACGCATTTGTGTCTGGTGACTACGATTGATCTTTCCTCCGAATTTATAATCGAGAATGACCACTTCATCTGCATAAATCATAACTCGGTCGGGCCGCTTGATTTCGCCTTTCCCGAATAAGATATCAACTTCATTCAGTATTTTGGCCTGACCGTTATACCAGCGTTGTACTTCTGGTTGTTGCAGACAGGCTTGTAATTGTTGGATTAACTGAATCTCTTCTTCTTGGCTGATCACACCTTGTTCCTGATACCGATGGACAGCTTGAGGAATATCTTCCGGGACACGAACAATGCTCAGGACTTCATGCATCAGAGAGCCTTGTTTTCGCTGGCTGTCATCGAAGAAATAGTTTCGTCCACGTAAGCGCAGATGTAATCGGTTATCAGACGAGATGGATTGTAATTTACCCAATGGAAATTCCTGTATCAATGTATTGGTCGCCTTTTGCTCAGGTTTCCACCAATGTCCTTGTTCGAATAGGTTGTTTTCCCAGTCGAAAGAAGAGGCAAGCGGGATAAGTGGTTCGCCTTCTGAGGTATCAGGAATAGCTTGTAGCAAACTACTCCACAATAGATCGGAAATGCTACTGATTTTTTCCAAGGAACCATCGTCTTTGACTTTTTTCGGACGTGGCGAGAAGATAATCAATTCTTCTTTCGAGCGGGTGAAAGCTACATACAACGTATTCAGGTTGTCGATGTAGGCATGTAAACGTTCCTGAAAGTAATCACGGGCGAAAATAGTAGCTCCCAACGATGAACTATAACGAACCGGGACAAGATGTAACCGATTGAATGGAGCTTTTTCCGGATGGCACCAAAGGACAACCGGTTTCATAGGCTTATGATCAATTTCCCAGTCGGCAAAAGGTAAGATGACGGCACGGAAACCTAACCCTTTGGATTTATGTACCGTCAGAATGCGGATGGCATTTTGTCCGTCGGGCGTGGCGATCGCCTTTCGGATGCCTGAATCTTCCCACCAGGTTAGGAAACGTCCTAAATCTGTATTCTCTTTCTGTACATATTCTGCAATCAGATCGAGGAAGGCAAGGACAAAGACTTGCTCTTTTTCATGGATGTATGAATCAAACAGACGATACAAACCCTCCACCATTTCGTATAAAGGCAAGGTTGATAGGCGATTCATTTCTGCCTTCTCTTCCGAAGTGAAGTCGGCTCGCTGCCAATCGGAAGTCAGAATCCTGTAGGAGAATAGAAGCATTTGTGCCCATGTCGGATTATCCGGACTTTTCAGATGATGCAGAATGGCGATGAGGAAACGCACGGCTGCCGAACTGTTTACATACAAGGCTTCGTCGGAGATCAGGTCATAACTGAATCCATCGTCGGGATGTTCTTCCTTATATTGCAGCAGATAGTTGGCTACTTGAGCTCCTTCATTGTTGGTACGTACCAGAATGGCGATGTCTTTTAAGGCATAACCGTTGGTTTGTAGTTGCTGCAAGACAGAGGGAAGACGTTCGAGAGCTTCATCTTTCCAGTCGGATTCTTCTTCTCCTGCAACAAATTCCACGCGTACATGTCCGTCTTTCTCCTGAAAAGGTTTGGGAACACGCTGGTAACTTCGTTGATAGGCTGCCATGATGCGGGTAGAAAAAGCGGCCTGTGCGTCGGCATCCAACGATGATTGGCTTAAATCGTCGTTGTAGGTAGACTGTAACAGAAAGGGTGCGGCCGTGAAAAGAGCATTATTAAACTCTACAATATGGCGGCAGCTTCGCCAATTGTCTTTCAATGTCTCTTCCCGAATTTCTTCTGCCGGGAAATCGCGGGCTACTTGTTCATCCAATAGCTTCCAGTCGGAGTTACGGAAGCGGTAGATACTTTGCTTTACGTCGCCTACAACCAGATTTGCACGGTTGTGTGCCAGACTTTCTTCAATCAGCGGACGGAAATTCTCCCATTGCATTCCGCTGGTATCCTGGAACTCGTCGATCATGAAGTGATCGATCTGTGTACCTGTCTTTTCGTAGATGAAAGGCGCGTTGCTTCCGGCAATCACCCGGTTTAGCAGTTCGGTTGTGTCAGCAATCAACATCACGTTCTTTTCCTCGCGGTAGGCCGCGATCTCATTGGATATATCGGTGAGGATGCCCAATGTATAATAGTAACGGATGATCTCGCGGGCGGTGTTGTAGTCGGTCATTTGCTCAAAGCGGGCAATGGCTTTCTTGATGCACTCATTCAATCCGTTCTCGAAAGCTGTACCAATAATTGCTTTCTGACTGGCATTCATCTTTTGGGTAAAGCACGCCTCCAGATTATCTGCAAAGCTGCAGAAAGTCATGGTTGGCTCTTTGATTTCGCCTGCTGCCCATCGGCGGAAATGGAACATTTGTGATGTTTTCCCGCCTTTGAAATCGGCAGGTGTCAAGCCAAACTGTTCCATGATTGCCAAGCCTTTTTCCCCAATCTCCTGAATTTCCTTTTCCACCGCACGGATGATGCCGTAGAGCGTGTCCTTGTAGGTTTCGAGGGCTTGCTTGTCGCTGATGTCTCGGGCTACTTCCTCGCTGAATACTTTGTAGCTTTCTTTGAATACCTCACGTCCCAATGCCGTAATGTCGCGTCGCAGATTCCATTCGCCACCATCTTCTACCTTGACTTCGGCAAAGCGAAGTAGCCAGCCCAGCAACTCTTTGTTCTCCGGTTGGTCCAGGTCGCTTAAAAGGCGATCAATGGCTTCGGTAAGTACCCGTTCCTGATCCATCTCGATACCGTATCCGCCCTGCAAACCGATCTCGCGGGTAAAGGCTCGCATGGTTTGCTGGAAGAAGCGGTCGATTGTACTGATGTTGAAAGCTGAATAGTCGTGCAGGATGGCAATCAATATCTTCCGTGCCTGACGCCGCACTTCGTCTTCCGTCAGCTGATAGGAAGAAACCAATAGCTGGACATAATCTGATGGCTGCCCGCTGGCCAAATGGAAGAGTTCTTCCACGATGCGGCCTTTCATCTCGTCGGTGGCCTTGTTGGTGAAGGTCACAGCCAAGATACGCCGATATGCGCCCGGTTGGCTGAAAAGCAACAACAGATATTCACCGGTCAACCGATGGGTTTTCCCGGCTCCGGCAGATGCACGATAGATGGTCAGCATATACGGGGAGATTTAGGAATGAGTTCTTGTTTAGCGGATTACTTTTACCTGAGTATAGCCTTCTTTCCGAAGGATCTCTTCTACCTTTTGGCGGAAATCGCCTTGCACGATGATTTCGCCGTCTTTGGCCGAGCCACCCACGCCACATTTCACCTTGAGCAGTTTGCCCAACGCTTCCAGATCGGCAGTCGTTCCACGAAAGCCGGTGATGAGCGTCACCACTTTTCCGCCCCGGTTCCGTTTGTCGAGGGCGACGCGCAGTACCTGTTTTTCTTTGGGCAGCGTTTCTTCCTCTATTTCCTTGTTCGTTTCATATTGAAAATCCGGGTTTGTCGAATATAGGACTCCCAGACGGCTTTTCCAATCATTATTTTTCATCTTGATTTGCTTTTTTCTGTGTAAAGCTACAAATAAAAACGGGATTCGCAAGGCGGAGGAAGTCTCTGAGATGATGAACAAGAGCTTTTTCATACCGTCCGAAGCCTCCGGAGGGGTAAAAACGACCTTTTTCATACCTTCCGAGGCTTCCGAAGGGGTGAAAACGACCTTTTTTATGCTTTCCGAGGCCTCCGTTGGTGTGAAAACGCTCTTTTTCATGCCTTCCGAGGCTTCCGCCGGTGTGAAAACGATCTTTTTCATACCATCCGAGGCCTCTGCTGGTTGAATAGACCTATTTTTCGGGAAGAAAAAGGAAAAGTTATTGCTGGATCAAGACCGTCGCATAGGCTGCCATGCCTTCTTGCCGGCCGGTGAAGCCTAATTTCTCGGTGGTTGTTGCCTTGATGGAAATGTCATCTTCGTCCACTTCCAGGACAGACGCCAATACACGTTTCATTTCCGGTATGTGTGGATTCAACTTAGGACGCTCGGCTGCCACGGTTGCGTCGATATTCCCCAATTCATATCCGGCTTCGCGGAGCAAAGCCATCGTCTTGCGAAGGAGAATCTTGCTGTCGATGTTTTCGTATTCGCTCGCCGTGTCGGGAAAGTGGAAGCCAATGTCGCGCATATTGGCCGCACCAAGCAAGGCGTCGCAGATGGCGTGAATCAATACATCGGCATCACTGTGCCCCAACAAACCTTCTGTATGTTCAATTTTGATGCCGCCCAACCACAAATCGCGTCCCGGCATCAGTTTATGTACGTCGTATCCAAATCCAACTCTGATCTTCATGATTGTCTCTTATTTGAATAAGTTCTTGATTCCGTCCATATCGAACGAGAGCGAGAAACGCAAGGTCTGGTCCAACGGGTTACTTGGTACGGTACTGACCAGATATGCCGCATCCAGTTGGAAAACACTCATGCGGAAGCCGGCACCGAACGAGAAATACTGGCGGTTACCCATGTTCTGATTCTCGTAGTAATAACCACCACGGACGAAGAACTGTTGGTTATAGCTGTATTCTACACCGATAGAAGCCATGATCTCTTGTAATTCTCCTTTGAATCCGAGCGGAGAGTCGCCAAACGACTTGATCATACCGCCGATTGACGACATCGAGTTGTATTCTTGTACCCGGTTGTTGTAGTCAATTTCGTCTTCCTCGGTAGTTCCGGTGCGTTGCGGTTCGCTTGGCACCAGGTATTTGCTCAAGTCCACGTAGGCTCCGATCTGGTTATAGTCGTCAATCGGGTACAACAAACCTGTACCGATGGCCAATTTTGTTGGTAAGAACTGGTTTGTTCCACCACCATCGTATGAGATCTTTGTACCGATATTAGAGATGTTGAAACCAAAGCTCCACAAAGCTTCTGCCTGGCCCATGATGACGTAACGTTCCAGATAACCGGCAATGTCAGCCGAGAAAGCATTACCCGGAACCATTTCGGCTGATGGGTCAGCTCCTTGGTCGGAACGGATATAACGTAATGCAACCGCCATAGAGAAAGCATCTGATAACTTTCGGCTGTAGCTGACGTCTAATGCCATTTCGTAAGGGTTCAATGTCATCAGGGTAGCACCACTTTGTTCGTCGTTATTCTGTACCTCGCCGAAAGAGAAATAACGTAGTGAAGCTCCAATAGCCTGACGGTCGTCACTTCCCAACTTGTAATATCCAGATAAATTCACTAAGGCTACATCGTTTACCAATTTACGTAACCAAGGCGTATAAGAAAGAGAAACACCTGCCTGACTGTAATTGAATACATACTTGGCCGGGTTCCAGTATTGCGAATTGACATCGGGAAGCGTTGCCACACCATTATCACCCATACCGCCACCACGGGCATCCGGCGCGATAGACAAGGATGGAACAGCTGTATTGATCGGGGCAAATTCCTTCTTTATCTGTTGTGCCAATAGATTATTTGCAGTGAATAAGAATACTAACACAGCTAGACTCCAAAGTTTCAAACTACGATTTTTTATCATCTTATTTTAAATATAATCTTATTACGAATCACTTATATAACTACTCTTTTCTCCTTTTATTGTGCCAGGATAATCATTTTATTCGCGCCCGTCGCAGTTTTCGATTTACCTGAGCGCAAAGAAGCCCGATAGATATACACACCCGGACGCAGGCGGGTATTGCCATTACCCATCAGATTCCATTCCAGCTGATAGTTTTTGAAGGCTTCCGACGAACCGCTCTCTTCGTGATTCCAACGCAGGCGGCCTGCCATGTCGTACACTTCTATTTTGACTGTCAGTTGAGATTCCGGGAAATTATGTTTCAGATGGAATGTAACCTTTTCGCGAGCCGGAATTGGTGTTGCATATACGGAAATCAGATTCGGCTTCATGTCTTTTACTACCTCAAATGTAAAGGTCTGTGTCGTCGAATTATTCAATACATCCCAAACTTTGAATTCTGCCGTATGCAAGCCCGGTTCCAGTTCCGGAATAGAGAAGATGACTTGTCCGGCGCCATCGCTACCTACCAGTTGATAATAGTCATTTAAGTTGTAACTCTTGGATGTCTGATTATCGATAATCAGCATCATGTCGTGACCGATACTGCTTCCGGTGATGTTGATGCCACTTTTGTCCCAAAGCGAAGCCACGAACAACGGAGTGGAATTAACCTGTCCGCCGTCTACAAATGTCGTGTCGTTCAGATACAAGTAACGGATTTCTGGTCCTTCCGTATCGTCTCCTCCTGTATCCGAAGTTCCGCCAACCCGAAAATCGAGGAACGAACCTTGTGTCTCAATGGAATCTTGATTATTAAAGGCATAAAAGTTCATTTTACCGAAGTCGTTCGAGTAGGCAATGTCTTTAGGAACCGTGAAGGAGAAAGAAAACTCTCCGTTACGTACGGAATCATTCCCTATATATAAGGTATTGGGATAATCTTCATATTGGAACTTGGTTCCTGTACTGAAATTATCTAATGTAGTGATAGTTGCTTTACTGTCGAATATGGTTGATTGCAACGGACCTGTAAATGCACTGTCCTTTGTCCCGTCTGGTTTACGTACTTCTCCTTTGATGGTTACTCGCTCTAAAGCCTTAATCGTAATATCTTCAGACGAATCAACCGGTTTTCCATTGATTTCTGTTACAGCTATGCTATAATCTGGGAAAGTCAGTGTCAAGGCTGGATCACCAATCAGTGTAAAGTTCAATTTATTGGAATCGTATCCCATACTTTGTTTGGCCTTCATCATGATTTCTCCCAACGTATAACGCCGGTTCCCTTCACGTGAAAATAGATTCCGGATAATTACTTGGTTAATGACTGCATTGTCTTGCGAAAACACCGCTCTTGTAGTTGTGAATAAAGCGATACCACCACTTTTCTCGTTCAGGAAAACAGATTCTCCGGCCGATGTGGCCAAAGCATCAAAACGAGTAAAGTCGCATGTCGCTGTAATCCATAAAGGCAAGTAAGGATAAGTAGCCTGCTGGATATACGATTGTGTCATTACGGCTTCGTCACTCCAGCTGGTGGTATTCCCGTGCCCTGTATAATTCAAGACCATTAATCCATTCTTCAACTGCTTCTGCAAAGCGGCTTCTACATCCGGATAAGAGGCATTTCCTCCTGTCCGATCTTTCGTATAAGCATCGAAGTAAAGCTTATTTACCCGAAATTCCGGGTGGTCTTCTTCTACAATTTCTGCCAGTGTATTTGCCTGCTGCATGTGGATGTTCTTGTTACTATCTGCATTACTTCCATCATCGGCAACGAATGTAATATTGTTCTTCCAGTTTCCCGGAAGCGTATTGTCCATATAAGAAATGATTTTATCTACAGCCGCTTTAGCCTCGTCGTTCGTACGTATAGGGAAACGGCCGATTCCTACGCAAAGTTTGGCAGAGGCCAATGAAGCACCGCTGCCATCTTCCAGGAAACCGAAATAATCGTCGGTTGTATAAGAATAGATATCGACTGAATTCTGCGACTGATAGGTGAGAAGCATATTGGCCAGCAGCGAACTGTTTTGCTGCCATTCGCGTGTCAGTCCGCGGTTGTCGTAACAGCCGTCACCAAACAATAGTAAGTATTTCAGCGTTTCCGGTTTCCGATCATAAAACATCTTCAGTAAACGACGGTAGGCAGTTGCATCCGGTGTTCCGCTTGAAAACTCATTATAGATAGGCTCCGGATTGATAACCTCAACCGTCAGGCCATTTCGTTGGCGATGTATTTCTGCCAAGCGCTGGGCTTGTGTTGTAAATGCCGTAGGAACGATAATCACCATGTTCGGTGTTTCCAGTCCGTGCAGGTTTTGTGTGGAAACTTCTCCCACAATTTCCGGCGTATCGGTCAGTTTATTCTTGTCAAAGGCGATATATTCCCGTAATTGACTGGAAGCTGCAACCGTAAAAGACAGATTCGTACCGTTTAACGTTGTCTGCATCCGTTTCGGATTCGTTACGTCGGTTACATCCAATACGATAGTCGATTCAGAAGCATCTGCCAACTCAAAGCGGGAAACATTGTTGATGGCGTCCACACTGCGGAAAGCGGTTTCTGCTCCATATAGTTTCAAGGCGCGTTTCATTTGGAAACGGATATAGTCCAGATATACATTTTGGTCTCCTGTTTTTCCGTAGGTGACTTCCATCTTGACGGACTCGTTTTTTTCTCCTTTCCAGGTTACATTGCCCGAAGCTACAACCGCCTTGGTATAGCTGGCATTGGTGGTCGGGGCTGAGATAGATAAGGAAAGGACGGCATCGCCTACCGTTAATGTAACCGGAGTACGTCCCGTTGTCCGGGCTATAAAACGCATGGAAACTTCCGCATCATCGGAGGTAATTCCAGGAACGGAGAAGGTAAAATTACGGGTTGTTGTTGAAATGAACGATTCCCCGAATAATTCCCGTCCGGATTCGTTAACCGCTACCTCATCTTTCTCCCACACCTGATAATCATCAAAGGTAGAGATTTGCCGAACGGCTCCTTCTACCGAAGCTTGTTCCGGCATATCATGTGTATCGGTAGCATCCGTTACAAAATAATATCCGGCTGTAGCATAAGGATTATTCGTATGAACAAACAGCTTGTTTTCATAACTCCATTTGACGGTTCCTCTTGCATAAAAATAAAGCGTCGAACCGTCTCGCCATACCGGAACAGCCGGTAGGTCGTCATGATAAGCAGAATCTGAGAACTGTTCGTCAAGAATCCAACCTCCATATCCGTAAACCGAAACTTTCGACGGGTCGGAAAATCCCATTTTATTCAGATCGGAAGCCGTCAGTTTGTAAACTCCGTTCTTGGTGACTTTGATCTTCACCCATCGTCCGGAAGAAAGGACTGACTGTGACGCATAATTCCCTTCTGCCCAAGCGGATGAGAAGGAAAGAAGAATAGCTATTAAGAAAGATAAAAATCGTTTCATACTACATACAGTACTCCAAAAATTGACAATTGAAAATGATGAATAATCAGTTGTTAATTTTTACTTGTTAATGGTTGCTTGTATGAGCCTATCAACGTACATGGAAGTCCAGTAGTTTCCGTTCGCCTAAGTATCCTTCCAGATGATCACCAATGCTAACCGGACCAACGCCGACGGGTGTGCCGGTATAAATCAGGTCGCCGATCTTCAACGTAAAGAAACGGCTGACATAAGCGATAATCTGATCTACAGAAAACAGCATATCTGCTGTGTTTCCCTGTTGTACAGTTTTTCCGTTCATATCCAGATGGAACGACAACTGATTGACGTTTCCTGCTTTTTCCAGCGGAATGAAGGTTCCGATAACGGCCGAGTTATCGAATGCCTTGCTGATTTCCCAAGGCAAGCCTTGCTCGCGCAGACGACGTTGCAAATCCCGGGCTGTAAAATCGATACCGACAGTGACTTCACTATAGTACCGATGCGCAAAACGCTCGGCAATATTTTTCCCTAACCGGTCAATCTTTACCACCAGCTCCGTTTCGTAATGAATCTCCGACGAGAAATCCGGAATAAAAAAAGGTTTTCCGTCTTTCAACAGCGAAGAATCAGACTTCATAAAGATGGTAGGCTCTGTTAATTCTAACGTATGATGCAGCTCTTTATTGTGGGCCGCATAGTTCATTCCAACGGCAATTATTTTCATTTTAACGATTTGTTGAATTCAGACGATTAAACATCACCGCCAGATGGGCGTACATGGATGTATTCTGTATGACAATATTTTCGGGAACCCGAATACGGAACGGAGTAAAGTTCCATAAACCTTTGATACCTCCGGCTATGATCTGGTCGGCCACTTCCTGAGCTTTGTCTACCGGTACTGTGATTACACCGATTGTGGCTCCCAATTGCTCCCGCATGGCCGGAAAACGGTCAATGTGATAGACCGGAATACCGTTGATGATTTGTCCATCCAGTTCCGGGCGGACATCAAAGCCGGCAACAATATCTAATCCGTATTGTTTCAGACCGGAATCGTGTAGTAACGCAGCGCCCAAACTTCCAACGCCAAACAGGAATGCTTTGTGTGAAGACGTGAATCCCAGAAAATCTTCCAGCTCTTCTACCAAAGCGTCGATTTCATAGCCGACACGGGTTTTCCCGGTTACATTTACAAAAGACAAATCCTTAGCTACCTGACTGGAATCTACATTGATCTCTTTCGAGATCTGGGTGGACGAGATGACAGTTTCTCCTTTCCCTCTCAACAGTTTCACAAAAGCCAAATACCACGGAAGCCGGCGTAAAGTCGGTTCTGGCACCTTTGTCATTGTTCTTATCTCATCACGGGTCATTTGTTCAATCTTATTCATTAATACCATGTCTGCCGCATTGGCATAAGGCGATTGCAAAAGTACGATTTTTCCTCGACTTACGCGGGTATGTACAGTCAGTTTTTGAACGAATCACATATTCACTTCGTGATGTAAATGCTTCTCGATATACATCTTTAGGATATGAATGGCAATTTCATTGCTTCCTCCTTCGGGAATAATCAGATCGGCATATCGTTTGGTGGGTTCGATAAACTGTTGGTGCATGGGTTTAAGGACACGGGTATAACGTTCCATTACCGCTTCGGCTGTTCTTCCTCGTTCTACGACATCTCGCTGGATTACTCGGATTAATCGTTCGTCGGGATCAGCATCTACAAAGATCTTTAAGTCCATCATGTTGCGCAAGTCCGGATCGCACAAGGCTAAAATTCCTTCAATAATGATTACCGGACGCGGTTCTACATGGATGGTTTCTGCCAGTCGCGAACTTGTCTGATAGTGATAAACCGGTTGTTCGATACTTTTCCCCTCCTTCAGCATCTGAATGTGCTGTAACAATAGTGGCCAATCGAAAGCATCCGGATGGTCAAAATTAATCTGTTGCCGCAATTCTGCCGGTACATGACTGCTGTCTTTGTAATATGAATCTTGCGGAAGGAGTACGACTTCGCCTGGGGCGAGGCTGTTTACGATTTTTCTCACTACGGTTGTTTTTCCAGATCCGGTTCCTCCAGCTATCCCTATAATAATCATACTTCAGTGTTTTATATCGTTGAAATACAAAAGTACAAAATATTATGAGGTAATAAGCATAATCATGCCAACAAAAAAATGAGTCAACTTTGTGTATGAATAGTAAAACTTGAGTCAACCCTTTTTATTTATAAAGAGATTTTAAGTCAATCAAATCCATAAAATAGTACTACTAAATCCGTTTAATACGATATTTTTATCGTTCCACGGCTGTGGAACGATTGTCTCACCTACGTGGAACGATCGTTTTACAAAGGTGGAATGATCGTCCCACCTGGGTGAAACGATAAAAAATAAAAGGAAAGATTCGTCTTTCCTTTTATATACGCAAGTATTTATAATGCTAAAGTAACTTCTACCGGGCAATGATCGGAACCAAAGATTTCGGTATGAATTTCGGCTCCAGTCAGTTGTGGCTTTAATCGTTCGGATACCAGGAAATAATCAATACGCCAACCAGCGTTTTTCTCACGGGCTTTGAATCGATAAGACCACCACGAATAAATACCTTCGCGGTCGGGATAGAAATGTCGGAACGTATCTACAAACCCGGCATCAAGCAAGGTCTGGAATTTTTCCCTTTCCTGATCGGTAAAACCGGCATTCATTCGGTTCGTCTTCGGGTTCTTCAAATCGATTTCCCGGTGAGCTACATTCAAATCACCGCAGACGATCACCGGTTTGTGGGCATCCAGTCTTTTCAGATAAGCCCGGAACTCATCTTCCCATGTCATCCGATAATCCAATCGCTTCAATCCATCTTGCGAATTGGGTGTATAGACCGTTATTAAATAAAAGTTCTCCATTTCCAACGTGATGACACGTCCTTCCTGATCGTGCTCTTCCAAACCCAGTCCATACGTTACCTGAAGCGGCTGATGGCGGGTAAAGATAGCTGTTCCGGAATATCCTTTCTTCTGCGCATAGTTCCAAAACGACTGATAGCCGTCGAACGATAAATCTAACTGACCTTCCTGCATCTTGGTTTCTTGCAGGCAAAAGAAATCTGCATCCAGCGATTTGAATGCATCGCGGAAACCTTTGTCGCAACACGCCCGGATTCCATTGACGTTCCAAGAGATAAATTTCATATATTCTTATTTAATTGATGATTACTTATTAAATCCTTCCACAACGACCTCGATCTGACTCTCGGGTAATTCAGACTGAAAACTGAATGTTACTGTCTGCTGATCACCCGGCATCAAAGTAATGTAATTATCCGAGTAGTGTACCGGAAGGATACGTTTGCCCGTTTGTTTATCGAATAGTTTGATCCGATTAAAGAAACTGATATGAGCATCTGCTGTAAAAACAGTTTTCCCGGTATAAGTGTTGCCGTCTTTCGTGAAAGTCGTTTTTATATCCGGTGATGACTTCGGCAGCTCGTACAATGTCCGGTAATCTTTGGGCGTGGTTGTCAGCCAATAGATGTTGCGGGTGAGTTCTGTTTCCTGCCCATCCCATAAAGAAAGTTTCAGGAAATAAACACCGCTTACTTCTGATGGAACCGGAACGGCAAAGATATCTTTTACCTGACTGGCTTCGGCATTTGCCTGAGCAGACTGTTCCCATAGCTTTTTCCCTTCGCGGTTGAAGATTTCAGCCTTTACAGTCAGATTGCTTACGGCTTCTACCGTGGTATTTAATAGTTGTACCTGTTTAGTCACCAGATTATAGAACGGATGGAGCGGTTCGCATCCTTTCTTTGTTCCGTATAGCGAAGCATTTACATCCAGATACCAGTCGTACATTTGTCCGCGTAAGGCAGTCCACGGGTTTTGTGTCTTCCAGATCAGGATTCCTGTGTACCAATCCCACATATGCGAAGCCCAACCTTCCATGAAACTGCGGTACTGGTCGTAGTTGACCAACTGAGCATACCGGCAATAATCTTCAATTGTCTGTAATTCTCCGTATCGTTCGAGATGATCTCCATAACCTAAGTCTTTATGATAAATCCAGTTGGGATTACGAGTCCGACTCTTTCTGGGAAAGGCTTTCAAGTCTTCTTCCGGCATGAAAGCCCGGAAACTTTCCACTTCCGGCGAACCTACAGAGCCGGCTTCGGGGTTAAACGGATGCGAACGGAAGGTAAAGAACCACTCCGGTTCCTGAATACCGTAAGGACCGTCGCCATTATCTCCTAAATAATTACGGGTAAATACCGAATCGGTAGAATAACTGGCAAAAAGACGATTGGGATCAAGTCGGGGAAGAATATCGTTCTTCAAGGCTTCGTTGATATCTTTGGCCAAAGGCCATTCGTTGGCACCGCACCAAAAGCAAAGGCTCGGGTGATTGCGGATCATCTTGATCTGGTCTTCCGCCATTTGCAGGAACAAGGCATGATTATCCGGATATTCCCAGCGGCGTTCGCGGGAATCAAGCTTTGTCAGGTCTTCCCAGGCGCCGTTACAGTCGCCGCTTCCCCATAAATCCTGAAAGACTAAAATACCATATTTATCACATGCCTGGTAAAACTCTGGACGTTCAAGTAAGGCTCCGCCCCAGACACGGATCATTCGTAAGTTCATTTCAGCATGGAAACGGACTTCATGGTCGTATCGCTCGGGAGAAAGCCGGAGCAACCAGTCGGAATCAATATAATTTCCGCCTGTGATATAAATCCGTTGTCCGTTGACGTAAAATTCCCGTCCGCCATTCTGTTCGTTCTTTCGGGTCTGGATTTCCCGGATACCGAAACGAACCGACTGTTGATCGCTGACTTGTTGCGTAGTTTGTTCGATAAAGGAGAAATGGATTTCTTCCAAAGGCTGCTGCCCGATACCATTCGGCCACCACAACTTAGGATTACGGATTGTTTCTTTAGGGAAAGAGACATGCTTCTTTTCGCCCGGTTCCAAAGAAACCTGAACCCGAAGTTCCTTTCCTTTATAAGTAGCAACCGCTGTTCCTTTTTGGATTTGGTCAGACACATTTTCCAATTCGACAGAAGTTTCCAGGTAAGCGGGTTCCTGTTTGCTTGCACTTGGTATCCGGACTCCGGGAACTTTCGTTACCACGTACGGATGCTGTACCCGGACATCTTTAGTAACAGCCATGGAAACTTCATCCCAAATACCGGTATTGCGGTCTCGTACCGGCTGAATCCAATCCCAGCCCGGCGTATATTGCATGGTACAATTGCGGGCAATCTGTCCGTCTCCACCTTGTCCGCCATTCGGATTGCCTACATGATCGGGAGGAAAAACCAAAACAGCCAGCACATTCGTGCCGTTTTCTTTCAGGTAAGACGTGATGTCGTACGACTGACGCAGGAACATACCTTCGTGTGTCACTGTGTTGACACGTTTCCCGTTGAGGTAAATCTCAGCTTTATAATTGATACCCCGGAAATTCAACCACGCATGCTGTCCCGGAAGTAATGCTTCCATTGTAAAGGGACAGGCAAACCAATAAGTATAAAATGCGCGTCCGACGTGAAATATATCCGGAATCAGTTGATTGTTCAGTCCGAATTCAGGAGCTGGATATAGCTTGTTCTCGAGTAAAGTAGTTAATACCGTTCCGGGAACTTTAGCTTTCATCCATCCGGTTGCTTCGAAAGGTTGTCCGGTAAGGCGATTCCCGTCTTCTCCGATTTCACTGGCATTGCGGGCAAACCAGCCTTCGTGCAGACATGTTTTCTCTCCAGCTTCGAGCCGTTGAATCTTGACAGGCGATTGGGTGAATGCTGGCAGATAACATAATAAAGCCAGTAACCAATAAATGTACTTCCGTGTTTTCATTTGGATATTCAATTAATAATATGGAGTAAAGATAAACATTCTCACTTAAAATCCGTATATTTGAAGTCAATTATAACCATGAATGATATGAATTGGACACAACTACTTTCCGGAAAACGCTTTGGTTTGGAAGAATATCATGAGCGGAAACATGAACGGACCGATTTCCAACGAGACTATGACCGGCTGATATTCTCTTCACCTTTCCGGCGCTTACAAAACAAGACGCAGGTGTTCCCTTTACCGGGTAGTATATTTGTCCATAACCGATTGACGCATAGTTTGGAGGTCTCTTGCGTAGGTCGTTCGCTGGGAAATAATATCGCGAAAGCTTTGATGCAAAAGTATCCGGGTGGAAGTGTGAACTTTCCGGAGATAGGTTCTATTGTCTCTGCTGCTTGTCTGGCCCATGATATGGGAAATCCGCCTTTCGGTCATTCCGGAGAGCGAGCCATTACGGCTTATTTCCTCGAAGGTAATGGCATGAAATGGGAGGAAAAAGTACGGGAAGAAGGAGGACGTTGGGAAGATTTCCTGCATTTTGAGGGAAACGCCAACGCCATTCGTTTGTTGACATATCAGTTTATCGGGCGACGTAAAGGTGGTTTTGCCATGACATATAGTACGCTGGCCTCCATTGTTAAATATCCATACGCTTCAACAGAGGCCGGAAAGAAAGGAAAATTCGGCTTCTTCCAGTCGGAAGAAGAATCTTATCTGCGTATTGCCACAGAATTGGGTATTGAACGTAATCCGAAGGATCCGAACAAGTTTGCCCGTTATCCGTTGGTTTATCTTGTTGAAGCAGCTGATGACATCTGTTATCAGATTATGGATATAGAAGATGCCTGCAAATTGCATATACTGACGGCCGATGAAGCTATTCAATTATTGTTGAACTTCTTTGATGATGATCGTTTGGACCATGTGCAGCGTATTATGAATATGGTAGATGACACCAATGAACAGATTGCTTATTTGCGCTCTTGTATTATCGGTCTGCTGGTAGATGAGTGTAGCCGGATATTTCTGGAACATGAGGAAGAACTATTAAAGGGAACATTTACTGATTCATTGATCGAGCATATTTCAGACAAAGCCAAACAGGCGTATGAAACATGTTCGGCTACGGCTTACAAGAAAATATACTGTTCGAAAGAAGTGTTGGATGTGGAACTGGCCGGTTATCATATATTCAGTCATTTGATTGACAGCTTTACGGAAGCCGTAATGAACCCGAATCATGCTTATAGCAAGTTGTTGTTACAGCGAGTGCCCGAGCAATATAATGTCAAAGCAGTCGGAACGTATGGGAAAATACAGTGTGTATTGGATTATATTTCAGGAATGACAGACGTATATGCTCTCGATTTATACCGGAAAATAACGGGAATGAGTCTGCCGGCAGTATAAAAATACAGTTGGATTGTATACTCCTGCTGATTTTCAGAACAAAAGATGAAATTTCTCTGTTATATTAAATGGATAAAGATCTGATAACGAAAATATACGTTTGCATGAAAAATAAAGATAAAATTAGCAAAATGAGAATAGACAAAGTATTATTAACATTTTAAGCGCTCTGTTTTTACTTTTTTTGTGTAAATATTTATCCAAAAGACGCGTTATTTGTCGTTAGATATAAGAAAGGAAAAATAAGATGAAGAAATCAACGATTTGGTTACTTGCAGTCGTGATGGCGTTTGCTTTTGCAGGATTGTTGTATCTGCAGATCAACTATGTTGATATCATCCTGAAAACAAGAAGTGAACAGTTTGACGAAACAGTCAAACAATGTTTGCATCAGGTCTCAAAAAACCTGGAATTAGACGAGACCCGGCAGTATTTGGAAGATGATATTAATCGGGATCAGAATAGCTTTCTGTATCAGAATGTCATCATAACGGATTCAGACGGAGGCGTGCAGCAAATAGAATTACAGAGTTTTAGTAGTCCGAAGTTTCAGCCTCGTTCTTCGTTGAGTAATCAGCAGACCAATTCGATCGTCAATACATCGCGTGATTTGCAGAAAACGTTGAAACAACGTTATCAGTATCAGGGCGGACTGATCGATGAAGTGATTTATAATATCTTATATACAGCTAATCTGAAACCGATTCAGGAGCGAGTCAATTTCAAGAAGCTGAACAGTTATTTAAAGAATGAATTTATCAACAGTGGATTAAACCTTCCCTTTGTTTTCTCTGTCATAAACAAAGATGGAAACGAAGTGTATCGAAGTGGAAAGATTGATGGAGAACCTCTTGCTTCAGATATTATTACGCAGGTATTGTTTCCTAACGATCCTCCTTCCAAGCAGAATTATCTGAAGGTTTATTTTCCGACGAAAGGAGATTATATTTCTAACTCGATTACATTTATTGTGCCGTCGGTCATCTTTTCGATGATTCTGTTGATTACATTTATCTTTACTATTTATATAGTTTTCCGTCAGAAGCGTCTGTCGGAAATGAAGAACGACTTCATTAACAACATGACTCATGAGCTGAAGACTCCGGTTTCTACGATTTCGTTGGCGGCTCAGATGTTGAAAGATTCGGATATCACCAAAAGTCCGGAAGTATTTAAGCATATTTCGGGTGTGATTAACGATGAGACCAAGCGATTAGGCTTTTTGGTTGAGAAAGTGTTGCAGATGTCTTTGTTTGAACGTCAGAAGGCAACGCTGAAGTTGAAGGAACTGGATGCAAACGACTTGATTATTTCGGTAGCCAATACATTTGCGTTGAAGGTCGAGAAGTATGGTGGAACACTGGATCTGTATTTGGATGCTTTGGATTCGACTATTTATGTGGATGAAATGCATATTACCAATGTGTTGTTTAACTTGATGGATAATGCTGTTAAGTACCGTCGTCAGGATGTTCCGCTCGCGTTGTTGGTGCGGACTTGGAATGAAAACGGTAAGTTGCATATTTCGGTTGAAGATAATGGTATCGGAATTAAGAAAGAATATCTGAAGAAAGTATTCGATCGTTTCTTCCGCGTACCGACGGGAAATAAACATGATGTGAAAGGCTTTGGACTTGGATTAGCTTATGTGAGGAAAATCATAGAGGATCACAAAGGTTCAATCCGGGCAGAACAAGGCAATAACAATATAGGAACAAAATTTATTATTACTTTACCTCTTATAA
>ENA-OVFO01000098-OVFO01000098.1-human-gut-metagenome-genome-assembly--contig:-NODE-98-length-50153-cov-5.877021_pt1 | contig 50153 bp, 39 predicted proteins | sample MGYA00237761_ERZ505401 | MGnify/ENA primary metagenome ERZ505401 (study PRJEB26158, sample SAMN06016330) | human gut metagenome | biome: human gut; feature: ankylosing spondylitis patient; material...
CAGATCAATCTGTTTTCTAACTCTGAAAGTGCTTCAAACAAACACTTCCAGTTGCGTTCACCAGCAGAATACAAAGATGAAGCTATATTTGTTCTATGACATATAAAATGCTGATTCACGGATGTGATTCTTTCGCTGAACAAGTATGATAAGCAAACAAAAACCAGATCATTACACACTTTTGTCCCTTGAAAGAAAATATCATTTTTACGTATAAAATCAGTTCTATACATCTTATCCCAAGCCCATGTAACAGATAACTGAAATATACCGTCAGTTGTGTCAGCGGAAGAAAATACTTCTTTATTTGGAAACGAGGCATTGTCTTTACCAACAGGAGGCATCATATATGTTTCTTTAGTTATCACATTCAAACCATATCCTGTGCAAAATACAATATCAGAGTTTGTACTTAATGCTTTGTTTAACATACGCTCGACCATTAATGGAGAAAAGAAATCATCAGAATCTAAGAAAAGGACATACTCACCCTTTGCTTTAGAAAAACCTACATTTCTCGCATTCATATTTTCTTGTTGAATTAAAGAAATACGGCTATCAGACTGTTGTATTGCTTTGACTATCATTGCCCCATTGTCGGTTGAACCATCATCAACGCAAATAATCTCAATGTTCTTATATGTCTGCTTTATAAGCGATATTAGGCAATCTCCTATATACTGTTCTTCATTATAAAAAGGGATAATAACACTTACCAATTCTTTCATTTTTAATCTCCCTTATCATTTTATTATATTACAGTTCATAAAACACCCTGTTCTTAAAATACCCTATAACGCAAGTATTCGGTAGTTTTCTAACAACACTACTAAATGCATTTCCAAGTTTAACACTAATATGTGCATCGGATCCTAATACAACCCTACGTCCTCCAAGCTGAACATATCGATCAATGATACTGTATCGAGGCAGCGGTTCGTCAGAAGCATTCATGATGGAAGACGTATTAACTTCAAGAATAATGTCTTTATTAATCATAGCATTTAATATTTCATCCATGATAGTATCACTGACGTTCCAATTATCAAAATAACGTCTGGGAAAATCTATATGTGCCATCGCCTGGAACTCGCAGGTCTGAATTGATTTTAACATAAGATTATAGTATTCATCAATCGCTTTTGATTCCTCTATGTTTTTTGCACCTGGAAAAACAGAACCATAGCAATGATGAATGCTTCCTAGAATATAATCAAAAGGCATAGAACTGTAATCCTCGAATTCAGTAGGGAATAGATGTGGCTCGGAGAATTCAATCCCAATCAAAATCTGAATGGAGTTATAAATACGTCTTAGCCTATTCACTTCATAGAAATATTCTGACACATCAAAATTTGTAGAAGCTTTATTAATTATTCTTCCCACATTTATTTCAGAAGAATTGAAATCTACATGATCCGTAAAACAAATAATTGGAATCCCAATCTCTATGGCTTTTATACACTGCTCTTCCATAGATGACTTTCCGTCGGGCGAAAAAGTAGTATGAATATGCATATCTGCCAGCCTCATATTATCCCTCCACATAAAATAATATGGTTATTCCTTTTATACACAAAAATAATTGCATTATATTGTCATTGTAGAGACACACCTACTGCCGTGCAAAGGAAAGGCAGTACACCCACCTTTCATGTTATGGTTAGCACGGGCGCATACATAGGTGCGTCCGTGCGTCATAGTATTATGGTGAGCGCAAACGATAACCATTAAAAGAATAGTCAACAATGGTTAGAGGGATAATTCATCATTAGTTTTTCTTACGTTTCCTTTTGGCTTTATGTTTTGCAAAAGGGTGACGTTTTTCTTTTCTTATCCCTCTTGTTGTATCAGCTTTATTGTCAGAAAGCTTGTGTATCACAGGCGACATCTTTTCTGGTGAATCAGACGTAGGAGCGTCGTTCCCTTTATTATAATCACTTACTAATTGACCACAGGCAGCTTTTATTCTATTACCTCTTGATTCCCGAAGTTTTACTTCCAAGCCAGCCTCCTCTAGTCTAATCTTAAATGCAACCAATTGTTGCTTGTTAGGACGTTTGATTCTCTTACAGGCAGTTTCATTATATTGTAAAAGATTAATCAGTACATTTTTTCCTCTAAACCATTTACCAAGTTGTCTTACGTCTGAAGCCCTATCATTAATTCCAGGAGCGAGCAGATATGCAATGGTAATCTTTCTGTTATGTCGTTCAGAATAGGAAAGCGCAGCTTCGACAACACTATGAATGCTATTGGATTTCATGTGCGGCATAATCATGTTTCTAGTTGCTTGATCCGTTGCGTGAAGAGAGAGTGTAAACTGAATCTTTAAATGCTCCTCTCTCAGTCGCTTCAACTGTTCAACTGGTCCAACAGTCGATACATTTATGCCATCTGTAGGAAAATTAAGTCCATTGCGATCACGAAGTATATGAATACTTTTAATCAGATTATCATAATTAAAGAGAGGTTCTCCCATCCCCATAAAAACGATTCTGTTGACACGTTCTTTCAAAAGAACGATTTGCTGAACTATTTCAGCTGGTGAAAGATTGCGAATATATCCATTTTTTCCTGATGCACAGAAAATACACCCCACCGGACAACCGACCATAGTGCTAACGCATACCGTATTGCCAGTCCTTCTTTTAATGCATACTGTTTCAATGCAGTAGCCATCTTGTAATTCAAAAGCATACTTTGTAGTATCTCCCCCTACATATATGTCTTTTATAGTCATAGTTTTATACAAGGATTTGAATAAAGACTTAGCTCGTTCTTCTCCCATACATTTGGCTACTTCATCAAAAGTATAATTGTACGGATTGCCCTGAATCATTTCTAATGTAGGAGGGACCATTTTCTCTTTATTTGCCATGATAATTCCTTTCCTCGCATTGTATTTAAGTAATATTTTACACAAGCCAACTTGTGTGGATTATAACTTGAAAACATCAAAAGGGTACACAAACTCCATTGTATATATTATACATCTTTTTTTTCTTTCTGTCAAGATAGAAATTGCATCCCAATAATGTGAATTATATCATTTTTCACTTATTGGGATGCATACTTACTTAGAATAATCTTATAGTTGCTTATTCAATTTCTTGCTTCTTGCTCCTGCCCTTTGTCTGGTCCTTCGTCGTTTTTGGCTTTTTGCCGAGCCTTGCGGCATCACGCTTCATCTTCGCCCTCTCAAAGTAGCAAGTCTTTTCACGCTTCGGAGCGTTCTTCTTTGCTTCGATAGCCGCCTGATTCAGCTCATCAGTTACGACTTTCAGCCTTTGCTCCTTAGTTTCAAGCTCCTCCTGCTGGGGGAACGGCTCTGCTACGATCTTCTGCGCTTCTGCGTGGTCAAGCCTGAGCTTTGCGAGGTTATCCTGCGTTCTCTCGATTCTGCCGTCGATGTTGTAGAGGGCAGCTTCAAGACGATTCAAGTTGTGGGCAAAACTCTCGATCAGCTTCGTGGTATGTGAAGCGGCACCTTGCAGGCCAGCCGACATACCGCCGCCCATCATGTTGCTGTTTACTGTAACGCTCAGGTCAAAGCCCTGGAACGAGCCGACTTTCACGGGAGTATCGGCATATTTGATAGCCAACACAGCATCTTCAAGAGCCTTAGCAGCTTCTTTTCTATCGGTGTACTCAGTTTCACCAATGGTGATCTTGAATACGGGCAGTTTGCGTTCGGGATCAATCGGGAGCTTGCGGAGTGCTTCACGATCTGTATGGAGATCAGCAAGAATCGCAGTAAGTTTCTGTTCCTGTTCAGGGAAACGAGCGATCTTGTCCTCCATTTCAAATACCGTGTTGCGGTGTTCCGCAGCGAGTACCCTCAGTTCCTTCACTTCATTTTCAAGCATCAGCTTTTCCTTGATACGCTCATCGCCTGTGCAGAGAGCCTTGATCTCGGAATAAGTGAGTGCCTGCTGGTCCACATCTTCACACTTTCTCGCAGGAGTCTTACTTGTCATGATCTGAGAGATGAATTTCTGCTTGTTCTCCAAAGTCTGATAGGAATAAGCATCGAATGTGCCTTTGGTAACATAGCGGAATATCTGCACCTGCTTGTTTTCATTGCCTTGACGGATAATTCTTCCGGCGCGCTGTTCCAGATCAGCCGGTCTCCACGGAATATCGAGGTCATGGACTGCGATCAGCTTCTTCTGGACATTCGTACCCGTACCCATTTTGGCGGTTGAGCCGAGCAGTACACGGATCTCTCCGCTGCGGACTTTATCAAAGAGGTCAGCTTTCTGCTGTTCGGTTTTCGCATCGTGGATATATGCGATTTCCTCCGCAGGGATACCCCTTGCGATTAGCTTATCACGAATATCATCATACACGCAGAAGTCGCATTCTTCTTCAAGAGACTCGACCTCAGCGATAGACTTCTTATCCTTCACATCGTCGGCATCTTCGCCCTCGACCTCTGCTTCTCCTGCTGCTTTGTGAGGAACGCCCAAATCACAGAAGATGATCTGCGTGAGTCTGTCCTCAGCCGTTTCAGCGTGGATACGGGCAACATTCTCTACACAGCGGTTGAGCTTTGTATCGGGATTATTTTCAAATGACGGATCAATCAGACGAGGATCAAGACCGAGCTTTCTTCCGTCCGACGTAATCTTGAGCATATTGTCGATCGTGGGATCAACATTTCCTGCGTTGATAGCATCAGCTCTGTCGGCAAGCTCCTGAACAAGCTCCTGCTGAAAAGGAGTAGCTTCGACCTGAACCACCTGATAATCACAGTCAGGCACATCAAGTTTCAGCGTATCGGCGGTACGAATGTCAGCGACCTGCTTGAACATACTCATCAGTTCAGGCAGACCTGTATAGTTTGCGATACGGGTGCGCTCCTTGAAGCCATTGCCCGCAGGCTTTAACTCATAGTCTGTTTTCTGCTCACCGAACACCGCAACCCAATTGTCGAAGTGCTGTAAGCCGTGGTCACGCAGGAAGTCATACTCCAAGTAACGCATCATGGTGTGCAGCTCTGTAATACTGTTGCTGAGAGGTGTGCCAGTTGCAAAGATAACGCCCTTGCCGCCTGTCTTTTCATCGAGGTATCTGCATTTGAGGAAAAGATCAAGTGCTTTCTGTGAAGCCGAATTGGAAATTCCGGCTACATTCTGCAATTTTGTGGCGACGAACAGATTTTTGAACTCGTGGGCTTCGTCAATGAACAGACGGTCGATTCCGAGCTGTTCAAAGGTCAGCGTATCGTCCTGATTAGCCTTTTCGAGCTTGTCAAGCTGCTTTTGCAGGCTCTTACGGGTACGCTCCATAGCCTTGATCTGGAACTTTGAGCCTTCGCTCTTTTTCAGTTCCTCAATGCCTTGCAGAATATCGTCGATCTGCGTCTGAATGGTCATGACCTGTCTCTCCTTAGAAACAGGAATCTTGCCAAGCTGAGAGTGACCGATGATAACTGCATCGTAGTTGCCTGTGGCGATCTTAGCGAATAACTGCTGTCGGTTCTCTTTCTTGAAGTCCTTTTTGGTCGCAACAAGAATGTTAGCACCCGGATAGAGCTTCTGGAAATCGTCACCGATCTGCTCCGTCAGATGATTCGGCACAGCAAACAGGCTCTTAGTACAAAGTCCCAAACGCTTGCTTTCCATAGCAGTAGCGATCATTTCAAAAGTCTTGCCCGCACCGACACAGTGAGCAAACAGCGTATTACCGCCAAACATTGCATGAGCGATAGCATTTTTCTGATGATCGTGCAGATGAATGTCCGCAGTCATCATCGGGAAAGAAAGAGCCGAACCGTCAAACTCACGGGGACGGATACTATTGAACAGCTCATTATAACGCTCCACAATAGCTTCACGGCGCTGCGGATCTTTGAAGATCCACGCCTTGAAAGCCTTGCGAATATCGTCAGCCTTGCGCTGTACCACACGGGTAGCATCAATATCCACCACACGCTTTTCCTTAGTATCGCCCAAGCCGTCCGGCACTTCGATCGTCTTGTAGACCTTCGGCTCTTGCAGATTCAGCAAATGCTCAAAGATGTCATAAGCGTTCATCTTGTGTGTGCCGTACTTCTGAGTCGCAAGCACCGACCTGTCGGAAGATTTGTTGCTTACATGGAAAGAGTTAGCGTGAACGGAGTATTCCACGCCGACGATAGCAGACTTGTTCCAACGTGCAGACGGACTGTCACTTCGCTGATATGCCGGAGTCTGCAACAGCTCATACATGAACTGTTCGTAGTATTTCGGATCAAGCCAAGCGGCGCCGAGCTTAATGTCAATATCTCCGGCTTTCAGCGGTTCGGGCATAGCTTGTTTCAGAGCTGATACATTGATATTGAAGTCGGGATCATACTCAGCGATCTCCTCAGCTTCTCGGAGCTTCTTGCGAATATCGCCCGAAAGATACTCCGAAGCCGTTTGATAGTCGTTTACCGTATGGGGAATTTTGAAGATCTCGCCAGTAAGGTCGTGCTTCAGCTCGTCCTCACTCATTCCGGTGAGCTTTCCCATATATTCAAAGTCAACCCGTGCTTTCTCAGCAATGGAGAGTGTCAGAGCTTCAAGTGCCGTGTCAACGTGTTCCACAGCCTTCGGCGGCACGATAGTCCGCTTTGTGAAAATATCAGACTTTTCAAGGAGCTTAGTCTTATCATAGCTCTTTTCCAGTCCTGCCACAAGGTTATATGAAACATCTTCCGCAAAATAGCGCTTGTTGGTCTGAGAGTGGATAAGTCCGAATTTTTTATAGAAATCATCGTATGCAACATTCAGCTTTGCCTGCAAATCTTTGATAACGCTGTCAGGTTTATCAAGCTCCATCGCTTCGATCAGCTCACGGGTGAGGTCACGCAATTCAATAAAAGCAGTAAAACGCTTGTGCTGTGCAGTACCCTTATCGAAACGAAACTCACAGGCAGCGTTATTCTTTTTGAAGAACACCTGATCGTCCGAAAGGAAAAAGCTGTAATTACGCAGTTTAGAGGGAATCTGCACCTGCACACCGTCAGCCGTCTTAGCATATACATCTCTGCCAATATCGTGACCGATCTCCGCAGACAGCTTACTTACCGCTTCGTGCAGGGCTGATTTCAGGTCAAAACCGTCCTCAGCGACAACCATTGTACCGCTGCCGTAGAGCTTGTTGCCCTCGACCACCGTACCAAGCACCATATCGGGGTGCTGTTCAAAGTATTTGTTGATAGGCAGACCGTCAGCCGTTTCACCGATATGCACCCAATCGGGAATATCGGACATTTCGGCAAGCGACTTGCCCTCATGCTTTTTCAGGAAGATGATGTCAGTTGTGACCTCTGTTCCGGCGTTATCCTTAAATGCACCGTTCTTACCGCCCGGAAGTCTGATCGCACCGATGAAGTCAGCCTTATCAGCCAACATCTGGCGGACACTCTCATCACGCTTATCGAGTGTGCCTGCCGAGGTCACAAATGCCATGATTCCGCCGTCTTTCAGCTTGTCGAGTGCTTCTGCAAAGAAGAAATCGTGAAGTTTCGTAGTATCATGGACGGTATCACGGAAACCAAGCTCACCGAACGGAACATTGCCGACAGCCACATCAAAGCAGCCGTTCTGAAAACGGTTCTGCTCAAAACCCTGAATTGCAATATCTGCATCGGGATAGAGAGCCTGAGCGATCCTGCCGGACAGCGAGTCGATCTCCACGCCGTAGAGCTGAGAGTGCGACTGCATATCTTCGGGCATTCTGCCGAAAAAGTTGCCGATACCCATTGCAGGCTCTAACACTTTACCGCCGTCAAATCCGAAATTGCCGAGAGCTTCATAGATACCGTCAATAACCGTAGGAGAGGTATAGAAAGCATCATTGACCGTTGAACGAGCCTGAGCGTACTCCTGCGGAGTCAGCAGCTCGGAAAGCTCCTTATACTCTGCGGCCCACTTCGGATCGTCCTTGTCAAAAGCCTTTGCCAAAGCGCCCCAGCCGACATATTTCGACAGGGTTTCCTTCTCCTCAGCAGTTGCAGGACGCTTCTCCCGTTCAAGTGTTTTCAGCGTTTTGATCGCATCAACATTCGCACGGAATTTTGTCTTAGCTCCGCCGTCACCGAGGTTATCATCGGTGATCGTGAAGTTTTCGCCCTTATCGGGTGCAGTTACTTCCGGTGCAGGAGCATCGACCACAGGAACAATCTCAGGCTCTTTTTCAGCCTGAGCAGTCTGCTCACGCTCCAAGCTGTCAATGAAATGAAAGCTCATGAGCATATCGCCGTTGTCAAGCCGAGAAGTCAGCTCACCGCCGTTAAAAGTCCAGTTCTTCGCACGGTCAAACTCCATGTGGAGGTCTTTGCCCGTAGGCTCTCCATTTTCATCGAGCTTTCGGGAAGTAAAATCAACGGTGCTTACACCCGTGACGATTCTGCGCTCTCCAATACATTCAGGACGAAGATGATCGCTGATTTCAAACATCATTCCCGGCTTGATCGCTTTTTTGAGCTGAGACAGGTTCTTTACGGTAGGGATTTCGGGCTTTTCTGCTTCGGGAGCGACCGCAGAGTTATCGGGTGTGACCTCAGCCTTTTCAGGCTTCACGGGTGCAGACTGCTCCTTTTCAGGTTCAGCCTTGCCGATATACTCATACATACCGCTGTTCAGGAGCTTATCATAGGAGATATTCTCCGTCACAGCGAAACCGCTGCTTTCACGCTGAATGGTGCAATCGTCCGAATAGAACGGGAGTGCGCCCGTCAGCGAAATAACCTCAGAAACCTCGCCAGTAATCTTGTGACGAAATCGGTCACCGACTTCCACGATCTTGTGGCTCTGCTCCTCAGCCTTTTCCGCTTTGAGTGCGGCCCTCTCAGCTTTCTGTTCAGCAGAAAGGTAGGTATCGTCCCTGAGCCGTGATTCGGTCATTGTTGCGACATTGTACCACGAATGACGGAATTTTTCGCCGTTCTCAAAGCTGAAAGTAATGCCTTGGAAATTGTAGTCAACGAGTGAGATCTTGCCCTCACCGCTGTGTCCACCTGTGCCATACTCCTTTTTTAAGAAATCGGCAAGCTGCTGGATAGTCGGGTGCTTTTCTTCGTAGAAGTCCTGCACACGGAGCTTGCCGTGAACAAAGCCAGTTCCACGGTCGATCTCGGCGGCAAGTGCTTCATAGACCTGAACACCGTCCACCACCGGACCTTTTGCAAACTCGGACTTAGGCTTTTCTTTTGCCGGCTTTGAAGATGTCAGCGGTTCGGGATCGCCAAACAAAGAAAGCTGTTCGCCCTGAATATCGGGCTTCTCCCAAAACGGAATATCATCGTTCTGACTCCGCTGAATTTCCTCAATAACAGCATCATCGGTGAACAGGGGCTTGTCAATATCCTCTGAAGCCGTTGGAGCATCATCGACTGCCATTAGACCAAGCTCATAGGCGGCTCCGTCGATCTCAGCATGATGGTTTTCATAGGTGTCGATAGAGATAACGCCCTCGGCATTATCAATGATAACAGTAGCTCCGAGGGAAAGTGCCTTATCCTTGATCTCGTCAAGGCTCTCGGCATCACCCTTGTATTTCAGCGTAATAGACGGCACATCTTCCGCAGGAGAAGAAGTATCAGAAACATCGGCGGCATCACTCATAAGGTCAACCGTCTGTTCGTCCTTGCCAGTGTGCCTGTCGATAACCTCATCGGGAACGGATACAAGGTCAGAGAAGTCCAAGTCAGTCAGACCGTTCTCAATCATATCCTCGATACTGTCAAATTGCTCTGTATCGAATACCTCGCCGTCAAATTCGTGAGTGATCTTGAAATCCACAAGGTCAGCCGTCACCTGAATGGGCAGCTCATCATCGGTCAGAGTGGTAAACGCAAGACCGACATTGTGCAGATCGGAGAAATCAGCACCCTCACGGTACTCTGCTTCGCAAAAATCGTTGATAAGGAACTTTGCCTTATCAAGCGGAGTCTCGAAAGTATGCTGAAAGTCCATGATCTCCACGGGCTTGTCGGGGTTATGCTCAAGCATCGCAGTACGCAGGAGTGCGGGGAAAGTGGTCATCTCACGGTAAGGCTCAATCTCCATTTTATCGCCACGGTTATAGATACCGCAGACGGGATCGCCGTCATAGAACAGTTCACCGACCTTATCGCCGTCAGCGATTGCCAGTTTCCATGTGCCACGCTCCGTTTCGGCAGATTCGCAGTCAGTCCCGAAGAACTTGTCAACGACCTGCTGTAATGTCTGGAGCTTCTCAGCTTCACGCTTCGGAGGGTTCAGCTCAAATGCCTGTTCAATCAGGACAGTATATCCAGCTTCTCTCAGCTTGTCGGAGTATTCGTCCTTGACATGAGCCGGAAAACCGACCATAGGCTGCCCATTTTTGGAGAGCATACGCAGTCCGAGGACTTCCGCACCGATCTCCGCATTTTTGCCGTGCATCTCGTAGAAGTCACCGACCTTGCGGAGCGATACCGGACCTTTGTCCTCCGGCTCTGCCTGTTCAGGAGCATCAACAACAGGTGCAGGCTTTTCAGCCTTAGACAGAATCTCAAAGCCCTTTTCCTCCATGTCCTGCTGCCAACCTTCATAGGCAAGCACATCTGAAGTACCGAGCAGAATACCGCCGTAATCGGGTGCGTCAAGGTCTTTCAGCGAAATGCTCTTATCGCTGATACTCTCGACCTCACGGCGCTTTCCCTCATACAGAATGGTATCACCGACAGCAAGGTCAGACACCTTTGCGGTATCCGGCTTTTCCTGCACAAGTTCCTTTTCACGGAAGAACTCAGGCATTTCCGTAAAGCCAAAGCTATCACAGAAATACGCTGTATCCTTGCCGTCAACGGAAATGACGATCACATCGGAAACAGACAGAGAATGACCTCTGAAATCTTCGGGGTGATCAGTATTGAACTGCGTATAGAGTGCTTCAAGGGTAGCATTACCTCTGAACTCTCCGACAATGCCCTCATAGACAAGCTCATAATCGTCCTTGTTGAGCTGTACGCCGTCAGCTTTCAGCCTGTCCATACTCTCAAAGCGGACACCGTGATACTTTTCGCCGCTGGGAAGCTGATAGATCTTGAAAGTACCCTGAGCCTTTTCCATATCATCATAGGTGCGGATCGGGTGCTGTGCCTTGAAATCATCGAAGATACGCTGTTCCTCTGCGGTCAGCTCTGAATGTGCTTCAAGGAAAGGAACGAAAATGTCAAGCATTCTCTGCGCTCTTTCCTTATATTCCGGCTGATTGAACGGGTGCTGCGTATAGCCGAGGATACCCTCATTATAGGTGCGGATATGGTCGATCAGTGAACCGCCGCCCGTACCTTTGCCGTCACCAATATCAAAGCGGCCGTCATAGTTGAACTCCTCACCGCCGATGACAGCAGTAATGCTGAAATCGGTCTTTTTGTACCAACCCGCTTTCAGCTCAGGGATATTACGCTCCGAGTGCTGTTTATCGTCGAGATATTCAAGGACAGCATTGCCGAGAGCAAAACTGCAATCGGGGTGTGCAAGAGCAAAATCGTGAACGATGTCACTTTCGCTTACCCATTCATCGCCCTTATCCTTGCCGAAATGGAAAGAAAGGCTATCCGGCTTCTTTTCGGGTGTTTCTGCATCAAAGCTCACATGATACTTTTCCTTTGCGATGATAGCAAAAGCCTTTTCGGTCTGCACTTCATCACCGAGAATATCATGGAGAGCTTTCTTGATACGGTTGAGCTTCGGAATATTATCGCCGTTCTCCCAACCGTGCAGAGCGGCGCCGTCAAACGCTGTCAGAAGGTCTGAGATCTTTTCATCGGAAATATCGGGGATAGCATCGAGCATATCGTCACGAACCCACCAGAAAGTGAGGTCATTGAACTCCTCATGGGTGCGGTCAATGAAAGCCTGCCCGATCTCCTCAAAGGAAACAAAACGCTCCATACCGCCGAAACTGCACTGAAAACCGTCCTCAGTCCTCTCCGTATGCAGGGAGTGGCGGAGGTTTTCGGCATAATAATATGTGCGGTCTGAGATCTCGCCCTGTTCAAAGATGAACTCAATATCTGCGGCTCCGCTGCCCTCTAACAGACCAAGGGCAAGCTCACGGCGAATATCTTCACCGTCATGATAACGCTGGGCAAGGTCATAGAGTGCAGGCTCAGAAAGATGATAGCCGAAAGCTGCCTTATCATTGGGCTTATGCTTATCGAGATAACCGCTATCAAACAGAGGGTAAGCCATATCCTCCCATTCATCAGAAGAAAGAGTACGCTCTGCAAGGAACTTCGCAAGGTCAGCCTTCGGGAATAGTACTTCTTCCTCAGTGGGAACTCTGCTTGCGTTCTCACGGTCAATGACCGTCTGCTTATGGGCAGTCAGGAAGTCTGCAACATCGGATTCCTGCAAAGCATTATGCAGTATTTCATCGTATGCCTGAATATCCTCAACGGTGAAAGTCTCGTCAATGCTGTCGATCTGTCCTCTCGTCACATCACCCACGAACATAGCAGTAATAGCGGCTCTCTGTTCATCAGAGAAATCGTGCTGAGAGAAGAAGCCGGAAAGCTCGATACTGCGGTCAAAGCTCGACTTTGCTTCAAGCATATCGGTGAGCTTGCTGTTTTCGCCATAGCGTTCAGCCGGAGCCTGAGCAATATATTCGTTGACAAGGGAGAGCATCTCACCGAACTGAGCATCGTCATAACGCTTGTCAAAGAAATCAGCAAGATTGAGCTTCATATCCTCAACCGCAAGGCGGTGAACAACAGGAGAAAGAGCCACATTCTGCTCCATTGTCAGACCGAGGTCAGCCATACTGCGGAGCATATTTGTCTCACGGACAGCGTTCTCCAAAGCTCTATGGAAAGCAGGAGCGTTCTCCTTATCGACTGCAAAAGCTACCTTGCCGTCACGAACAACAGCATGATAATTCACGCTTGTTTCGATAAACGGCTTCACTTCCTTGAACTGTTCGGGAGTGAGTTTACTCATATAATAATGGGTATCACGGTTTGCACGATAGTCACGATTGCCGACTTCCTGCGCCTTTTCAGAACTTGCGAACTGCTTACGCATATTCACAACTTCGTCCCTGATGTTGCGGACAGCAAAGAGATCAGCGTGAGAAACGGTCAGCGTACCTTTGCCGGACGGATAGACTCTGCCCGAAAACTGCATACCACGCTTTGCCATGATCTCAGCCATTTTCAGGACTAAATCACGGTCAGCGGAGATGTATTCTTTCTGCGGAATATAGCGATACTCCGCAGAACCGAAGATGTTCTTTTCGGGCGGAGAATAAGGTCTGTTTGATTTTGTAGGAACAAGATCGGGAGTGCCTGCGATACGCTTGAACCACTCTATATCTTTATCGTTGATCGCCATAATGACGGAATTATCACGGGCATAGGCATAGTAGTTGATGCCCGATCTGTCAAGCTGTTCCTGCAATCTTGCAAAATCAGCCGCCTGGATCGTCACAAGGCTCTTGTCTCTGTTATCTGTTGCCTTGTGCCACATTTCATTGCCGTATCTTTGCATATCTGTCTGCTGAACCTCCTTTTTGTCAGTCTCATGTTCTACTGCTTTTGGGATACCACGAAGCATATCATTCCAGTCTTTGTATGTATCGGGAGTGATAACACGCTTCATGTCGGGATACTGCTCCTGCAAACGCTGGGCAAACTCATTGCCTGCGGTATCATTGTCGGAGCATAAAAATACATGGTCGGGCGAAATGTTATTACGAAGCATTGTATCAAGCACGATATTCGGCTTCACGCCCATCATGGAAACGAGCCTGCAATCGGTCAGCTCTTTATCGTGCATTTGCATATAGGAGAGCATATCTATTGCCGATTCAAAGAAAAAAGCCTTTTCGCCTGTGCCGCGGACTACTTCAAAGCCGTGTCCTGCTGCCGAGCCTGTTGCAATACCCTTGAATTTGTGGTCAGTCGATGTGCCGACTTTCTCAGCACCGATCACTTTGCCCTGTTCGTCATAGTATTTGAAAAGGACATTGCCTGTCTTTTCTTCCTGGGCGATACTTCCACCACGGACAAGAGCTGATACCATATCATAGTCAAGCCCTCTGGTCTTGCACAGATACGCAAACACACGCCTTGCATTATCAGCTTCGGCAAGGGAAAGCTCCCTTGCCGTTAATGTTTTCGGCTTCTGTTCGTATGTGTGGGACGGAGTATAGGTGCGGTCGATGTGTTCGCCCGTGAGAGCTTCAACCGCATCAACGAAAGACATTCCCATGTATTCACGCAGGAATCCGATGTTGTCTCCGCCCTTGTCCTCGCTGAAACGAAACCACGCACCACGCTCACCCGGACCGTTATCCTTGATGTGCAGGCTATCGTGATCCTTCCACACATACTCTTTACCGACTTTTTTCAGGTCAAAGCCGTGAGCCATGAGGAACTGAGGAAGATTGACAAATGCCGCCCTTTCTTTCTGTTCATCAGTAATTCTCATCTGTTATTCAAGCCCCTGATTCTTTCTCTTTTTGGGTGTCTGTTCTCTCTGCTGAGGCTTCTGCTGTCCTCGACCGCTGATACGCTGTGCGTCACGCTGCATTCTGCCACGGGAGAAGAAAGCTCTCTGCGAGTCCTTCTTTGCAACGGTGACAGCGGACTTCTCACCGCCGAACACCGCAGAGTGTTCCACGCCCTTTGCAGTCAGCTCTGCCGACTTCTTCCGAGCCTGCCCCTCGTCCATACGCTGGGTGAAACGCTCCTGTTTCGGGAGCGACTTGAAAAAGTCGGGATTGACATACTCCACAGCTCTTTCGCCCTTGACAGCACTCTCGATCTGCTTATATGCCTGAGCGTTCGCCTTAGATACCGTGACTGCTACCGTATCATTCTTGCGGACTACCGCAGAATACGGGATATTCTGCTTTTGCAGCTCTGCCACGATCTGCCTTGCTGTGTCGATAGGCTCAACACGGGTGTGCTTATCTTCCTTACCGAGCGAAGCATAATATTCAGGGTTGATCGTCTGATATTTGCCCTTTTCGCCCTTACCGCCGTTTTCCTTTGCGGCTTCTGTATGAGCGATCTTGCCGATAGATGCGTACATCACATCATTCAGCACAGGAACATCCTGCTTTGAAACAGTAATGCCTACCTTATCCTCACCCTTAGTGGCAGCGGAGTATGCCACGCCTGCGGCAGTCAGTGCGGACATGACCTCGACCGCCTGAACTTCCGTCATAGTCTCCACATGACGATCATTTCTCGGCAACTCTTTGTAATAGTCGGGGTTGACCTTGAAACCACCGTCATCGGTAAGGACAGCATCGCCATTCTCGATCATAGCTGAGAGCCAGCTATCCACCTGGACTTCATCGGCACTGTCAAGCAGTTCAAGCTGTTTCCGCATCTTTTCAAGCTCCGCCGTGGCATTATCCCTCATCTCCTGCGGAACAAAAGGATTTTCCGCAAGGCTTTCCATAGACTTGATACCATCTGCAAGCTCTGCCTTTGCCTTGTCAATATCCTCTTTAGAGCCGTTATTAATGATACCATCTATCATGTTATAATCATCTTCCATCTGCATTTCTGCATTGGCAAGCGGCTGGATACCGAGCTGGTCGGCAAGTTCAGCGACCTTTGACCTGTCGAGCGTTTCAACTTCCTGTGCTGCCTGAACAGCACCCTCAGCAAGAGAAGGCATATCCATAGTTCCATTCTGCACCATTTCACCGAGCTTATCTCCTGTGAGCTTCATAGAAGCGTCGAGCTGATCATTGGTCTGTTCCTCATAATGTGTTTCGGGACGGGCGAGCTTCATGATCTTGCTTTCCAGTGCGCCGATACGCTCATTCACGCCCTTGAGCTGTTCACCGAGTTTGAGCTTGTCCACGGCACTTGTGGCAGGATCGTTATAGGTATCGAGGATAGCCTGTTTTTTTGCTTCAAGCGTAGCTTTCTTATCGCTCAGGCAGTCCACGGTCGAGCTGTTCAGCCTTGTCATCGCATCTGCAAAGGCTTCTCTGCGCTCCTTGTTGAAATGGATACCGAAGCTCTTGATCGTGTCATTGAGAGCGATCACACGGTTCAGCTTGTGTTCGATACGGTCACGCTTTGCGGTCAGGGTGTCGATCTTCTTCCAACCCTGATCTATCTTTTCCTGCCGTTTCGGTATCTTCACCTCACGGATAGTCTGAATACGCTTCTCGTTGTTGGCAATCAGAGTGCGGATACCCGGCAGATTGCCGATAGTCGCTTTCAGCATACGGTTCGTATCTTCGAGCTTGTCAGCCTTAGCAGACAGGGCTTCGATCTTCGCCTTGTTGCGGTCTATCTTATCCGTCTGATTGGCGATCTTCTCATCAAGGGAGTCGATGCGGCTCTGATGATGCTCCGCCTTTGCGTTCAGAAAAGGAAGAAGTTTGCCCGACTTCTGAGCGCCGGACTCGTCCTGCTGATGTTCCTGTGCCTGCGCCTGTTTTCTTCTCAGTTCTTCCTCCGCATCGACCGCAGGCTGGTCGGCGGTTCTCTTATCGTCATTGTCCTGTACGGGCATAGGCTACCTCACTTTCTCTTTCTCACGATGATGATAACCGCTGCGGTCACAGCCGTAACAACGGCACTTCCAATGATGATAAACTTCTTCATGGTCTGTTCTTCCTTTCTCTTTCTTCTGTCTGAATGATACGCTCCTGTTCATTCCGCTGTCTGCGGCGGGCGATCTCAGACAGGTGTCTGTGTGATTCTCTTGTAAAATGGGCGTTCTGACGTTCATATCTGTCAAAAAGCTCGTTCAGTGTCGGTACTTTATCCGCTGTACTCTGCACAGGTTCGGCAGGAGCTTTCGCCTTAGTCTTGCCAAGCTCATACTCCTGAATATCCGAGATCGTCCTGCCATTGAGGGTATGGATACGTTCAAGCTCACGCTGTATCGTGACCTTATCGCAGAGCCAAAAGTTGACGTATGTCTTGCAGAGGGCAAGCTGTACCTCGTCAGGACGGGACTGCAATGTGCCGATCGTGGTATTCAGCACCTCAGCGACTTCACCCAAGAGTCGATAATAGCCGTCAGGTTCGCCGTAGACTTGCAGCTCACGAAGCAGTGCTTCATATTCTCCCGACTGTGCTTTTGCGATAATATCCTCGACCTGTTCCTTGAAACTGCCGTCATAGGTCAGCATCATTTCGGCATCACCGAATCGGGCAGAGAAAGGAATACCGCTTTTATCGAGGGCAATCGCAATCTCCTGAGCCTTATCCGTTTCAATGCGGACAAACTCACGGTTTTTGATAGCGGTGATCTCAATACCGCTGATGTAGGGAAAATCATTCACGGGGCGATCATCTCCCTGATATTGTCGATCAGCTCGGTATTGGTGCTGTCGGGATCGTATTCCATAGCGTATGCACCGCAGATATTCTCCTGAATGCGGCGAGGGAGCGACCTCAGCTCACGAACGGGAGTGCCGATGAGCTTTGCCACATTCGGGAGGTCTGCGACTGCAAGCGCCTTGTTCACAAGGTCATAGAAACGTGCAGCCTGCGAACTATCCATGAGAAACTCATAGACGATCGTCTGCTGAGTCTCATAGTCAAGGCTGCGGAGCGTTTCGGTGGTGATACCCGTGGACTTGGCGACCTCTGCAAGCTCAATGTAGATAGAGCCTTTCTGCCACAGGTTATCGAGGGCTTCAAAGACAGCCTTTTTGTCCTCATCGTTCTTGACGGCGACCTGTTCAAAAACCGCTGTCATGCTGTTTTTGATCTCATCGTCCATAGCGGAAATGCTGTCCTCGGAAACACCGAGGATTTTTGCGGCTTCCGCAAGCTGAGTATTACTCATAAATCAACCTCCCATTATTATCGTAGAAATCAATGTTTTCAAGCAGAATATATATAATATCCTGATAATCATTCTTATTGATCTCAACAAAGTCACCGCTGGTGATGTTGCCGATCAGAGCCGCCTTTACACGCTCATCTCTTGCTTCCATTCGTCTGAGTATTTCACAGTAGTGATCATCGTGATCGGAATCATGAGCAAGAGCCTTTGAGATCATACTCTTGTTTCTATCAAGCTCAGATAACAGCAGTGAAAACCAGCCGCTTGGAATGTGTATTTTCACCTCATTATCAGCCATTCTTATCACGCTCCGTTTTCCATTGATAGTACATCTTCCCATTGTACGGATTCTCCACGATCTCAGGGCGGACGATCGTCTTTTTGCCCTTAGATGTGTAGCTTGTGGACTTGCCGTCAAGCAGTCCCTTGACCTGGGTATCGGAAAGCTCCACGCCGTACACCTTAGCGATATTCATACCGCATTTGCCCTTGCAGTACCAGCCAAACTTACCCTTGACTACCTCAGCACCACACTTCGGGCATTTCCCGATAGGCTCATTACCGCCGTCAGAAAGAGAAACAGACTTATCAACAGAGCCGTATTTACTGCACATTTCAGTGATGAACTTCGTAATACCCGACATAAAGACTGCTTCGGGCAGACTGCCGTGTTCGATCTGCTGTAACTTTGATTCCCATTCTGCGGTCAGCTTTGCAGACTTGACCTCATCGGGAACAACCGTCACAAGCTCTTTGCCCTTATCCGTTGCTCTGAGCTGCTTACCGACACGCTCCACATAGCCGTTCTTTACAAGTGCTTCAATAGTAGCGGCTCTTGTGGCAGGAGTACCGAGTCCTTTCTTTTCGGTATCCTCGTCATAGTCCTCATTTCCGGCTCTCTCCATAGCGGAAAGAAGTGTGTCCTCGGTATAGGGCTTCGGCGGAGAAGTAAAGTGTTCGCCCTTGCTTGCAGTTACAATGAAGGTCTGTCCCTCAGATACCGCAGGCAGAGCCTTTTCGTCATTCTTCTTGTCGGACTGCTTTGCATAGGCTTTCCAACCAATTTCAAGCATCGTGCGGCCCGTTGCCGTGAACTCCGTACCGTTGCAGATACCTGTGAGCTTGACAGCCTCATACTTGTGCGCCGGAGCCGTTGCACAGATCAGCTTTGTGGCGATCAGCGTGAGGATATTTCTCTCGCCGGACGGCAGAGAAGAAAGGTCAGCCGTTGCGATACCGCTTGTGGGAATGATCGCATGATGCCCCGAAACCTTAGCATTGTTGATGACCTTGCTAATATCGGGAGTATGCAAGATACCGAACCCGAAATAGGTATCACAGAGCTTTGCCACATCGAGTGCAGTCTGCGCCATGTCATCACTGAGATATTGGCTATCGGTACGGGGATAGGTAACTAGTTTGCCCTCATAGAGCGACTGCGTATAGTCGAGTGTCTGCTGGGCGGTATAGCCAAAAGCCTTGTTTGCTTCTCTTTGGAGCGTAGTCAGGTCATACAGCTTCGGCGCTTTGTCGGTTTTTACCTCACGCTTGACCGAGCTGATCGTAACCTTACTGCCGTCACAGCCGTAAACAAGCGTATCGGCGGTATTTTCATCATCAATTCTTGCAGAAGAAAGAATGAACTCACCGCAATTCAGGTCAGCCATGTAATATTTCTGCTTCACAAAGCCGTTTACCTCAGCATCACGCTGTACGATCATTGCAAGCGTCGGTGTTTGCACTCTGCCGATGTTGAGCTTACCGCCATAGCGAACGGAAAACAGACGAGATCCGTTCATACCCACAAGCCAGTCAGCTTTTGCCCTGGCATAGCCTGCATTGAACAGGTTATCGTATGCAGACATAGGCTTCATCGTTGTGAGAGCCTTGCGGATAGCAGACTCTTCAAGGCTTGATACCCATAAACGCTTCACAAGTTTGCGACAACGAGCCATGTTATAGACATAGCGGAAGATACATTCTCCCTCACGGTCAGCGTCCGTTGCACAGATGATCTCGGAAATATCGTCCCTGTTCATAAGGCTTTTCAGGAGATTGTACTGAGCCTTTGTGCTGTCCGTGACCTGAAACTGCCACTTGTCGGGGATCATAGGGAGCTGAGAAAAGCTCCACTTCTGGTCCCAGCTATTGCCGTAATCATTCGGGAACTTCAAGCCGACAAGATGTCCGACACACCAAGAAACGATATAACCATTACCCTCGGTGTAGCCTTTGTGTGCGGAAGAAGCGCCGACCACGGCAGATATGGCTCTTGAAACACTCGGCTTTTCACCGATAATCAGGATACTCAATGCAGATCACCTCTGAGTCTGAAATAAACCTCAGTTGTGATATACACCGGAATGATGTAGTTGGAATGCTCATCACCGACATATCCTGCCTTGCGGAGAGCTGCGATCACCTTTGAAGCGGTGTTCCTGTCAACTTCAAGCCACTCACGGATCTGCTTGTTAGAGGTGTACTTGTCAAGCGAGATATGATAGACAAGCATATCCATATCTTTATCCGAGATGCCGTCAACATGAACGGAATCAAGTGAAGCGAAGTTATGCATACTCACAGAAAAAGTGGGCATATTCTGCTTCTTAGGTGCAAGGCACTCATCGTCAGGCTCGTCCATATTATCGTAGAACCTGTAATCATCGTCCTCCTCGACTTCTATGTCCTCATCGTCCTCGTCACCGTACTTCTCACGGAAACGCTCGTTGACCTCACCGCTGCACTCACCGAGCTTGTAAGCTGCGTAGGCAACACCGCCGATCGCACCGAGTCCGATAATACCCTTGATGATCTTCTTTACGTTCATAATAGAAACCTCCAAATTTAGTAGTCTACGGGTTCACCGTAGTTGATTTTCTTGATTGATTTTATGTTTGCTCCGAGGTCTAGACCGTTCCAGTTGTAGTAGCCCCAACTTCCGCTGAATGCCACGCAGGACGGAAGATTACCGTCATCGTAGATAAACTCCACGATACACTTACCGCTGCCGCCGAAGTTGTGATACTTGCCCTCGCCATCGTCGGCATAGCCCTTGCTGTCACATATCTTTGTGGTGAACTGAGTGCCATTCTCAAGCTCAATCAAAAATCTGTCATTGCAGTAGCCATACCACACACCCATAGCACAGCAGTAATCACCATAATCATCACGGCGTATGCCCGTGTCTGTTATGGTATCGACTTTTGAGCCGTATATAGCTCCTGAGCTGGGCATTGCAGTCAAGCCCAAAGCACGTTCTCCGGCGAAACAGTTTGTCCAACCGTCCTCATACGGAAACTCATAAATGACCTCTACCGTTTCCGTCTTACCGTCAGCACTTGCGGAAACTGCGGTATAGCCGTCCTTTTCATCATCTGAAAGAATAGGCTCGACTGTTATCGTGTACTCCGTACCCTCACGCAGACCTGTTATGTAGCAAAGCTCATTGGATTTGAACTCAAAATACATATTGTCCGCATAAGTGTAATCATCATCGTGAGCCGTGCAGCTCACAGTGTAATCACGGTCAGTATCACTGTCCCAAGTAACTTTCAGGCAGGAAACGGAGATAGTCGATACAATCAGGTTATCAGCCGTCAGCTCGATTGGCTCAGGTTCAGCAGGAGTGCCGGAAAACTCCATAATAAAGCCCATGATCAAGCTCAGAGCTTTCCGCTGAAATTCAGGATTGAACATCGTTATCACGCTCCTTTTCTGATCTCAGGAGCGTTGTAGTCAGCAGATACGTCATTCCGATCAGAAGTGCAAGAACCGCTGTCACCACCAGTATCACAGGCAGATGTTCCATTAAGGCTGCGTAGTCTATCACGTTTCTTTTCCTCTTTCTCCTTTGCTTTCATCTCCTTGACGAAAGCACGGTATTTCGCTGTATATTCATAGGACTTGCCGAAAATATGGACAGCCGCCTTATACAGATTCGGCTCATGTTCCTCGATGATCGCAAGCTCCTCGGTGATATGCTTGCTGAAAGGACACCCGACACAGCCCGTTCTCCGCAGTCCGTATTCGGTATAACAGCGAGAGTGTGTCACGCCGAACATTTCCTCATAGTCACGCTTGTCGCCGTCCGTGTACCAAAATACAGGACGGAAGGTGTTGCACCCCTTAGACTTGCACTCAGAGAAACAGGTCTTAAATGCCGCCGAACGGATACCGCCCTCAGCTTGCCTGATTCCCGTAATGTCAAGGTCAGCATCGTGTTCCTTAACGATACGCTTTGCAGGCTTCTTCTTGCTGTATTCACAGCACTTGTTGGATATGGGGAAATCCGGCGGATTTGCCATAATGAACTCTTTGAGAAATCGGTTGCGATAGATTGAAAAACGGCTTATCTTCTGGATACCGTCTTTGTCTGAATAGCGTTCACCGCACCACCATTGCAGAGCTGTCTTGCACCGAGGATATTTCTGTAAGAGGACTTCCAAAGGCTCGTCCTCCCACTGAAAGTGATGTGCCTGCAAACGCATCATCTGTTCGGAAACGTATTTCGACAGGAAAGGAACACCATACTCACGCACACAGGTCGGGATAGGCTTGTCGGGCTTGACACGCTCAATGGTGATACCGTACTTCTGTTCAAGATAGTCTAAATGCTCCTTAGTGGCGGTGTATTCAAGTCCCGTATCTATCCAGAAATACTTGACCTTGCCGTCCTCATCGACCTTGTGAATCAGGTCAAGGACAATATCGCTGTCCGAACCGCCGCTGATACTGCACACGGCATCATAAGACCGCATCAGGATACGCTGTGCCTTGCACATACTTGTGTAAATGGTGTAGTTGTTGTTATCAGCACACTTGTTCAGGGCTTCATCAAGCATTGTGAAGCCCTCCCAAGATGTGGGCGATCACATCGACCGTCCAGCCGTTGCCGACAGCGGTATATCTGTGCGAATCCGCTGCGCCCTCAGTGTAATTGTCGGGAAGTGTCTGCAAACGCTCATACTCCAATGGAGTCAGCTTGCGGACAGCACCGTTCTGATAGACTTTCTTCTGTAAATTACCGCCTGCACCGTCACCGCACAACGTTCCGCACTTATGTTTCGGATTGAAAACACGCTTGTTTTCCGAGAATATTTTTTCTCCGTCAAGTGTAGCGATGACACGATCATCTTCACCATTCAGAGTATATTTCTTACCACGATACCAATACTTTTCGGGAACTTTTTCTGCTGAAAGAATAATATCGTCAAGCACAATTCCCTTATCAGACGGCTGTGTGACATTCGGGATATTCGTCCAGTACAGCCGTTTGCGCTCCTGTGCCGAAACAAGTGCGGAATTTATCATAACAGGCTCAACACCAAGTTCACGGGTGATCTCATCACGCCATTCCGCTTTCATGCTTGCGACATTCTCAAAGAGGAAATACTTCGGAGCGACCGTATTAAGAGCATCGACATAGGCATAAAACAGACGGCTCTTTTCGCCTTTCAGACCTGTTTTTTCTTTCTGTCTGTAAACTGTATTCAGACCTGAAATGTCTTGACAAGGACTTCCGCCGATCAGAAGATCAAAACCGATATACTCTGAAAAGTCCGCATTTGTTACATCGCCCTTATGCTCAATAGTCGGATAATTCTTTTTGCTGATTTTGATAGACGGCTCATTTATTTCATAAGCGACATAACGTTCGACAGGGATACCGGCTCTTTCAAGAGCGACCATTCCGCAGGAAATACCGTCAAATAGGCTGAGTACCCTCATACCGCACCGCCTTTCTCCGTCAAAGAAGAAAGAATATGGGCGATAACGTCCACCGTCCAGCCGTTGCCGATACACTTGTATCGCTGGGTATTGGAAATGCCTGCGGTATAGTTGTCGGGAAGTGTCTGCAAACGCTCCGCTTCAATCGGTGTGAGCTTGCGTATCACATAGTCACCGTCAGGAAGGTCTATCTTATACAGACCTGTCTTTGCACCCTGTCCGCCACCGTTGGCAGAAAGTGTGACAGACTTGCCGACCACGGAGTAAATACGCTGTCCCTGTCCGCCCTTGCCATAATGCCCGACACGGACGGGAGTACATACAAGGCTATCTTTCTGCACTGTTGTCAGACAGTTTGCTTTGCCGTCCTCACGCACTTCAATATGCTGTTCGGTCTTTTCTCCGTCAACGTATCTTCCACGCTGGGCGGCACCGACAGGCATAGCGACCGCAGTTGTACCACCGTTAAAACCTGAGTTTTTGATAATTGTCGCTTCACCGTACTTGTGATAGCCTGCCATGACAGTGCGGGACTTGTCCGTACCCTGATATGTATTGATTGGGATAGGCTCTGCGACCATAGTCCGCTGCTTGCGCTCCAAAGTGTTATACAGTACCGCACCGTCATAAGAAGCGGTCATACAATAAGCCTTATTCTGCCAAGCAACTCCGCTTTCAAGCACATCTTTCAGCAGGATACCCTTATCCGCAGGAAAAGAAGCAAACGGAATGTTCGTCCAGTAGCAGCGTTTGCGGTTCTGAGCCGACACAAGCGCCGAGTTTATCATAATAGGCTCAACACCGAGCGTTTTGCTGATCTCGTCCTTGATACGCTGATGAACGGAGTAGTTATTTTCATAGAGGAAATACTTACAGCCGGATTCCTCTAAGGCTCTCACATACTCCTTGAAAAGCCTGAACCCCTCACCGTTGCAGTCAACCTCTCTGTCCTTTTTGGCGATAGACCAGTAGGTGCAGGGCGAACCGCCGAGCAGAAGGTCATACCCCCGAAACTGCGTAAAGTCGCCGTCATAAACATTCCCGTGATGAACGATTACGGGGAAATTGCGCTTTGAGACTGTGACGGCATACTTGTCGATCTCAAACGCATCATAGCACTCCACGGGTATGCCTGCCCTCTGTAAAGCAAGCATACCGCAGGAGATACCGTCAAATAAGCTGAGTACCTTCATTAGACAAATTCTCTCTCTTTTCTCATTGTCTTATGTTGTTTGTTCTGTTGTCGGGAACTTTGAATCCAGTGGGTTCAAAGTTGGTCAGGCTTCGTAGTAGTCCTCACAAAGCTCGTTATAGTTCTCCTGAAGCTCGTCAAACTCCTTGCAGAGCTTGTCATACTTCTGCTGGATCACGGTCTTTTCCTGAGCAAAGCTCTCAGCAGCGGTGAGATTGCCGATGAACTGTCCTGCCTCGAAGCCACGGAGAAACCACTTCTTTCTCACGCCCTCGACCGCCTTAGCGGAGAGTCCCGCAATTCCGGCGGCACCTGCCACCGCTGCCATACATACACCGATCTTCTTCATCTTTCCCATTCTTTTGCCCTCTCTTTCTTATTCTTCATCGTCCTGATCATCGTAGAACTTCATATCGTCCTCGTCCTCAGTGATCTCATTATCATCGTCATACTCAGGCTCATCCTGCATAGCGGTCTTACTGTTGCCGCCGTTCTTTTTCTTCATCAGGAAGAAGCCTGCACCGCCGACACCGATCAGAGCGATAGCACCGAAAACGAGCATCATGCTGTTCTTGCTCATAGGCACAGGCTTTGCCTGGACCTGAGCATCTGTTGCATCTTCGCCGTCCTCCTCAGATTCCTCTGTATCAGCGGTATCTGCACCGTCGCCGGACTGCACTCTGCCGTTTGCCCTTTCAGCCGCCTGAGCTGCCTGTTCGGGCGTGATCTTCTTTTTCTCATCATCGTCCTCAGCTCCGGCGTAGAGAAGTGCGTACAGATCATAGTCATCAACTTTGTTCAGGAAAAAAACCTGGTCGTCGGCATTCTGCGCCGAATAGTTTATCAGCACGTAAAACACATGACCGTCCTTAGTGGTCACAGCGATGAACTGCATCTCCTCGGAATTGTAGACAATTCTTTCGGACTTGATCAGAGTAGCGTTTCCGTCCGTGTCATAGTAATCATCATCGTAATAGTCGGGTGCGACCTCTGTTGCCCCTGCTTCGGCAAGGTCGCTCATGACCTCACGAAACTTCTCCATATCATCGGATTCATCTGAAACAGAAGAAGTCTCCTCAGTATCGGTGCTTTCTGCTGTATCTGCGGTGGTTTCGGTAGTATCTGCCGAGCTGTCCTCATCGACCGCAGTAGTCTCCGCTGTATCCTCTCCGGCAGAAGCCCTCTCAGCGGCAGAAGCGGTAATACCGCCTACACTTGCTGTTGCAAGCATGAAAGCTGCAAGCATAGCACTAAAAAACCTTGCTTTCATTTGTATCCTCCTCGGAATTTGTATTGATTGATATTTCGCCGTTTGCAAGCGCTTCAAGCATATCGTCCGTAATGCCCTGTGAACGAAGGCGCATAAGCGTGTCATGCTCCTTTGTAACAAGACTGTTTACGTCCTTGATCTCACAGCTAAAAACTACGGCGAGCTGAGAGTGTTCAAGCACCCTCGCTTCGGACTCCAGTTTTGTAAGCTCCTCCTTATCGGACTGGATTCGCTTTCGCAGGAAGTCCTGTCGCTGATGATTCTCAGCGATTTTCTTGTCTATTCGCTCCATAGTCCCTCCGTTAATACAGCACAAGTCGGGGATCAATGTAGTCCCACCCGTAGCCGTCCGTATCTATATAAATGTGGAAATTCACATTTCCTGCTGTTGTTTTGGCAAACTCCTGTCCGTCATTGACCGTATCACCCTCGGAGAAACCGCTTAACAGCACAGCATTTGCAATGGTGACTTCCGTATCACGCTCAGTTCCTCCCGTGCCGTCATACCAATACTCCACATCGTCCTTGCGGACAGTGATCTTGTTTTCATCGGTATTCACATCGGTTATCTTGCACTTGAACGGAGCTTTGAGCTTATCACCATTGGTGCAGTACACCTTGATACCCTGATAAAGCCCGTCGCTGTCGGTGTTCCAACCCGTCATTTCATAACCAAACTCACGTTTCAGGTCATAGTCACGGACAGTAGCACCTGGAAGAAGATTGTGCAAGGTCTGGTGATTGCCGTACATCGAAGCAGAGCCGTCCGTACCGATCAGCAGACTGTAATACTGCAAGCGTTCATCGGAATGTGACATACTGCCGAGCTTATCGGCAATGACCTCATCAAAGGTCTTGTTCTGCTTGACATTGTAGTAGAGCTTGCACTCCGTTTTCCACTTGTACTTTTCATAGTAGGCGTACATACACACATCGTTCAGACTGCTGTTCCAGATATGCGTATCCGTAGGCGATACCAAGAACCAAGCGTCTGTACCGTCCCAACCCCAAAAACTGCGGTCGTGGCGTTCCGAGCCGTGCATAAAGAAAAATGTGTCGGTATCGTTGTCGATGTAGTAGAACGGGTGGCTTGTGCCGGAATACCAGCGGTGATCCATGATAAAGAAGCCTGTTTCCTTGTAATCGTTCTGTGCATCAAGCACACGGTAGCCGTCTGTAATGCAGAGATAGCCGTCATCGTCCTCATACTGCGAAAGCTCCGATGTGATCGCAATCGGCTTGAAACGGTATCTGTACGGCTGCCCGTCATAGATATAAGCATCTTTCTCAGCTCTGTAATATGTTCCCGATGAAGCATTACCGCCGCCCCAATAGTTGTATGGGGAAAGCTCCTCCCATCGGGACTGATTATCGTACCAATAGACGAACTCATATTCCGCATTGAAAATTTCCTCAAGTAGATCTTCTGTATCGCCGTCAAATTCCCAATAGTAAATATCATCGTTATCGGCATCGAAATCATAGTAATAAGCACAGAGGAACGACCACAGCTTGTAGGTATCGAAGTCATACACTGGATCAAAGTCATAGACCGAGGAACGTCCCCACACCCATTCATCAGGGGTATCGGAGAGATCGCCAGTATTTGCTCCGAAAGCAGCAAGACCGTTTTTCCAGTCGGAAGAACTGCCGACCTTGCGTATCTTCTGATTCAGGTTATATGCAAGCTCCGTGTAGTATTTCTCAGCTTCACTCAGGTCATAGTCCTGGGCTGCGTATGTGCCGAGGGTGAAACCGCTATGAGAGGAAGTAGCCGAGAATATCATCGTGAATATCGCAAATACAAGCAGTATCACAATGACAGGTATCGCCAGACAAAGAAAGAACTTTTTGACCTCGCTCTCATAAACATTCTTCACGAATTTCCAAGCGGCTTTCAGAGCTGCGGAGATCGTATCCTTCGCACCTTTTTTCTTTTTGGGCTTAGGCTTTTTCCGCTTCTTGTAGCTGTCATGTTTCTCTTTGAGCTTGCTTTCCTGACGGTTCAGGCGATTGTTGGACTTCGACTTCTTGTCATTCAGGCGGTCACGCTGTTTCTCCTTTTTCTGTAAACGCTGGGGCTTGCTGACCTTTTGTGCTGCCGGTTCGACTACACGCCGTTTTGCGGAGTCAATAGCGTGGAGAAAATCGTTGTCCTGATCTTCATTGACTGCCTTTTGCCAAGCAGATGCTTTCATTCGTCCTGCCGTATATGTGGCTGGCTTCAATGCAAGCAGTCCCGGATCACTGAGCTTTTTGATCTTCTTCTGATTGCGGTATTCCTTGATACGGAACTTGCTTTCCGTCCTGATCTGCTTACGCTCAAATTTCAGCTCACGCTTTGTCTGCTTATATGCCTGCAATCGGCGTTTGTTCATCGCCTTGCGGAGCTTATTGCCGTGTGCTGGCTTTATCTTCGCCCTATACTCAGCTTTCGCTTTTCTCAGGTCAGCCTTAGTTGCAGCCATTTTCGGCTTCTGCGTTTTCGCCTTATATAGCTTGTTATCGGCTTCCTTTAGCTGTAACTTCGCTTTTTCGAGCTTGTACTGCTTCTTTGTTTTCAGGTGATTGTGCGTACCTTTGACAGCATCGACCGCCGTGCGGCCCATGAGGAACACGCCACGGTGATAATCGTCCACCGCTTCACGGGTGTATTTCTGTTTGAGCTTGTTGCGGACTTCACGCTGGGCGGTATCGGCGGTTTTGATACCGCCTGTTTCCGCTGCGAGAGCTGTATCGACTGCCGTCTGAGCTACATCATGTACCGCAAAATTCACAGCACGGGCGTTTGCCTTGAACAGCTTGCCCTTGAATGTCTTAGGCTGCCATGATTTGATCGTCCGAGTGACGGACGGTTTATCGCCAGTAATGCGGTATTTTGCATTAGCAAACTTGTGAACGATACCCCGACCGCCGTGGTGCATTTTCTCACCACGGACGATATGGGGACGGGTACGAAAGCGACCTCTGCTGTTTGCTTCACGGCGGAAGTCTATCTGAAACTGTTTCGACCGTCTGCTGACTTTATCAAAACGTGCCTGCGCTCTGCGGAGGTTATTCTCTTTTCTTTGTAAGCTCATAAATCCTCCAATCTACGCAGTTTACGCACTCTCAGTCGGCTTCGTGGTCATGAGTTTATACATTTCTGTATCAGTGGGGAAACGGTCTGTAAAGGGCAGTAAGACCTTATCATAGCGGATAAGCCCTTCGCCCGGACCGCTGTTCGTGACATACTTCATCTGCTCCTTTGAGATATGGAGCTTTTCAGCGAGAATGTCTCTGTCTCCGGCAGCCTGATTGAGCATATACACGAAGTCCGAGTTATCAAAGATGTTTTCGACCTCCTGAGAAGAAAGCAAGTCCTTGACGTTCTGCGTAATGCCTGTCGGCACACCGCCCCATTTACGGAAACGCTTCCAGATCTCAGCGGAATACTTCGCTGTCTGTTCTTCTTTCAGCAGAAGGTGGAACTCGTCGATGTAGTAGCGAGTGATCTTCTTTTTTTCACGGTTAGCGGAAACTCTGTTCCACACGGTATCCTGCACGATCAGCATACCGACCTTTTTGAGCTGATTGCCAAGCTCCTTAATATCGAAGCAGATGATACGGTTTGTCATATCAATGTTGGTGCGGTGATTAAAGAGGTTCTGGCTGCCGTTTACGAACATTTCAAGGGAATTAGCTACACGCAGAGCGACTTCGCCTTCATTATGAAGCTCCTGCTGTAAATCGGAGAGAAGCGGCATCTTCTCAGGTGTCGGCTCATTCTCGATAAAATGCTTGTAGATACGCTGAACACACTTATCAATGACCGAGCGCTCCTCAGCGGAAAGACCGTAGCGACCTCCGACAATGATCTCACAAAGGGAAATCAGGAAGTCGGACTTATTCGCAATGACTTCCATAGGATTGCTGAACATATAGTCATCAATGGTAATGTCCATAGGGTTGATGTGCTGTTCGCTGTTTGAAGCGATACGGATAAGCTGTCCGTGCAGAGCTGAAACAAGCGGAAAATACTCGCCTTCGGGATCGCAGATGATAATATCGTCCACCGTAGTCAGAAAGCAGTCGAGAATCTCACGCTTTACGCTGAACGATTTGCCTGCACCCGGCGTTCCGAGGATAAGACCGTTCGGGTTCTTCAATCGGGAGCGATTTGCCCTGATCATGTTGCCCGAAAGCGTATTGATACCGTAATAGGTAGCCTGTCCGTCCTGAAACAGCTCTTTTGTGGTGAAAGGCACAAAGATAGCGATACCGCTTGTGTGCATCTCACGGCGAACAGGAATCTCGTTATAGCACAGCGGAAGTGTGGAAACGAGCGTCTGCTCCTGCCTGTAATCGTAAGGGAACATCGTGCAGTTGTTCTTCTGGCACGTTCTTTTCAGCATCTCAGAAAGAAGTTTCAGGTCTTTCTTCGATTTTGCGTATGCCCTCAGCGAAATGCTGATATGGAACAGTCGCTCATTCTTGCTGTTCAGATCACCGAGGAGCTTTTCAATGTCCTCGATATACATCTTGATCGCAGGGGGAAGAATATCGGGATCATAGCCTGACTGCGATGCCTTTTTCTGTTCGTCGATCTTCATCTGCTCAACATTTGTGAGCTTCTTTTTGACGAATTTCAGGGCATCTATCTGGTCCAGCGGTTCAACATGAATGTTCACGCAGAAAAGGTTCTGCATTTCAAGGAAGTCCTTGAGTATCTCATCGGGCAGCTCTCCGGCGAGGATATTCATACCCCATACAGCGCCGTAGGCATTGCCAATCTCAAAGTCGCTCTTGTTGAATTTGAGCGAGGGCGGACAGATGAAGTCCTTTGTGTCCATTCCTGCCCTCAGCATCTCACCCCAATCGAAAAGAAATGGGGAATTTCTGTAAGGGTTCAGGGCATAATACAGAGCTTCAAGTCTCTGCTTGCCGTCAAGCAGTTCCGCTTCAACTCCGAAAGCCTTAAATCCCTTGATTACATCATTCTTGATCGACATGAGCTTCGCCCTTGCCGCCTTGTATGATGTGGATTCGATACCGAATGTCAGGAACTTCCTTGCACTCTGTCCGTTGCTGCCTTTCAGGAGCTTGTCAGTGAGCATTTCGCTGTATTCCTTGCGGATAGCGTTGAAATCATCGTCCTGTTCGGGTATCTGCACCGTTTTGACGAGCTTTGCCTTTGAACGGTTCTGATTTTCAAAGGTAAGCTGGAATTTGATCGTATTGTCAAAGAGATTGATAACATCGCAGTATTTGCTGAAAATATTGTTCTGTTCCTCAAACTCCGAAATGGAGTAGTTGGCATCGAAAAACTGCACCGTCAGGGAAAAGAAATTCTCCGACACCTGGCACACGCCGTCCTGATACATACACAGGAACGGTATCGTGTTTTGCACAGTATTCTTACCGCCGTTTTCACTCCTGATCTCCGCCATTCTTGCGGAGAGTATCTTTTTCTCCTCTTTTGATAACTGAGAGGCAGGCTTGCCCATGATAACCTTAGCCGAGCTGCGGTTATCACTTCTTTTGGCATTTCTCTTTCTAAAGCCCATTGTGACCTCCGTTTATATTCCAAAGCGGAGACACCGAAAGTTATACTATTATATATAGGTGAAGCTGTTACTTCCTTTCGGCATCTCTCAGCTTCTTCTTGATTCTGTTGTATTCGATCTGTCTTTCGATAGAAACGAAAATGTTGGTTGTTCGGTAATATCGCTTTCTCGGTCTTGTGAAGTATTCACGCATGAACTTCACCTGTTTCTCCAAGAACACGCCGTTTTTCTTGTAAATGCCGCAGAGTATCGCAGGTGCAGCGACCGCACCCATAGCGAAGATCGCTCCCGACATTCCGATAGACGCTCTTGTGAGAAAGTACACAGGCGCACCAAGAACAAGACCGATACCGAAGCATATTACCTGTCTTTTTGTAAATCCCATGATGAACTTTTCCTTGATGTCGTTCAAATCTTTTGGGATCGGTACATAATGTGCCATTATTGACCTCCGCTCTTGTTTTAGTGCGCGTTAAATACTGATTTGCTGATAGCTCCTGTACGGAGAATCGTGAAGATAAGTGCTGCGGTATAGCCGAGAAGCAGTCCCATTTGCAGGATCACGCCGTCTGTACTTGCGTTCAGAGCAACGATCGCATTGCTGAAAAGCGTCTTGAAAATACCGAGTGCCACTACGATAAAGAAGCCCTGGAAAGAAAGAGCGAGAAGCTGTTTGATCCAGTTCTTACCGATAGAAGCCCATTCACCGCTGTCCATCATGGTTGCCATAGGGATAGGTGCAATGCTGAGATACATAAACACCTCGATGATACGGCTTGCAAGTGTGATAACGATAGCGACTATCAATATCAGCACCCCAAGATGAACGATCAGGGAAATAAACCACACCGTCATCAGCTCACCCAAGCTCAGGCCGCTGAGTGCCGACGGATTGATTGAGAGCGTGGAAGATAGATAATCTCCGGTCCCGAATAGTGTGGCAAGTCCATTGGAGCATACCGTTGTGCCAAACGAGAATAGTGCTGAAGCGATGTAATAGGTGTTGGCGACCAGTATTACACCGCACAAGGCTTTGATGATCCACTTGATAAAGATACTATCATCGAAGTCTTTGAAGTTATTTCCTCGCAGTACCATCTGTATCAGTTCATTCAGCAGGATAACTGTCAGAATGAAACCGCCGATAGGCACTACGACATTGTTGCAAAGCGTTTCGATAGTTGACCAGATCGTAGTTCCACCTGTACCGCCGCCAGTAAACTGTGACGGGTGCTGAGTTACGAAGTCATTGACAAGACCACCGCTGCCGCCTGATCCCGTAGTTTGCGAGAACGTATCGGACAGGAGGTCGGAAATGCCGTCAAACTGAGACTGGATGCCGTCCTTGAACAAGTCTTTACACCAATCCTCCAGTGCATCTATCGCATCGCTGATAATTCCCATTATTCATCACCTCCAATCGTGGGAGTGACTAAAGGTCTGTCATATTTGACAAGCTACCGAAGCTCCAGTTTGGAGGGCAGAAGGTCACGGCAGAAATAAGCAGAGCCGAAGTGATTGCCCTTAGTGTAACATTCCATGTTCTGCCATGTGTGATAATCTATACGCCCGTCAAAGCAAAGCATCTGTATTCGATTTTCAAAGATCTGATACCGAGTTTTGCTTTGAATACTGTTCACGGGCAGGAGCAGAGCGAAGGGTTTCTGAAAAGAAAAAGCACGTTTCAGCACTTCATTCTTTTTGCTGAATGGGGGATTGGATACAAGAATGTCCCATTTTTCGGGTTCATACCTGAAAAAGTCCTTGCCCTCATTTAAGCTGCTTCGCTCCACTTCATAGCCCTGTTCCGAGAGTAACTGATAAAAGGCACTCCATTCCTCATCGAACGGACACCATATCTTCTTGTCTTTCGGAAGGAACTCCAATAGCGGTTCTACCGCATAGAATGGTGTATAGACCTCATCTCCTGCACTTGTGCGGTCAGCCGTCAAGTACCTGAAATTTCTTCCCATTCTGTCTTATCGCTCATACCCACCACAACCCACCGCTGAGCGACCTTTCGTAATTCTATTGGAACGGCATTATTTATATAGCGTTCAGCCGAGGTTTACGCTTGTCTCTTTCCTTGATTAGCCGTGTGTCAGATTACACCGCACCCGTCATCATACCCTCAAGTACAGGTACGAGAATGATAGCGAGGAGGATCAGACCAAGACCAGCCATAAGCTGCTTCATGCCCTGAGACTTCGCACCGGGGTTATCATTACCGTAACCTTCGAGGAGGTTTACGACACCCCACAGCGAAACACCGCCGCCGATAAGGCAGATAACGCTCTTGAGTACGGTGCAGGCAGTAGTGATGAAGGACGAGGTATCGACCTCGCCGGTGCCTGCTGCGAATGCCTGAGTAGTACAGGTCATAGCCATAACGCCTGCAACGGTTGCAAACATGGTTGCCTTCTTTGCACCACGGGTGAGCTTAGAGAGCCACTTGTGCTTAGGTGCAGAGGTAGTGGTTGCTGTCTCCATAGCGGTAGCATCGACCGCAGAAATATTCAGTTCGTTCATAGGTAAAAAGTCTCCCTCAAAATAAAAAAAGTAGTGTCCGCAGCTTCAACCGTTTCTCTTTTATTCGGTTTCTTCACTGTCCGAGTTAAAATCCGACATATATCTCTTTTTCGTCGGTTTCCTCAGAATTTTGAGCATCAGCGGTTTCTGTTTCTGTTGCTGATACTGTTGTAACTTCTTGTCCGGCGGCCGTCATATCAACACCATACCCCGTGAACTGTTCCTGACGAGACAGTCTCAAACGCATCGCCTTTTGGTCACTCACATATTTTTCGATGTTGAACCCCATCTCAGGATTATCGTCCAAAAGCATTGGATATTGCTTATGACGGGTAATGTCAAACTTGTCCGAGAAGAACGGACGCACTCCTCGCAACTGTAAGATACATTTACCGCCGTCCATGACCGCCAGTTCGTCCTGACTTTTCAGCTCTTTTCCGAGCTTCTGATAGTTCATACCGTAGCTTTCACTCTGACCTCTGTTCGTAGAAGTATTAAAAGAGTCAATAGTCTCTTTGCCGAGACTTTCGCTAATCTCCTTTAATGTAGACTTCTCCTTACCGCCCAAAAACAGCATTGTATCACAGTTGCCTTCGATCGTATCTGCATTATCTTTATAGATAGCCTTTAGCTGGCTCTTAGCTTGCAAGATGATACTTGCCGATATTTCACGGCTTCGGATAGTCGCAATGAGCTTCTCAAACTGCGGTATTTCGCCAATATTGGCGAACTCGTCTAACAAACAGCGTACATGATAGTCCAGCTTTCCACCCGGTGAATTATCTGCTTTGGTGCAGAGTAGGTTGAAAAGCTGGGAATACATGATCGCCACAAGGAAGTTGAATGTAGCGTCTGTATCGGAGATGATTATGAAAAGCGCACTCAGCTCGTCACCGAGCTTGTCAAGGTGCAGCTCATCGTAGGAGGTGATCTCCAAAACCTCATCTATTGCAAAAGGCGCGAGTCGTGTCGAACAGCTAATAAGAATAGACTTAGCCGTTTTTCCGGCAGCGAGCTTATACGCCTTGAATTGTTTGAGAGCAAAAGCACCCATTCGCCGTTGTTCGGCATCGGGCTTTGTTTCAAACAGGTCAGCATAGTCCTCCATAACATCAGGATCATCGTGCTTTGTGCCGTTCAGCCAGCACTCCACGATCTCAAATTCAAGGTCAATGCTGTTCTTGAACTCCTCATCGTCCTCACGGCACTCCGAATTGTTGATCATGTCGATCAGCGTTTCAAAGTTCCATTCATCTTCGGGGTACATAGCGAAAATCAGAGCAATATACGCAGTATAGAGCAGTTTCTCCGCTTTTACCCAAAAGTCATCGCCGGACGGCTGCTGAGAGGAAGAAGTGTTTTTGATAAGCACTTCCACGAATTTGAGAATGTCCTTCTCACGGTTTTTCTTGCTGATGTAAGCGAACGGATTGTAGTGCATCGACTTCGCAAAGTCAATGGTGTTGAACACCTTGATCTTGTAAGGCTCATAAACAGGGATATATCTGCCTTTTTTGTCTTTGAGATAGTTTCCCTTATCGTCCCTGCGGTACACAACTTTTCCGTTAACTCTTTTCGGGCGGCCCCGTTCAAGCATCTTACCGCACTCTACAAGCACCGTGCCTTTCGGATCGGTGACAACATAGCTGCTGTGCATCTGCATTAGGTTTGGCTTGACGAAAAATCGTGTCTTACCTGAGCCTGAACCGCCGATCACAAGAATGTTCTTGTTTCGGGCGAATTTTGGTGCAGAGGGCTTGCCCATTGTAAGAGATTCCGTCCGTGTGAGGATCACATTGTTTTCGGGGCAGGATAAGTCCATATACGGCTCAATATCCTTTTCACCGCCCCATACGGCAGAGCCGTATTCCTCGCCCTGGCGAAATTTCTTCTTGTTTTTCGACTTGACATAGAGGACTAACCTCATTACACCCGCAAGAACCAAGCCGAAAAGAAGATCAAACGGGTGTAAACTGGGAAAGATTCGTGCAAACGCCGCACCGAGATTGCTCATGAAGGGGAGAATTTTCTCCTGAAAACCGTCACCCTCCGCCGTGCGGTACGCAAAGCCGATCAGGTTGCCCACATAAGAGAAAGCGACATAGGGAACAGCCTTGATGATCAGCTTTTTGAGTTTTCTCGTGTCGATCTGCAATTCGCAGACCTTTCCTTTCTGTTGGTATCGGCACAAAAGACTGCCGTAAAAATATCATCGCCCCTTGCCCGTGGAACGGGTGCAGGCTGGAAGTGGTTATAGATCACCGTCTGTTCTCCCTTGTTTTCTCTCTCTGTTTCTGTTTGCGAGGTTTGCTCCTGAGCTTCTGTGCCTGTTGGTGCATCTGCTCACGGGTGAACTCACCACGCTTCTGTGTCTTGCCCTGTCCCTTGCCGACATACTCTGAAAATGCTCTCTTGAAATCCTCTGTTTTGGCAGCGGAAAAGAAAACATGATAGGTGGGCGGCGAGGTGCTTTTATCTCTTTTCAGGGCAAAATCCACATCGTATTTTCGTGCGGTTTTCAGGAAATCCCCGATATTCCGGTCTGAAACCTCAATGCTGTCGAGCTTTGACGGGGACTTTTCCTGCAACTGCTTGAAGGTCATTCGTCCCTTTTTCTCAGCCTTGCCCGACAAAAACTCCTGCAAAGCCGATTTCAGCACATCGGCGGTCATTTTCTCCGCCTTGATCGAAATGTCGATGGTTTTCTTCGCACCGTTCTCATAGTCGGACGGCATTACGCATCACCGCCAGACTTGATCTCATAGACCGCATAGGCTTCACGGTTCAGCCATTCATAGAGGTCTTTGAGTGCAGCTTCTGCTGCTTCGGGTGTTTTGTAGTTACCCATAGGAATCTGATTACCGCTGGTATCAGTGCCGATCATTTCATAATCGGGAGTGATAATACCATTCTCGTCCGGCTCTGCATCTTCCCAATTTGTGATAACGCCGATCCTGACAAGATTATCATAATTCAGAAACTCACCGTACTGCGTAGCGATAGTCTTAGCCATGATTTTTCACCTCTTTCCGTAAAAGCTCATGGAGCTTGTTGTGATATTCCTCCTGAAGCCCGTCATAATAAGAAAACATGGTGTTAAGCGTTTTTCTGTCTATCCTGTCACCAAGCATATCCATGACGATTGCTTCAAATTCGCTGTGAAAGCTGTAAAATAGGTCGTTTACTGCCTTTTCTACGTCCACAGACTTTTCAGGCATAGGGGCAAAATAACCGAATGTCTCCCAAACGAGCTTGTCAGGGCATAAATATCGGTACTGATTACCCTTATCGGATTTTACAGCGATACCGAAATGCATAATATCCTCACGAAGAACACGCTTGAGAAATCGCTCACTTTTCCCGGTAGCCTTAGCGATCTCGCTGATCGGTACATCTCTGCCCGTAAACCTGGGGAATATTTCAGCGATGATCGTTATTTCTGATGCAATCATACGCACCACCTCCTGTATTTATGGTCAGACAGCGTAGCCGAAATCTCTTGCCACAGCCTGAACAGCCCATCGGCTTTCGCAGCCTTCGTTGAAGTGATATGTCAGAACCTCGTTGTAGAGGGAACTGATGAAATATCTGCGGAAATCCTTGATATTATCGACCTGAGCCATTTTTACAAGAACGCTCTCGACCATGTAGATATTTGCTTGGAGCATCTTGGACTTTATCACGCTTCTGGGGAAACTTGTACCTCTGAGTGTGGTGTACGGCAGAGGGGAACAGATCTCGTCAACGATAAAGCCGACGATATTATCTGCTTCTGCATAGCCGTCCCGACCGTCAGCGGTCAGCCAGTCTCCGAGATAGCCGTAGTCGATATTCTGTTTCACGACTTCCGTGTAATACTCAACTTCTTCTGCGTTATATCCCTCATTCTTCTTTTCAACATTCCCACCGTTGAAAACTTGTGAAATTCCCGCAGAAGGAATGATAGAGGATTTATCGCTCAGTAATTGATTTTTCTGTATTGTATTGTTGTTATTATATTGTCCCTGATTTTCAGACAGCGGACTTTCAGCAGGCGGATTGTCCGGATACGGGTTTTCCACCCTCTGTTTTTCACCTGAAGAAGAAACAGCAGCTTTCGCCCGTCCGCCTTCACGGATCGTGATCGCCTTACGTCTGGTCTCTGCATCAAGCTCATCAGCTTCTTCCTTGCTGACAGGAACATCGAAAAAGCTGTATACATACTCAAAGCAGTTATGAATACTCTCATTAGAGAGAAGCTGAGTGCGAACAAGGTATCCCATATCAATGAGCTTGTTCACAGCGTTATGAACCGCTGTCTTGCCCTCTTTGCATATCGCTTTCAGTCCCGACATGGAGAAATGCCAGTAGTCAGGCAGAGAAAGCACTTTGAGAAGAAAGCCGAGGAGCTTATTCGGAATTTCCTTGTTCCGCAGGAGCTTGCTGCTGATCATAGTATAGTTATCAGTTTTCTTGACACGGTTCAGCACAGCATTCTCGACCATGAATGTTTCAAGTTCATAATCATACTGCGGGATAGAAGTATCCCTTGCAGAATACTCATAGAAACTGTAAAGCGGCTGTATCCTGCCGGTAGATGATTCATTCGGCATAAGCGTTTTTATTTCCAAATAGCCCCATTCTTTCAGTTCTGAAAGAGCGGTGTCGATAGCAGTTTCTCCGTCAGGACATATTGCAATAAGTCCAGCCTTAGAGAAATTCCATTCATGGGGAAAATCCATTACTCTTGCAAGCAGACCAATCGCGCTCCAACTGAGATTGGTAGACCGCACGAAGCAGTTGCTCAGAACGGCATAACCGCTGAATTTATGTATCTCGCAGACGGTATCGTCCACGGTTTTCTTTTTCCTGTTATGCTTGTCCATTTCCATTCCTCCCTCAGCTTATCTGCCGTACACAAATTCCATGTTCGCTATGTACAGCTTATTTACCGCATAAACACAGCCATACGGCTTATCCACTTTCAGGAGAAACTTTCTGCCGTTCAGCTCAGATACAGCATTTTTGATCTCATCACGGGTGAACTTCGACAGCTCATCGTGGTCACACAGTTCATCGACAGTGGAATAATCCTTTTCGACCTTGTTGAGCATTACGGTAAGAACCGGAACACAAGCCTTAGCATCGAAGTTGTAGTTTACCCTCGGTAAGCTGATTCTTGTAGGGTTTGGCATAGAAAAACCTCCTTGACATAGTTCATCTGAAATAAAAAATCGCTCCTCATTGCTGAGAAGCGATGTACGGTATTCAATTTTGGGCATAAAAATAGCGGACAGCGCTTCTGTTATGAAACACCGTCCGCTTTTGTCCATTATCCAGTTTGATTTGTCAACAGGCTTTCTACCGTTTTAAGGCTGTTTTCGGCTTCTACCAAGTTTCTACCAACTTTTATCCAGTTGGTTTTCTACCGAGTTTCTACCAGAATTCTTCAAAATGCTTGTATTTTCAGAACAGCGCTGTTACGCTGTTTTTGGGCTTTCTACCACCAAAAAGCCCCATGGAATCGGAGTTTTAGTGTGACTCAGTGTGACACGGTGGTACTCAGTGTGAAATTGGTTTGGTAATACCATATTTTATCGGAAAAGTCAAACGTCACAGCCGCCGCAATGGGAAATCGCTGATGTTTCTCTGAAATTGACATATACTATCAATAATGTGCCGGATACGTTCTCTGCTGATCGCAGGGACGGAGAGCGGATTCTGCTAATGATTGTTCCGGAAAACCGGAGAGGGCACAGCGTACCAGAGCATATTCCCATAAAAAGCATAAGCCAAAAAGCGTTTACACAAAAGAATAAAAAGAGTTTTGGAAAAATTATAGAAAAAGAAATCACTTTGTGGTATACTAGAAGCGTTCGGGCTTGTGAAAGGGCAATACCGCACAAAGATTGTGCGACAGATGCGTCGTCAAATTTTTTGTCAGATGAAACAAAAAGCGGAGTGAATACTTGATGTATTCACGAGCATTTTTGTGAAATATGACGGGAAATTTGCAAGCAGATGGCGTGCAAAGTCGCCAGACGCTCTTTGTGCGATATTGCCAAAGGCTTATTTACAAGCACAAAACTGTCGAAAGACGAGGAGGCTCTATATGAGAAAAGTACAGTTTACGGAAACCGTTTTGCGTGATGCAAACCAATCTCTCATGGCAACCCGTCTGCCTTATGCAGACTATGCAGACATTCTGCCTGCAATGGACAAGGCAGGGTATTATTCCATTGAGTGCTGGGGCGGTGCGACCTTTGACTCTTGTTTGCGGTATCTGAACGAAGACCCGTGGGAACGGCTGCGGAATCTCCGGAAGAACCTGCCCAACAACAAGCTGCAGATGCTGCTGCGTGGACAGAACCTGTTGGGATATAAGCACTATCATGATGACGTTGTGGAAAAGTTCATCGAACTGTCCATCAAGAACGGTATCGACATTATCCGGATCTTCGATGCACTCAATGACTTCCGCAACTGCGAAACCGCGTTGAATGCGACCATGAAGTATGCCACCAAGAACACCATTGCCTCTGGCTGTATCTGCTATACCCAGAGTCCGGTGCACACCGTCGAAAAGTATGTGGAAATGTGCAAGGAGCTCAAGCGTATGGGATTCCAGACCATCTGCCTGAAGGATATGGCTGGCACCATGACTCCGTATGAAGCAGAACACCTCATCAAGGGTATCAAGGACGCAGTCGGCGACATGCCGCTGATCCTCCACACCCACAGCACCACCGGTATGGCATATATGACTTTGACCAAGGCAATCGAGTCCGGCATCGATGTGATCGACACCGCGACTTCCTGCTTCTCCGGCGGTACTTCGCAGCCGTCTACAGAAACCATGTTCTATGCCTGCCAGCAGTACGGCATTGAAACCGGTCTGGACGAAAAGATCCTGAACGAAGTCAATGACTACTTTAAGCCGATCAAGCAGAAGTATATCGACAACGGTCAGATCAACCCCAAGAGCCTCGGCACCGATGCACAGGCTCTGGTATACAAGGTACCGGGCGGCATGCTGTCCAACATGATCGCAAACCTCACCGATATGAAGGCAATGGACAAGTTTGATGCTGCACTGGCAGAGATCCCGCAGGTTCGTGCTGATATGGGTTATCCGCCGCTGGTAACACCGCTGTCCCAGATGGTGGGCAATCAGGCAGTGACCAACGTTCTGGTAGGCGAACGCTATCGCCAGATCTCCAAGGAGATCCAGAACTATATCAAGGGCGAATATGGTATCGCTCCGGCTCCGATCAGCGAAGAACTCCAGAAAAAGGTACTGGGCGAGGGCGGCAAGCCGGTTGACTGCCGTATTGAGGACCAGAAGCGTACCGGACAGGAATTCGAAGATGCCAAGAAGGCACTGGGCGATCTGGCACGTTCGGAAGAAGATATTATGAGCTATATCTGCTATCCGGATCAGACCATGAAATTCCTGGAAGCCCGCAAGGCACAGGAGGAAAACGAAGCCGTTTATACCATTGAGGCGATGTAAGGAGGAACAGCTATGCCATTAAATGTGATGAGTGCATCAGATATGGGCATTGGCGAAGCAGGTCTGACCGCGATTTTCGGTTATGTTGTGGTATTCGTCGGACTGCTCCTGTTGATGGTCGTACTGTATATCATGGGTGCTGTGTTCAAGTCGAAGGCAAAGAAAGCGGAAGCACTGAAGGCTGCGGAACAGGCTGCTGCTCCGGCAGAAGCACCGGCAGCTGAGCCGGAAAAACCCCTTGCTCCCGGTTCTGCCGGTCACGTCAAGCGGTTTGACGTTCCGGATAAGGAAGCCGCTATGATCATGGCAATTGTTGCCGATCAGCTGAAAAAGCCCTTGAATGAACTGCACTTCGTTTCCATTAAGGAGGTCAAAGAGGATGAAGTATAAAGTTACACTGAACCAGAAAGTTTATGAAGTAGAAGTAGAAGCAGGAAAGGCTGTGCTGCTGGACGAATATGAGGCTTGTGCACCGGCTCCGGCTGCTGCTCCTGCCGCAGAAGCTGCTCCGGCTGCCGCTGCTGCTCCTGCACCGGCTCCGGCGGCAAAGGTAGACCTGAAGGCTGGCGAACCGGTAAAATCTCCGATGCCCGGCAACATTATCCGTGTCGAGGTCAAGGAGGGCGATCAGATCAAGGCTGGACAGCTGCTGGTCGTTCTGGAAGCCATGAAAATGGAAAACGAGATTCTGGCACCTCACGATGGTACGGTTGCACAGGTCATTGTTTCTAAGGGCTCTACGGTAGAAACCGATTCTCCGCTGATCGTGCTGGCGTAAAGGAGGGGTATTCATGAACATGCTTGAAACCCTTCAGAATCTTCTGAACGATTCCGGTTTCGTCAGCTTCTTTGCTGACGGCGGCTGGAAAAACCTTGTGATGATCGCGGTATCCTGCCTGCTGCTGTATCTGGGCATCAAAAAGCAGTTCGAACCGTTGCTGCTGGTAGGTATCGCATTTGGCTGCCTGCTGGTCAATGTATCCAACTTCTTCATAGACGGTGCAAGCTCGTCCAACGCCCTGTATCACCCCGAATTGTGGAGTGCGTTTCTGGAAGAAGGCGGAGAATACTACCACAGCTATGGGCACATCATGGCGAACGGCGGACTGCTGGATATTTTGTATATCGGCGTCAAGTCCGGTCTGTATCCGTCCCTGATCTTCCTGGGCATCGGTGCTATGACTGACTTTGGCCCGCTGCTGTCCAGCCCGAAGAACCTGCTGCTGGGTGCAGCTGCACAGATGGGTGTTTTCCTGGCGTTCTTTGGTGCGGTTTGCCTGGGCTTTGACGGCAATCAGGCAGCATCCATCGGTATCATCGGCGGTGCAGACGGCCCGACAGCGATCTTCCTGACCAGTAAGCTGGCTCCGGAACTCCTGGGACCGATCGCTATCGCTGCATACTCTTATATGGCACTGATCCCGATGATCCAGCCGCCTCTGATGAAGCTGCTGACCACTGAAAAGGAACGGAAAGTCAAGATGGAAATGACTCGTCAGGTTTCCAAGACCGAGAAGATCATTTTCCCGATCGTCGTTGCGCTGGTGGTTATCCTGCTGCTGCCGTCCACCGCTCCGCTGATCGGCTGCCTGATGCTGGGGAACCTGTGGCGGGAATGCGGCGTGACAGAGCGTCTGTCTGATACCGTACAGAACGCCCTGATGAACATCGTTACCGTATTCCTCGGTATCTCCGTTGGTGCAACTACGGTTGCTTCTTCCTTCCTGACCCTGAATACCCTGAAGATCGTGGTTCTGGGTCTGCTGGCATTCTGCTTCTCTACAGTCGGCGGTTTGCTGGGCGGCAAGGTGATGTATATCGTCAGCGGTGGTAAGGTCAATCCGCTGATCGGTTCTGCCGGTGTATCCGCAGTGCCGATGGCTGCCCGTGTTTCCCAGAAGGTTGGTCAGAAGGCAAACCCGTCCAACTTCCTGCTGATGCACGCCATGGGTCCGAATGTAGCCGGCGTTATCGGCTCTGCAATTGCAGCCGGTTTCCTGCTTGCTGTATTCAAGTAAGTTTCTCATCTCATATCGTATATAACGAACGCCCGATACAGGCACGCTGTGGCTTGTATCGGGCGTTTCTCTATCTCGCAGGGAAAAAGGGACTGGTGTTCCGTAAAATCGGTTCTGACAGGCTTTCTGCGGCTTCTGAACGGTCGGTGTGTTGGTGGAAGTTGACTGCTTACGGGGAACAGCCGTTTTCAGACAAACAAAAATCCCCGCAGACAATGGACTGCGAGGAACAATGCGAGTATTTCATTGTTATACATACGAAGATTTGTAGCTACTCCTGAAACAGGAGCACGTCACCCCTGTGGTGACGGCTGATCTCAAGAAGATGTATTGTGAAATCGAAAAAATAAGTTCTAGTAAATCAGTTTATACAGGTTGGGGAAAAGTGCAAGGTATTCGCTCAGCTTGGTACGCTTGCTGGAACCCGGATCGTTGATGATAAAGTTTTCTGCGGAGAATGTGGTGCCCTTGGAACCGGTATATCCGGTAACCAATACGTAATGCTGGCTGCCGTTGGACTTCTTTGCACCGATGACAACCGGTTTGTTGCTCAACAGCTTGTCATAGATCTTCTGCATTACGCTCTGTGAAATGGTGCCGCTGGCATTGTCTACGGTGTAGCCCAGCTTTGTGCAGGATGACCAGATCAGGTTGTCACTGCTGTAAGTCAGCTTGGATACCATCTTGTCCGGTGTGGTGTTGGTGTTGGTCTGGTAAGAATACTTCATTGCCAGAGCTGTTGTCACACAGCCGACCTTGCCAATCGTGGAATAATTGATGACCTTGTTGCTCCATTTGGAGTCGAACTGCTTGTAGTCTACCACATTTAGCTGTACCGGTGCATGTCCGGTTTCGGTGAGAACACCGGTCGTCGGATCAAAATAGCTGGAGGAATCTCCAATGGTGATCCAGCCGGTTCGCATTGCAAAGGTGGACGGATCAAAATAATAGGTTTTGTCGCCGATAACGGTCACACCGGAAGCCGCTGTACCGTCAGCGTTCAGATAAATCTTGGAACTGTCCTTGGTAGTCCAGCCAGTCAGTGCCTTGCCGTTTGTCGGATTGAAGCAATACAGCTTGCCATTTACAGTCTGCCAGTCTGTCAGCAGAATGCCATTTGCATTGAACCCGTAGATCCCGCCGTCAATGGTCTGGATTCCGGTTGCTGCACCGGAGGTGGTAAGGTACATGGTACCGTTTTCTGTTTCCAGCCAGCCTGTGCGGAGATACGCTTCATCCGGATCGAAGTAATACTGTACACCGTTGACGGTGATCCAGCCGGTCTGCAAAGCACCGGTCTGTTCGTTGAAGTAGTAATACTTATCGTTGATCTGCTGAATGCCGGTCTGTACAGCACCATTGGCATCGGTATAGTAGGTGATGCCGTCTATGGCACAAACACCAGTCAAAGCGTAGCCTTGTGCATCGAAGCAATGATTCTTGCCGTCGATGCTGACCATTCCCTTGGCGAGTACGCCGTCGGCATCTGCCCACATCTTGCCGGAATCCGTATCGATCCAGCCGGTCTTCAGCTTCTTGTCGTCACCGAAGTAATACTCCTTGCCGTCGATCGTATATCTTCCGGTTACGGCTCCCTTGTCTGCTGTCAGGTAGTAGGTACCGTTTTCGGTGACTGCCCAGCCGGTTGCCGTTGAAGCATCTGTGTTGTAGAAGTACAGCGAACCGTCTGCATAAGAAACCCAGCCGGTAACAGCACAGCCGTATTCGTCAAAGGTGTAAGGGATACCGTCAATGGTCTGGACACCAGTCAGCTTGCCGGCAGTTTTATCGATATAGTACATCGCATTCTGATAATCCATCCAGCCGAATACCGGCTGTCCGACCTCTGCACTATAATAATACCGCTTGCCGTCTACGGTCTGCCAGCCAGTTCGGAGTGCACCGTCAGAAGCAAATAAATAAGTATAGCCGTCGTTCAGTGTGGTTTCGTCCTGTGCACAGCTACCGTCGCTGTAGTAATAATAAAGGCTGTCATCGTCAGATACATACCAGCCGCTTTCAGTGATCTGATCTGCTTCACAGCTTCCTGTCAGGACACGGTTGCCGCTGTCTGTTACAATAAAGCTGTTCAGATGCCGGATGCTGTCCTGTATATCATACTCTTCTGCTGCTGCGGAAATTGTGCCGATCATCAGAGAAGCGAGCAGTCCGCCGGCTGCAGCAAAGAGAAGTTTGCGCATCGGTTGCGCCATTGGTTTCACGTCCTTTCGTGTCAGGGAACTGCCGTCTGTAAGGCGGTGTTTCCTTTTGGGCGATCGCTGTTTCCATTTTGCAATCGCTGTCGTCTGCGTTCGTATGCAATCGACAAAATTTTCCTGCCGATTGTAATCGATTTGTCATGAATCCACTATTTATTATACCGATGTTTTGGGGTGCTGTCAATCGATTTGCCGTCTTGTTCGAAAAAACTGTCGAATTTTCGGCACACTGTACAAAAAGCTTCTGCTGCACTCGCCCATTCTGCACAATTTTTTCGACGATTTTATTCCTGATATTGGCAATTACAAAATGAAATGTTGGTAACAAAACGGAATCAGGAGCCTGCCGGCGGCGTTCAGCGGGGGAGAACGACGGTGGGCGGCGTGCTGATCGCACGGTAATATTCCGGTCTTCTGTCGCGGAATACGCCCCAGCTCATACGCATTTCTTCCAGCTCGTCCAAGTCGTATGTCTGCATAGCAATGCCGGCTTCGTCCCGTCCCAGCTGCTGTAAAACTGCACCGGTGCCGTCGGTCAGGAACGAGGTGCCGTAGAACGACAGAGAGGAGGTCTGCTGCTGGTTCTCCTCATCGGGGGTGATGTGCTCTGTGCCGATGCGATTGGCAGCGATCACCGGCATCAGGTTTGCGGCGGCATGTCCCTGCATGCAACGCTGCCAGTGGGGAGCACTGTCTACCTCCAGAATCGGCTCCGAGCCGATTGCCGTGGGGTAGAACAGCAGTTCTGCACCGGCGAGAGCCATGCAGCGGGCAGCCTCCGGAAACCACTGATCCCAGCAGATGCCCACGCCGATTCTGGCATAGCGGGTGTTCCAGACTTTGAAGCCGGTGTCGCCGGGGGTGAAGTAGAATTTTTCCTGATAGAAATGGTCGTCCGGAATGTGTGTCTTCCGGTAGATGCCCAGCACCGAGCCGTCAGCGTCAATGATCGCAATGGAATTGTACAGGGCAGTGCCGGCTTTTTCGTAGAAGCTGACGGGGAGAACTACCTGCAATTCCGCAGCGACTTTTCGCAGCTGTGCAATGGCAGGATTTTCCGCCGGCGTGGTTGCCAGTTCATAGGAGGCGTACCGCCGTTCCTGACAGAAGTAAGGGGTTTCGAACAGTTCCGGCAGCAGAATGATCTGTGCCCCGTTCCCGGCTGCCTGCCGTACCATCGCTTCGGCAGTGCGGCGGTTTTCGGCGGCATCGGGAGAGCATGCCATTTGAATGGCTGCAACAGTGACTTTACGCATAAATAGAACTCCTTCCTAAGGGAATCTGCTGTGTGATACAGTGGATGTTGCCGCCGCCCAGCAAAATTTCTCTGGCGGCAATGGGAATGATCGTCCGGTTCGGGAACTGGGCGGACAAAATTTCACAGGCGGTCTTGTCCATGGGGTCGCCGAACTGCGGAACCAGAACGCTGTCGTTGGCAATGTAAAAGTTGACATAGGAGGCAGCCAGCCGTTCGCCTGCGGTTCTGGTGGGTTCGCCGTCCCAGAGGTCTAACTCGCTGCATTCCTCCTGTGTAATGCAGACCGGCTCCTGCGGAATGGGCAGCAGTGTCACTTCCAGCTTTCTGCCCTTGGCATCGGTCTGCTGTGCCAGATAGTCGGCACAGGCTTTTGAAAGGGCATACTGAGGGTCGTTCTGGTTGTCCGTCCACGCAAGCACTACTTTTCCGGCGGCAGTGAACGCACAGACGTTGTCCACATGCTCGTTGGTTTCGTCGCCGTAAATGCCGCGGGGCAGCCACAGGACTTTTTGGGCACCCAGCATGGAGCAGAGCTTTTCCTCGATTTCCGCCTTGGTCATGTCCGGATTTCTGCCGGCACTGCAAAGGCAGCTTTCTGTGGTGAGAATCGTTCCCTCGCCGTCGCTGTGAATGCTGCCGCCTTCCAGAATGAAATCACGGCTGTCATAGCAGTCGGCACGGTACAGGTCGCAGACTTTTCTTGCCGCATGGTTGTCCTTGTCCCACGGAAAATACAGCCCGTCCACCAGACCGCCCCACGCGTTGAAGCCCCAGTCGATGCCGCGGACAGTGCCCTCGGCATTGCGGACGAAAGTGGGGCAGACATCTCTTGCCCAGGAGTCGTCGGTTTCCATTTCCACAAGGCGGACTTCCGGCGGCAGCATTGCCCGTGCGGTTTCGTACTGTTCCGGAGCCACCAGCATGGTGACTTCTTCGGAACGGGCAATGGCTGCGGCAACTGCCGCAAAGGCTTTTCGTGCCGGCCAGCCGCCGCTTCGCCAGGAATCTCCCCGTGTAGGCCAGATCAGCAGACAGCCGGCGTGCCGGTCGAACTCCGCCGGCATGCAGAACCCGTCTGTGCGGGGTGTCGTATGTAAAATGTGCATGATAGGATTCCTTTCTTTTTCAATCAGCTTTTCCACAGGCTGTTTGATTTTTGTGGAAAGCTGTCCTGTAATGACTGTTTTCATTATAGCATACTTTTTTTGGGAATGCAATCGAATTCTATGGGCGGTTTTTCACGAGATTGTGGAATTGCTGTAGAGGGTGTGGCGATTCCAAGGAAACGCAGATCTTTTCGGCAGAATTCCGCGTATGCTGTGGAAAATCCGGTGTATAATCTGCCGCAGATGTGGAATCGTAAAGACAACACCGCACGAAGCGATCCTGCGGTGAAAAATGCGGAGGTGAAGATCAGATGACCAGTAAAGAATTGCTGTATGTAGAGGACGCACTGGGACATGAGAAGTATTTTCAGACCAAGTGCATGGAGGCTGCCGCACAGATGCAGGACGAAGACCTGAAACAGTGTGTGACGCAAATGGCGGAGAAGCACCGCCAGCTGTTCCGGAATTTTTACGGACTGCTTTAAGGAAACACTGAATAAAGCTTGTGCGTAAGATGCGTAGTCAGATTTTTCGGCAGATTGCATAGAAATTCCGCAGGCATACTGCCGTATGGCAAGGGATTTCTGGGCAATATGACGGAAAATCTGCACGCAGATTGCGTACAAAGCCGTCAGGCGGGCTTTATGCAGTGTTTCCTTAATTCGCAATGGAAAAGGAGGTTACTTCCATGGACGATAAAAATGTAATGGAAAATATCCTGCTGCTGGAAAAGGGCGTTTGCGACCTGTATGTACACGGCGTGATCGAGTCCAGCACCAGCAACGTGCACCAGACGTTCAGTCATGCACTGAGCGATTCTCTCGCCATGCAGGATACCCTGTACGACAAAATGGCGGCAAAGGGCTGGTATCCCACCGACCGTGCCGAGATGACAAAGGTACAGGCGGTCAAGAAGAAGTTCCAGTCGATGCAGGGCTGACGCAGACACAAAAAAGCTGCCGCGTTTTTGCGGCAGCTTTTTTCGGTGTTGTCCTTGACATCTCATACAGGGCATGATACAATACAGGCACAGGGCATGATACAATACAGGCAACGCTGTACAAAGCCGTCAGGCAGGCTTTTTACGGTGTTTCCTAAAATAGAGGGTGTAATATGAAACGAAATTTTTTATTCCATGTATTGCTGCTTTCTGGACTTATCGCAATTAGCATCACTGGTTTTACAGGCTGTTTCTATGAAAACACAAAAGATGCATCGCATGTTTCTGAAACGGAATTGGAGCAGCTTGCGGACGATGCAGATGCTGTTGTCAAAGCATATTTTAAAGAAAAGTATGATGTACAAGCTGCTGTTACAGACCGGTCTATTGCCGGGGGCGTTTTTTTAGGACCGGATCCGTCGGCAGAACCCTATTATAATTGCACTGTCAGCATTACAGATGACGAGGATTATACGGTGTGCAATGCCGAAGTGTACGGAAAACGGGCGGACAAGGAAATAGAATTATACGTAAAAAACGAATCCTATTATGGGAAATTCATGAAAGATAAAATGATACAGTGGATAGAACCATATATCCTGCAAGCCGGTTTTCAGGATCATATCATAGAGTACAGTTGTACAGAGCTATGCTTTCCGTCAGAATATTCTGCCGATCTCACGGCGGATACATTTGTTTCATTCACTTCAAAAGACAGAAGCTTAGCCGCCTGTTTTCAGTTGATGATTTCAGAATCAGAGTATATGCAGCATGAGGATCTATCCAGAGAATTTGACGGCTTGAAAGATCATTTGGAGCAAATTGACGGCGAAATAACATTGCGTATGTATGTCTATGATGATGAAGATTATAAGCAGATCAAAAATGGCAGTGATGCTCATTTTCATAGTATTCTATCCTCAGAAATTTTTAGCTGCACAGGGTGATACGACATTGCATAAGATGTGCAGTCCGATTTTACGGCAGTTTTTTGGCGTTGATTTTGACAGGCTGCACACGCAAATCAATTTTCAAAAATATGTTGATTTAAATTGTGCCAAATTATGAAGTTTGAC